>Ga0326727_10002730_pt1 | contig 58951 bp, 52 predicted proteins | sample MB2enrmetagenome_FD_207643 | JGI IMG/M metagenome (GOLD analysis project Ga0326727, IMG submission 207643) | Lab enriched peat soil microbial communities from McLean, Ithaca, NY, United States - MB29MY | ecosystem: Environmental > Terrestrial > Soil > Wetlands > Peat | place: USA: New York... | reverse complement strand
ACCCCGGGCTGCCGCCCCTCCAATTCTCAGGCTCATCCTGTATTGGAATCAAATTCCCTTTTCAGGCTCATCTTGTATTGGAATCAAATCCCGATTCCAGGCTCATTTCAGGATTGGAATATGCTGCCCCCCGAACCGGGCGTCAGCCCTTACGTCTGCGCTCGCAAAAGCGCTTTCACCACCGCCCAATAAATGGATTCGGCGTGAGTTTGGGACCATTTCTCGAACACCGGCCGGTACTGGCCCGGATTTTCCACTGGTTGAGCGTGGAGGCCCTTCAGCCCGCCGCCAAACGTCTTCACCAGGACCGCGCCAGGGCTGGTGGGGGTAATCACGTGGACGTCGATGGCCAGGTACAAATCATCGTACCGGCCGGCGCAGGACGCTCCCGGCCGCACTTCCAGCCGGACGGCGCCATCCACGTCGGCGGCCGGCGGCGCGGGCGTCTCAGAGGCGCCGGCCTGCGAGTGGGTGTCGGTGCGGACAATGTCCACCATGTCCTTGCCGGAGTTTCGGGCGTACTCGACGAGCGCTCCGGCCACCAGTGCGTCGGGATGGAGGTTGTTGGTAAAGACGCTCAACTCATTGCGGCTTAGGAAACAGGAGCTGACCAGGTTGTCGGCCCGCCACACGGCCTCCACGTACAGGCGAAAGCGCGGGTGCGGCGGGAGGGCGGCCAGCACCGCGCCGCGCTCCTTCTCCCCCATGGCAGAGAACAACGCCCAGTCGAAGGCGGTGCGGCCGGTCTTGTCTCGCACGGAGGTGCTGGCGCCCTTCTCCAGAAGCGCGCGCACGGTATCGACGTAGCCGTTCGCGGCCGCCAACATTAGGGGAGTGCGCCCGTTCTTGTCTTTGGCTTCGGGGCTGGCGCCGGCCTTGAGGAGTATCCGCACCTGGGTCGCATCGCCGATGCGGGCCGCGGCCAATAGTTGTTTGGCCGGGTCCGCCGCTCCAGCCGCGAGAGACAACGCGCATAAGGCCGCGCCAAGCCGCCACAATCTGGTCGGCATATACCTTCAGGTTAGTACGGGCGGGGCGCGGGCTGGCAGGGAGGAAGCGGCAGGCGGAACCGCCTGCCTTTTTCAACCCCGGTCAAGCTCGCCAACCGCGGATCCGGCCGCCGCGCGGTTGACCCGTCCGGCCCATAATGTTAGTCTCTTGTTTTAAAAGAGCTTCTCTCTGTCTTCCCTGAAAATAGCATGGACGCCACTCTGCTCGCGTTAGGCGGAATCCTGCTGAAGGCGTTGCCTACCTTCCTTCTGGTGATTCTGCTGAATTTTTATCTGAAGGCGGTGTTCTTCAAACCGTTCGAAAAGGTGCTGCGCGAGCGGTACGAAGCCACCGAGGGCGCGCGCAAGCTGGCCGCCGAGAGCGTCGCGCGGGCGGCCGCCAGGACGGTGGAATACGAGGCGGCCATGCGGGCGGCCCGCCTCGAGCTGTACCAGGCGCAGGAGCGGATCCACGCGCAGCTTGACGAGCGCCGCGCGGCCGAGATGGCCGAGGCGCGGCATCGCTCCGACGCGGCGGTGCGGCAGGCCAAGGCGCAGCTCGACGCCGATATGGAAGACGCCAAACGATCGCTGGCCCGCGACGCGGAGGCGCTCTCGAGCCAGATCGCCGACGCCGTTCTGGCGCGGAGAGCCGCATGAGGCGTCTCGCCGGATTGATTCTGCTGGCCGGTCTGGCGCTCTGGGCGCCGGCGGCGCGCGCCGCCGGGCCAGGCGAGGCGGACAGTTTGACGGGCTGGAAGTGGGCCAATTTCGTGGTGCTGGCCGGCGCGCTGGGCTATGTGATCGGCAGGAACGCCGGGCCGTTCTTCGCCGCGCGCTCGCAACAGATTCGCAAGGACATGGTGGAAGCCGGCGACCAACGCAAGGAAGCCGACGCGCGGGCGGCCCAGGTGGAGCAACGCCTAGCCGACCTGGGATCGGAGATCGCCCGGCTGCGGGCCGACGCGGAGCAAGAGGCGCGGGCCGAAACCAGCCGCATGGCGCAGCGGACCACCCTCGAAATGGCCAAGATCCAGGAGCAGGCCGAACAGGAAATCGCCTCCGCCGCCAAAGCGGCGCGCGGCGAGCTGAAGCGCTACGCCGCGCAGTTGGCCGTGGGACTGGCGGAGGGGAAGATCCGCGCGCGCATGACGCCGGCCGTCGAGGATGCTATGGTGGAGGGCTTTGTGCGCGATCTGGACCACCCCTCGCCGAAGGTTCGGACCCCTTGAAATGACACTCTCAGCCCTAGCCAAGCGATACGCCGAGGCTCTCGCCGATGTGGTCACTCGCGCCGGATCGGGCCTGCCTCCGGCGGAAGCCGCGGCCCAGTTGCGCGCTTTTGATGCCGCCCTCCGGACTTCCCTCGAGCTGCGGGAGGCGCTCGTCACGCCCGCCATTCCCAACAGCCGCAAGAAGGCGGTGGTGGGGCGCATCGCCGGAATTTTGGGCCTGGCCCCCATGATCCGCAACTTCCTGTTCGTGCTGGTGGATCACCGCCGCATGGGCTCCATGGCGGAGATCATTCAAACCTTCGAGCTGGTGGTGGACGAGCGTCTGGGATTCGCGCGCGCCGAAGTCACGGCGGCGCGGGAACTGAGCCCGGCCCAGCAGGCCGCTCTCAACGCCGAGCTGGAACGGCTGACCGGAAAGCGCATTCGCATGAGGGTGGCCACCGACGCCTCGCTCATCGGCGGCGTGACGGCGCGGATCGGGTCCACCGTCTACGATGGCTCGGTGCGGGGGCAATTGGAATGGTTGGAGCGCCGCCTGGGCGCGGAAAGCTGATCGGAAGAACTTATGGCGCAGATTCGAGCGGACGAGATTACCAGCATACTCCGCCAGGAGATTGAGAACTACGAACGCGCGATCGACGTGTCGGAGGTCGGCTCCGTGATTTCGGTGGGAGACGGCATCGCGCGCATCCACGGCCTGGAAAAGGTGATGGCGGGCGAGTTGATCGAATTCCCGCACGATGTGGCCGGAATCGCCATGAACCTGGAAGAAGACCAGGTGGGCGCCGTGCTGCTCGGCGACTTCACCGAGATCAAGGAAGGCGACCTGGTAAAGCGGACCCGCCGCATCATGTCCGTGCCGGTGGGCGACGCGCTGATCGGACGCGTGGTGGACGCGCTGGGGCAGCCCATCGACGGCAAAGGCCCCATCCAGGCGGCGGAATACAATCCGGTGGAGCGGCTGGCCCCCGGCGTGGTGGCGCGGCAGCCGGTGAAAGAGCCGATGCAGACCGGCATCAAGGCCATCGACTCGATGATTCCCATCGGACGCGGCCAGCGCGAGCTGGTGATCGGCGACCGGCAGACGGGCAAGACCGCCATCGCCCTCGACGCCATCATCAACCAGAAGGGCGGCGACATGATCTGCATCTATGTCGCCATCGGCCAGAAGCAATCCACGGTGGCGCAGGTGGTGAAGACTTTGGAAGACCACGGGGCCATGGAGTACACCATCGTGGTGTCCGCATCGGCCTCCGTTCCGGCCCCCATGCAATATATCGCTCCCTTCGCCGGCTGCTCGATGGGCGAGTACTTCCGGGACTCCGGCCGGCACGCTGTGTGCATTTACGACGATCTTTCGAAGCACGCCGCGGCCTACCGCGAAATTTCCCTCCTGCTGCGCCGCCCGCCGGGCCGGGAAGCTTACCCGGGCGACGTTTTCTATCTCCACAGCCGGCTGCTCGAGCGCGCCGCCAAACTGAACGCCAAGCTGGGCGGCGGTTCGCTCACTGCCTTGCCGTTCATCGAAACCCAGGCGGGCGACATTTCGGCCTACATCCCCACCAACGTCATTTCCATTACCGACGGCCAGATCTTCCTCGAAGCCGACCTGTTCAACTCCAACCAGCGGCCCGCCATCAATGCCGGCATATCGGTCAGCCGCGTGGGCGGCAATGCGCAGATCAAGGCCATGAAGCAGATCGCCGGCGGCCTGCGCCTGGACTTGGCGCAATACCGCGACCTGGCGGCCTTCGCGCAGTTCGGTTCGGACCTCGACAAGTCTTCTCTCGCCCAGCTCAACCGTGGCAAACACCTGATCGAGATTCTGAAACAGGGCCAATATCAGCCGCTGCCGGTGGAAAAGCAGATCGCCATCATCTTCGCCGGCACCCAGGGCTATCTGGACGATGTGGCGCTCGATCGGTGCCGCAAGTTCGAGGACGAGCTGTACCGGTTCATAGATAATACGCATCCGAGCCTGTGGGAGGAAATCCGCTCCAAGAAAACCCTGGACGGCGATCTGCGCGCCAAGGTGAAGGGCGCGGTGGAAGACTTCAAAGCCCGCTTTGTGGCGGATCAGCCCGCGGCGGCCGCTCTGGAACCGGCGCATGCCTAGCCTGATCGACATCCGGCGGCGGATTCGCTCCGTCAGGAACACCCAGCAAATCACCAAGGCCATGAAGATGGTCTCGGCGGCCAAGCTGCGGAGGGCGCAGGACCGCGTGATCGCCGCGCGTCCTTACGCGGCGCTGCTGGGGAAGATGCTGGCGGATGTGGCCGCGGCGGCCTTGGCCGATGAGCGCTCGGGCGGGAACCCGCTGCTCGCGGCCAGGCCGGAAGAGCGTGTGCTGCTGGTCCTGATCACCGCCGATAAGGGCCTGGCCGGGGCCTTCAACAGCAACCTGATCAAGGGCGCGCAGCGCTTCATGTTGGAGCGCGCCGGCGCCACCTTCAAGCTCGAGCTGGCGGGGCGCAAGGGCCGGGACTTTTTCCGCAAGCACAGCGTGGATATCTCAGGCGAATACACCGGCCTCACCGCCAAGCCCGCTTACGCGGATATGGCGGCCATTGCGCGCAAGGCCATGGAGATGTTCCGCGCCGGCGAAATCGACGCCGTCTACATGCTCTATAACGAGTTCAAGAGCGTGCTGACGCAGCGGCTGACGGTGACGCGCATATTGCCGGTCCCCCTGCCGGAGCGCGCCGAGCCGATGGATTTCATTTACGAGCAGCCGGCGGTGGAGCTGCTGGGTGAGCTGCTGCCCCGGTATGTGGAAACCGAGTTCTTCCGCGCGCTGCTCGAATCCACCGCGGCGGAGCACGCCGCGCGTATGACGGCCATGGAATCGGCCACTTCGAATGCGGCCGAAATGATCGACAAATTGACTTTGCACATGAACCGCGTGCGGCAGGCCAGCATCACCAAGGAAATCATTGAAGTGGTGAGCGGGGCCGCGTCGGCGGAGTAGCGATGGCGGGAGCTGGGACGCGAGGTGGAGGCTGAGAGCTTGAGACTTGTGGGGTCCCGACCGCTCCCTGACGGTCGCGGCTCAATAAAGCGCTCACGAGCCGCGACCTGGTTGTGACGAGCCGCGACCTGGCTGTGACGAGCCGCGACCGTCAGGGAGCGGTTCTTTCGGACTCTCGAAGAGTTTCGGGCCTATTTTAAGGATTGATATGGCAACCAACGGATTAGTAGTCGGTAAGGTAGTGCAGGTGGCCGGACCGGCCGTGGACTGTGAGTTCCCCGAAGGCCAGATACCCCTGGTCTACACCGCCATCCGCGTGACCAGCGAAGGGTTCGACGTGCCGCAGCCCATCGATATCATCTGCGAGGTGGAGCAGCACATCGGCGAAGGCCGCGCGCGCACCATCGCCCTCCAGCCAACCGAAGGCCTGGTGCGCGGCATGAAGGCCATCAGCCTGGGCAAGCCCGTCGAGGTCCCCGTGGGTCCCGAAACGCTGGGCCGCATTCTCAACGTGATCGGCCAGCCGGTGGACGAAATGGGCCCCGTGAACGCCAAGAAGTTCCTGCCCATTCACCGCCCGGCGCCCTCTTTCGAGGATCAGTCCACGCGCCTGGAGATGTTCGAGACCGGCATCAAAGTCATCGACCTTCTGGAGCCTTACCTGCGCGGCGGCAAGATCGGCCTGTTCGGCGGCGCGGGCGTGGGCAAGACCGTCATCATCATGGAGCTGATCCACAACATCTCCCAGCAGCACGGCGGCGTGTCGGTCTTCTCCGGGGTGGGCGAGCGCACGCGCGAAGGCAACGACCTGTGGCTCGAAATGCAGGAATCCGGAGTCATCGACCCGCACGACTATAAGAAATCCAAGTGCGCCATGATCTACGGCCAGATGACCGAGCCGCCCGGCGCGCGTCTGCGGGTGGGTCTCACCGGTTTGACCGTCGCCGAGTATTTCCGCGACGAGGAAGGCCAGGACGTGCTCCTGTTCATCGACAACATTTTCCGCTTTACGCAAGCCGGCTCGGAGGTTTCGGCGCTGCTGGGCCGCATGCCTTCGGCCGTGGGATACCAGCCCAACCTGGCTACCGAGATGGGCGAATTGCAGGAGCGCATCACCTCCACCAAGAAGGGCTCCATCACCTCCGTGCAGGCCATCTACGTGCCGGCCGACGACTATACCGACCCCGCCCCGGCCACCGCCTTCGCGCACCTGGACGCCACCACCAACCTGTCGCGCGACATCGCCGCTTTGGGCATCTACCCGGCGGTGGACCCGCTGGCTTCCACCTCGCGCATTCTGGACCCGCTCATCATCGGGCAGGAGCACTACCAGGCGGCCCAGCAGGTGAAGGGGATTTTGCAGCGCTACAAGGACCTGCAGGATATCATCGCCATCCTGGGCATCGACGAGCTCTCCGACGAGGACAAGCTGACCGTGGCGCGCGCCCGCAAGATCCAGCGCTTCCTTTCGCAGCCCTTCCACGTGGCCGAGCAGTTCACCGGATACGTGGGCAAGTACGTGAAGCTGGCCGACACCATCCGCGGCTTCAAGGAAATCGCCGACGGCAAGCACGACGCCATCCCCGAGCAGGCCTTTTACATGCAGGGGACGATAGAGGAAGTGCTGGAGCGCGCCGAAGGCCTGGCAAAGGCATAAACATGCCCGACCTGATCGAGTTGGTAGTGGTCACTCCCGAGCGCGAGCTGGTTCGCGCGCCGGTGGAATCCGTGCAGGTTCCCGGCAAAGACGGCGCCCTGGGGATTCTGCCGGGCCACGCCCCGCTGGTGGGCAGGTTAGGGACCGGCTTCCTGGCCTACGCCGCCGCCGGCCGCCGCCACTATTTCGCGATTTCCGGCGGTTTCCTGGAAGTGCTGCCCGGGCAGGTGCGGGTGCTAGCCGACCAAGCCGAGCGCGCCGAAGACATCGACATAGAGCAAGCCCGCGCCGAGTTGAAGCAGGCGCAGGAAGCGCTCGCGCATCAGACGACCGAGACGGACCCGGCGGAGATCCTAGCCACCGAGCAACGCGCGCAAGCCAGGGTGGACGCGGCGGAGCAGAAGTAAGTGGACACCGGCTGACAAATCGCGCAGTTCAGACCCGTTTTCCCCGTGCATTCGTCGGTTGGAGAGAGTGCTTTAGTGGACCACACGATGAAGAAGACTGATTTAGCTGTCGTCCTCATCATAGCCGGGCTGGTCGGGCGAGAGGTCTGGTCACTCCGACGCGAAGGCAGTAGTTATCCCACGGGATTTGCGGTAGAGCTTGTAATCCTTGGGTTCGCCGCCGTGGTTGCCCGGTTTGGCGCGAGACGGCTTAGGTCTGGCGGCCACGCTACTGCCCTTCGGTACCTTCAGGCGCTTCTGATAATCGGGTTCGCGTTCGCTGCCTTTGGTGGTGTACGAGGAGATGCACTGAGAGTCTTGGTCGGAGTCTCGGCGGCGGCCTGTTTCTTATCAGTACCAATCGCAATCTGGCTGGAACGTCGGGATCGGCGGTAGTGGTTCAATCTGGAGGCGAACCGGGGCGAACCGGGGAGGGTCTTCCGCGCATCGTGTTGTGGGACAGACGCTTTCGTCTGTCAACCTGGCAGGTCGGAGCCAGGTTTTCCGCTTGGTGCTCGAATTCACAAAATCGGTGACCGCCCTCGAAACCTCCTCCGCGATTCGAGCCGTCTTTTCGTGCGGAAGGCCGATTGAAGCGATTCAGGAGGCCGTCCCAAAACCCAAACAAAGTCAAAGCCAAAGGAGGCAACATGTCTGTAAGTATGCGTGCGTCGTCCTTCGCCGTGACGATGCTGGCTGGGTTGGTTGCGTTCTCAACCGGCGCCCGAGCGGCCGCCGTGGTTGATTCCGACCAGGTATCCAAGATTCTCTCCGACGCCAAGATGGTGGCGTTCCAACTCAGGGAAGACGCCGATCAGATGGAGTCGTTCACGCGCTCGTCCACTAGTTGGATATCTCACTCCGAAGCCATCGAGAAGATCAAGGAGAACGTGAATGCGATGGGCCGCTTGCTGGCAAAGCTGCAGGAAAAACGCTCCGGCGCGGCGCCGTGGGAGCAAACGGCGATTGATCGCATGACCCCGATGGCCAAGGAATTGGCGGCCAATACCACCGCGGCCATCGAACATCTCAGGAAGAACCCGGAGCGCCTGAACACGCCCGCCTATCAGGATTACCTGGAAGCAATCGTGGATTCCGCTCACAATCTGGCCACCATGATCGGCGGTTTCGTGGACTACGGGAAGACGCAACAGCGTCTCGAACGCCTTTCGACGAAACTCGAGGTCCCGGCAACCAGATAAGCCGTTGCGCCGGTTACACCCCGCGGCTGCCGGCCCGGTTCTTGTGGCGGGAAAACGGGCGGGAAAACGGGGTCGAAAACGGGGGAAAACGGGTCGGCCTGGATCAGGCAGACCCGTTTTCGCGTTTTCGCCCGTTTTCGCTGAAATTCCGGATACAATGGGGCCATGCGCGAACTTGGACTTGCTGCAGCAGTTCTCTCGTTCTTTGTTTCCGCCGGCGTCGCTCAAACGGGAGCAAAGAAGATCGACCCTTGCGCCCTTTTGACCAAGGCCGAGGTACAGAAGGTACTCGGCGCAGATGTCGGCGACGGAAAGTTCGATCCGAAAAATGGCGCGGGGCCCACTTGCCAGTTCATCGTCGGCGGATTCGGCCAACTGAGCCTCATGGCTCGCCAGGCTCGGCCCGATGAAATACCCGGCCAGATGGTGTCGGAATTCAAGAAGCACGGCGTCAAGGCCGAAGAGGTGAACGGTGTCGGCGACAAAGCCATCCTGACACTGCCTGGCTACGGAATGGTCCAGCTCGGTGTTTTCAAGGGTTCGACCTACCTGATCTTCACTATGATGGTGCCGAATGTAAGCGAGGAAAAGGCGAAGCCGCTGGTCCAGAAGCTGGCGCTGACGGCGGTCGCGAAGCTTTGAACCTGGCCGCGCCTAAGCCCTGTACTCGTGAGCGGTCCGTATCGCCATCCTTAGATTCTCCCTTGGCGTACTCGGACTTACGGTGCAGTCGGCGCCCAGAATGACATTGGCCGGAGCGTCCTGGAGCGCTTCCACGGCCGCTTTCCTCACCTCCTCCGGGCTGCCGGTGCTCAGAATGCCCAGCCGGTTGAGCCCGCCCATCACCGGCCGCTTGAACATGTCGGTTGCCTGACGCAGCGAAAGCGGCTTGTCATCAGCCGCGAGGGGGACGTTGACCACCTGTCCCGGGTAGTCCTGAAAGCGTAACTGGAAGTCCCGATAGGAACCGTCGTAGTCGCATAAGTGCATGACGTTGTAACGGACCAACTGCGCGGCTTCCTTGTAGAGAATCATGTCATAGTTCTTGATGGCTCGATTGAAGAGCGCGCGATCGGCAACCCGGTTGGTCTCGCCACCTTGTGCGCACATATAGAATCCATCCACCCCCAGACGCGAAGCGGCCTGCACAAAACTCATCAGCGAGAGGGTGATGTTTTCCATTCCGCGGCAAACCGATTCGGCATCCTGCTTGACATGCTCGACCAGGACTTGCCAGGTCACTGCCTGCTTGGCCATCTGGTAGGGCGAATAGAGAGTCTGAATAATCAGCGCCTCGGACTTGGCCTCCTGGATCAGCCTCTTCAGGAGATATAGGGACGGCTCGAACCACTTTTCCGGAAGAACGGGAATCTTGCTCCAGTCCTGGGGGGTTTTGATTTGATCGTTGGGTGGCAGCGTCTGTTCATCGAACTGGATTTTGACAAAATCCATGCCGGTGCCCCGGAAATGATCGAGGTGAGCCTTGACCGCCGCATCGCCCCGCACCCCAAAGTGCATAAAGAAGCCGGCCGGAACATAACCAGGCCTGGCCTCCATATTGAGGACCTCCAGCATGAGGTCCCGCTTCGATTTAGCGCGCCTGGCCGGCTGGACGCGCGCGGGCTGGGCGGTTTTCGCGCCGCCTGCCGATGGCGCCTTCTGGGCCAAGGCGGCCTCGACGCCAACCAGTGATCCAAGCGAGGCCAACGATGCGCGCTTGATGAGGTTCCTTCTTGTGGGTGCGATCATGAGCCGATCTCCATGTTCATGCGGTCCTGCACTTACGCCGGAATACCGCCAGCAGCGCGAACAAGCGCGGCGGGAGCGGCCCGACAATTGGCCGGGCCCAGGATCGCGCGGGCGCGCGTCTCTTCAATTGTAGCGGGGAAACACGGGGTGCGAACCGGGGCCAGCGCCGAATTACACAATTTCATTTCAGGCCAGGGAGCAGTCCAGACTGGCCTTACCCTGCCTTGCCGTAAAATGGGGTGCAGATCAATATGCTCACAACACGTACTATCGTCATCCTGCTAGGGATGGCCCCGCTCTTCCCCGGGGTATCGCAGAACTTCCCCGCGTCGACCTGTCCGAGCCTCAAGAACTCGCAAATGCGGCTGGAGTTCCTGCAGGACGAGAAGGCCCGGCTCGACGGCGATTGCGTCCTCTACGCTATCGACCAACTCCGCGTCGCGCGATACGCGCCCGCCACGGCAACTCTCATCCGGTATCTTGACTACCCCTACCCGCCTCCGCCGAACCGCGGAAATTCGGAACCGATAATCGTCTCAGGACCCTTCAACTGGACTAACTACCCCGCGGCCAACGCTTTAGCCGACATCGGCAAAGCGGCGGTTCCCCAACTGGTTGACGCCATCGCGGATGCAGCCACATCCGACCTGACACGCACGAACGCGGCGGACGCCATAATGGCGATGTACAACCATTTGCCGGAGGGGATCGCGGTGCTGGTGCGCGCGGCCCACGCAAGGACCGATCCGATGGAGTCAAACCGCCTGATGGATCAGGCGAGGAGGCTCCCAAGCAGGTGCGGTAGCCGCGTGAGGAACGACTGTGAGAACGCGGTCCTGAAATAGCAGGGAACACGGGCGAAGAGCACGGGGACGGGACGTTGCTATCCAAGAGCGGGCGGGCCCGTCCCCATCTTGCCCGCCTGGCGGGCAGTGGTCATGAGGCGCTGCCGATCAGGGGCGTACGTCCACTGGTAGCCGGCTGACGGCGGCTTCGCAGACTCCTCGAGCAGTGGCGGGCGCCTCGGCTACTTCCTCCGGGCCGAGCTGAGAGGGTCCGCCAGGGTATCGGAACTTCCAGGCGTACTCACTGAGCGGCACGGCCTGGTCGACGACCCCACCCAACGACGGGTCGACGGCCAGACACTGTTCGCCGATCTCCTCCAAGTTGTGAGTCTTCCGGAAAGTGCGGCCGTTCCAGGTGAGGAATCCCTTGAACGCCTTTTCGGCAGCCTGCTGGCAGTGGAAGACTGCCTCATCGGACAACGGCGGGGAAGTGGCCGCCAGCGCTTCAGCGGCGCGGACGTCGTGGAATGCTTTTGCGAACCACGCCCGCGTCTCGGCGACCAGCTCGGGATCAAACGCCATAGAGCAGCATCCCCTCCCGCGACACCGTGGCGGGCAGCGATGCCGCGACTCGGGCACGGCGCTCGAAGCTCGAACGGGGCCACACCACTACGTCGGCCGCTGTTCCGGTTCCCCGCAAGGCCCGATACGCCAGCCGGCTGCGCAACCGCTCCGGCGCCGCGTCGTCGGGGACGATCACCATGATGTCGTAATCGCTGTCCGGACCGGATTCTCCCCTGGCGACGGAGCCGAAGAGGTAGATGCGCTCCGGGCTGTATGCTTCTACCAGGCGGCGCACCACCTCGCTTAAGACCGGATCGCTAGCGGCTGACATGACTCGTCCCAACTCAGTTTGACACAACTGCCGGCCTTCCAGGGCGGTCCGAGAGCTGGGCTGTTCCCGGCTCTCCCGTTTTCGCTCCCGCGCCTGACACGGCGTCCGCTGACGGCACAATCGTCTATACCGGTATGATGATTCTTGGGAAGCTCCCCAGTGAAAACCTCCAGACGAAAGCGCGCCAAACGCGTAGAACCTGTCCCTCAAACCCAAGCGCAAAGAGCGCCCAGCGACCTCTGGGTTTTCGCGCTCCTGACGGTTGCCGTCTTCGCCGCCTATGGGCGAACGCTGCAGTTTGGCTTTGTCACCTACGACGATCCCGCTTACACCACCGACAATATCCACGTCAGCGCGGGGGTCGCCTGGAACGGTATTGCCTGGGCCTTCACCCATTCGTCGGCAGGCAACTGGTTCCCGCTGACGTGGCTGTCCCACATGCTTGATTGCCAGCTTTTCGGCTTCGACGCCGGGCTTCACCACCTCACCAACGTGTGCATCCACGTTCTGGCGACTTTGCTGTTATATGCGCTCTTGCGGCGGATCACCTCCGCCCGCGGGCCGAGCGCCATGGTGGCCGCTTTGTTTGCGCTCCATCCGCTGCACGTCGAGAGCGTCGCATGGATCGCCGAGCGAAAAGACGTGTTGAGCGCGTTCTTCTGGATGGCGACCCTTTGGGCCTATGCGAAATACGTGGCTCGTCCGGGACCGCTGCGGTATGCTCTGACGCTGCTGGCATTCTGCCTGGGGTTGATGGCCAAACCCATGGTCGTAACCCTGCCGCTGGTTATGCTCCTGCTGGACTATTGGCCCTTCGCGCGGGGACTTCGCATCCTCGAAAAGCTCCCCTTCCTTGGGCTGTCCGCCGCGGCCTCGGTGGTCACCTACCTGGTCCATGAGAACGTGGCGGCCGTGGTCTCCCTCGAGTCGCTCCCCATCGGCACGCGGATCGAGAATGCCTTGGTTTCGTACGCGATTTATGTTGGCAAAATGTTCTGGCCCACCCGGCTGGCCGTGTTTTACCCGTACCCTTCGGGTTCGCTCGTCTGGCCGGCCATTCTCGCCGGTCTCGCTCTCGCCGCGGTAACGGCGGCAGCGCTGCGGGCAGCCCGCAAACGGCCGTATCTCCTGGTTGGCTGGCTTTGGTACTTAGTGACGTTGGCCCCGGTCATCGGGCTGATTCAAGCGGGCCGGCAGGCCCGCGCCGACCGGTACACGTATATCCCCATGATCGGGCTTTCGATTGCGCTGGTCTGGGGCGCTCGGGAGATCCTGCAATCCAGGCCGCGATGGAGAGCGGCCATCGCATGGGGCGTCGCCGCGGCGTGCGCCGCCCTGACGTGGTCTCAGGTGGGTTACTGGCGGGACAGCGTCTCGCTCTTTCAGCGTGCGGTGGATGTGACCGGGGATAACTATATCGCGCGCTTCAACCTGGCTGGCGCGCTGGGTATGCGCGGGGAAAACGAAGAAGCCGCAAGACAACTGACGGAGGCGCTGCGGATCCGGCCGGGCTCCGCGCCGGCGCACGTCGGGTTAGGCCGGCTTCTGGCCAAGCAGGGGCGGACGGCGGAAGCCCTGGCGGAACTGCATACGGCGGCGCTGTTTCAGCCCGGCGATGCGAATATCCATTACCAGATCGGAGCCGTGCTGGGAGCGGCTGGGCGTGCGTACGAGGCCGCGGGCGAACTATCCGAAGCGGTCCGGTTGGATCCCAATAATGCCGATGCGCGCCGCGACTTGGGAATGGCGCTGGCGATTCTGGGCAGACTGCCGGAGGCCGCCGAGCAGTTCGGCGCCGCGATACGGTTGAGACCGGACGATGAATCGGCGCGTTTCCACTTAGGAGTGACTCTGGCCAACTTAGGGCGTACGCACGAGGCCATCGCGCAATTATCGGAGGCAGTTAGAATCGATCCGGACGATGCCAAGGCTCGCGCGGCATTGGACGGCGCGATGGCCGCGGAGCGAGGCGCCGGGAAATAGCTTCGCGGCCGCCGGCGTCTGGCTGGAAAACGCCAATCGGGAGACTAACGTCCCCGGCGTCAGCCATTGGCGCCGGTAATCCCGGCCTGGGTCAGCGTGTTATTAATGATGCTCATCGGATCCAGGGCGTTGGCCTGGGTCTCATTGGCCTGGAAGGCCGCCAGGAGCTGACTCAACATCTGGCTCGCGCTGGTGCTCGAAGCAGTGCTGGAAGTGGCGCTGGTTGACGCGGCGCTCGAAGCGCTATTGGCGCTGGAATTGGCATCCGAATCGCTGGAAGCCGCGTGGGCATGGTGATGATGGTGGTGATGGCCCCCGCCGACCGCCTGCGCCAGATCCTGGACGTTGGGGAGTTGGCCGCTCGTCGAGGCGGCGTTGAAGTCGTTGGCGAGCTGGGTGAGTTGGGCCGCCGCCGTCGTATTGCCCTCCGACGTGGCCGTTGTGGCGGCGGCGGTCAGATTCTTGGCGATTTGCGCGGTAACCGTTTGGTACTCGGTGGGGTTCGATTGTTGCAATTGCTGGAGCGTGCTCATCAATTGGGCGAAGGGCGAAAGCTGGCCGCTGTCCGGTTGCTGCACGGCCGACAGCGAGCTGATACCGCTTAGACCGTTGTTGGTGTTGTTAGTCGTCAAGCCAGTGTTCTGAAGCACGCTGCCGAGAATCGACTGTAGATAGCTGTTGGAGAGTGGGTTGATTGATCCGGTACTCATGCCTAGCTTATCGGCATTCGGGTCGCCACTTTAGAGGGAGCCGTAAGTTATTGAAAAAAATGGTTCGGACGCCAGCCGCACTGTCAAGTTTTTGACGGAGCGGCAGGTCTTTGCCGCCGGCGCGTGGAGGCGGGGCCTCGCCAAAGGCGTTCCCAGGGTTTACGCCAGCAGACGCGCGGCGGGCTTGGCGAAATAGGTCAGCACGATGCCCGCGCCGGCGCGGACGATGGAAGTCAGGCTTTCCATCATGGCGCGGTCGTGATCCAGCCACCCGTTGCGGGCGGCGGCCACGATCATGGAATACTCCCCGCTCACCTGGTAGGCGGCCAGGGGGACGTCGAAGCGCCGCCGCGCCTGCGCGATCAGATCGAGGTAGGGCATGGCCGGCTTGATCATGATTATGTCGGCGCCTTCCTGGAGGTCGAGCTCGATCTCGCGCATGGCTTCGCGGCCGTTGGCCGGGTCCATCTGGTAGCCGCGCCGGTCGCCGAACTGGGGCGCGGATTCGGCCGCTTCGCGGAAGGGGCCGTAAAACACGGATGCGAATTTGGCGGCATAGGAGAGGATGGGCGTCTTCTCGAAGCCGTGGGAATCGAGAGCCTGACGGATGGCCCACACGCGGCCGTCCATCATGTCCGAAGGGGCTACGATGTCGGCTCCCGCCCGGGCGTGGGATACCGCCGATTTGGCCAGCCACTGCAGGGTGGTGTCGTTATCCACATCGCCGTCTTTGACGTAGCCGCAGTGGCCGTGGCTGGTGTACTCGCAGTTGCACACGTCGGTTATCACCAGCAGCGTGGGCGTTTCCCGGCGAATGGCGCGGATGGCGCGCTGCACAATGCCGTTGTCGTCGTAGGCGCCCGAAGCCATGTCGTCCTTCGTCTCGGGAAGCCCAAACAGGATCACGCCGCCGATGCCCAGCGCCTGCGCCTCGGCGCATTCCTTCACCAGCTCGTCGATCGACAGTTGGCAGTTGCCGGGCATGGCCCCGATTTCCTTCCGGACGCCCTCGCCGGGGCACACGAACAATGGCAGGATGAACTGGGCTGGCGAGAGCCGGGTTTCGCGCACCAGACCGCGCAGGGCTTCGGTGGCGCGCAGGCGGCGAAGACGATGGGTGGGGAAGGGCATTACCCAGAATTGTACCGTGGGGCAGGCCTCCCGGCCTGCCTCCTGCCCGACCGCAGGCGGGCCAGGAGGCCTGCCCCACCCACTTGACAAGCCGGCGCGTCCGGTTAGAATATTTCTCATCTACAAGTGGTTCTATGCAAACCGTCTGCGACCATACCCGTACCCAGATGATTGCCCGAAGAGACGGCGTCGAATACCTGGAGTGTCTGGACTGCCGTCAGATTTTCGAAGCCGAGGACCTTGAACCCGTGAAGGCCGAGGAAGAAGAGGAGTGACCGCTCCGCCCGTGCGATAGCATGGAGGGGAATGCTCGATCTCTCCTTCTTCCGGAACAACTTCGATAGCGTCGCCGCACGCCTCTCCACGCGCGGCCCCATCTCTAGCCTGGACCGGTTCCGCGAGCTCGACCGCAGCCGCCGGGCGGCCATCTCCGAGAGCGAGCGACTGAAGGCCCGGGTGAACGCCGAAAGCGCCGAAATCGGCAAGCTGCGGCGCCAGGCCCAAGACACGGCCGCGCGCCAGGAGCAGGTGCGATCGATGAAGGAACAGATCGCCTGCCTGGACGAACAGGTGAAAGCGCTGGACGAGGAGTTTCGCGAGCTGCTGGCGGGCATTCCTAATATCCCGCACGAATCCACGCCCATCGGGCGGGATGAATCGGCCAACGTCGAGATCCGCCGCGTGGGCCAGCCGCCCCGGTTCGATTTCGAGCCCAAGGCGCACTGGGACCTGGGGCCCGAACTGGGCATACTGGATCTGGCGCGCGCCGCCAAGATCACCGGCGCGCGCTTCGCCCTCTACTGGGGACTGGGGGCCAAGCTCGAGCGCGCGCTGATCAATTTCATGCTCGACGTGCACACGCGCGAGCACGGCTACACCGAAGTCCTGCCGCCCTTTCTGGTGAATTCCGACAGTCTTTTCGGGACCGGGCAGTTGCCCAAGTTCAAGGAAGACCTTTTCAAGTGCGAAGGCACGGACTTGTGGCTGATCCCCACGGCCGAGGTACCGGTCACCAATATCTTTCGCGACGAGACGCTCGACGCCGGCGTTCTCCCCATACGGCTGTGCGCCTACACGCCCTGCTTCCGCAGCGAGGCGGGGTCCTACGGGCGCGACGTGCGCGGCATAATCCGCCAGCACCAGTTTCAGAAAGTGGAGCTGGTGAAGTTCACCCATCCCGAGCGCAGCTACGACGAGCTGGAGAAGCTCACGGCCGACGCGGAGGACATCCTCCGGCGCCTGGGGCTGCCGTTCCGGACGGTGGCGCTGTCAACCGGGGACTTGGGCTTTTCCGCCGCCAAGACCTACGACATTGAAGTGTGGCTGCCGGGGCAGCAGGGCTTTAAGGAGATCTCCTCGTGTTCCAACTTCGAGGCTTTCCAGGCGCGCCGGGCGGGCATCCGTTTCCAGAGCGGGAAGAAGGCCGAGTTCGTACACACGCTGAATGGCAGCGGCCTGGCGGTGGGCCGCACTTGGGTGGCGATCGTCGAGAATTACCAGCAGAAGGATGGTAGCGTGGTGGTTCCCGAAGCGCTGCGGCCGTATCTCGACACGGAAGTGATCCGCGGCAGGGCCTAGGCAATGTCATCCGGTTTTTCTTGGTGGGGCGGACCCCCTGGTCCAGGCGGGTCCCCCTGGACCCGCTCTCCGCGCGAAGAACCAGGCCGGCCGGGGGCCGGCCGCGGACCAGGGGGTCCGCCCCACCACATCGGAAACCGAATGACATTTGGGCATAGGCCGGACAATCCATGAACTTCCAACTCATCGGGCAACTGATACGCCTGCGCTACAAGCTTCTTTGGGCCAAGACGCGCACGCGCAACGGCAAGATTGCGTGGTTCATGGCGGGTTACCTGCTGCTGGTTATGGCCGTCATGCTGCTGGCCTTGGGAGGTTTGGGCGCCGGCATGGCCGCGGTGCGCATGGGCAAGGCGGAACGGCTCGCGCAGGGCCTGCTCACCGGCCTATTCGGCAGCGCGCTGATCAGCAGCGTGATGCTGGGGTTCGGAATCGACGCCGCGTTTTCCGACGCGGAGCTGCGGCGCTATCCGCTGCGCGAGCGCGAGCGCCGTTTTGCGCGCCACTTCACCGGCGCGGCGGACCCCTTCTGGTTCCTGTTTGTGGCCCTGGAACTGGGGCTGGCCACCGGGTTGTATCTTCTGGGCGTGGGTTCGCTGCCGCTGGGCGTTGTCGCCGTGCTGCTGCTGTACATATGCAATTACCTGGCGGCGCAGGTGGTGAGCCTGCTGATGGACCGCATTCAGCAACAGAAGGGCGGTTCCATCGTGCTGCCCATTCTGATCATGGCGCTATGTTTCTTGCCGAGTATGTTGGGGCCCGGGCTGGCCAAGCACTCGGCCTCGTCGGCCAAGGCCGGGGCCGCGCTTAGCTGTACGCCGCCGTTCGGGGCCGGATCGCTCATGACCAGGACGGACGCCGGAGCGTGGTATGGCCTGGCGCTGCTTCTGATATGGATCGTGGGACTGGTGGCCGCGCTTTCCGCGTTGGAACGGATGCCGCTCAAGAAGCAGGCGGCCAAATCCACGCGCATCCGCTGGGATTCGCCCTTTGACCGCGTGGGCGCGCTGTTCGGCCGCCAGCACGGGATTCTGGTGGCGCATTGGCTGCGGTTTTACTTCCGCGCCCGCCGCTTCCGGATTCAGTACGGGTTGTCGCTGCCGCTGCTTCCGTTCCTGCTGCTGATCTGGACCAAGCAGGTGAACCGTCACGGCGATCCGTTCTCCGCCGCCGTGGGCGTGTTCGCCGTTTCGGGCATCACCGCCGTGGCGGCCTTCGCCGTCAACCAATTCGGCTACGTGGGCGGCGGGTTCCGGCGTTACTTCCTGTTCCCCTGCGATCCGGGCGCGGTGCTCCGCTCGAGCAGCCTGGCTCTCCTCGCCGCGTGCTCGCCCTATCCCCTGGTGGCCGCGCTCACCTGGCTGCTGTTTGCGCCCGTGCCCTTTAGCGGACGCGGGATGGCCCTGCTGCTGGCCAGCGCAGCCTTCGGAGCGTTCCTCTTCCACGGCATGGGGTTGTGGACCACCCTTTACGGCCCGCGACGCTGCGATCCGAACCAGACCATGGGGAACGACCTTTCGCTCGCCGGCAACATCGCCTTGATCGGGACCATGATGGTGTTCCTCGTGGGTCCCATGATGGTGGGGCAGTTCCGCAAGGGAGTCCTGACGCCGGAGCGGTGGTGGATAGTGGCGGCGCTGGCGGCTCTGGCCGCGTGTTTCTATCTCTTCTCTCTGCGGCGGGCCGGCGCCATTCTGGTCGCCCGTCGCGAACGGTTGCTGGCGGTGGTGGAAGGAAAGGCTTGAGACGATGAGGGTTCAATCGGAGGCGATCCGCATCGCCAGCCTGGTGAAGAAGTACGGTAAGGTCACGGCGGTGGAAAGCCTGTCCCTGACCGTACCCTCCGGCATCATGTTCGGGTTCCTGGGGCCCAACGGCTCGGGAAAGAGCACCACCATCGGCTGCCTGACGGGGCTGCTCGACCCCACCTCCGGGCAGATCGAAGTGCTGGGCGAGCGTTTTGACGCCAACAGCGCCGGGCTGAAGCGCCGCATGGGCGTGATGCCGGAAACGCTGGGGCTGTTCGATCCGTTGCGGGCGCATGAATTCCTGGCGTTCGTGGGGCGCATGTACGGGTTGGACGAGGCTACCACGCGCCAGCGCGTGACCGAGCTCCTGGACGCTCTGCAACTCACCGATTCCTCCAAGGTCCTGAGCGAGTTCAGCACCGGAATGCGCAAGCGCGTGGCCTTCGCGGCGGCCGTGATCCATTCCCCCGAAGTGTTGTTTCTCGATGAGCCGTTCGAAAGCATCGACCCGGCCGGCGTGGCTCTCATGAAGCAGTGGCTGCACCGTTTTACCGAACAGGGTCGGACGGTCTTCATGACCAGCCACGTTCTCGAAACAGTGGAGCGGCTATGCCAGGAGGTGGCCATCATCGCCAGCCCCGGGAAGCTGGTCTGGCAGGGGGACATCACCACCTTCGGACGCGAGGGCGCCATTGTCTACGATGGCCAGGAGTACGATGCCCTGGAGCCGCTCTTTCTGCGCTTAACCGGAGAGCGGCGCGTGGATCTGAACTGGCTGTAGCGCGGGGGGATCTGCGCTTAGGCCGTGTTTAGAGCCCGTTCGGCGGCGGCCAGCGCATCGCCCGCGGGCTGGTATCCCTGCTGCTTCAGGGCGGCTGCCAGGGCTTCCAGAACCAGCAGTACGTTTTCGGCCCGCGATCCGTGCCCCATCAGGCCGATGCGGAACACCTTTCCGGCCAGCGGACCGAACCCGCCCGCGATCTCGATGCCGCGCTCGGCCAACAGGTATTGACGCACCTGGGCGTCGTCCACGCCTTCCGGCACGCGCGGCGTGTTGAGGGTCCACAGCCGATGTCCCTCCGCCACGTGCATCCCGAGTCCCATGGCCTCGATTCCGGCCACGAACGCCAGGTGGTTGCGGCGGTGCCGCTCCCAGCGGTTCTCGCGCCCTTCTTCGGCCACCAGCGCCAGCCCTTCCCGCAGCGCGTACAGCATGGTGGCGGAGGCCGTGTGGTGGTATTTGCGGGCGAAGTAATAAGTCTCCAGCAGCACCAGGTCGAGATACCAGGACTGCACCGGCGTGGAGCGCGCCCGCAAGCGCTCCAAAGCGCGCGGGGAGAGCGTCATGGGCGATAGGCCCGGCGGGCAGCTCAGGCCTTTCTGGGTGCAACTGTAGGCGATATCGATGCCGTTGTCGTCCACCAGTACCGGCATTCCGCCCAGCGAGGTGACGCAATCGGCGATCGCCAGCGCGCCGGCTTCATGGGCCGCTTCGCAGATGGGCCGGGCCTGGTTGTACATGCCGGTGGAGGTTTCCGCCTGTACGAAGGCCACCATTCGCGGCTGTTCGCGGCGAATGAACTCGCGCACCTCCTGAGGGTCGAACGGCTCGCCCCAGGGCTTGGCCAGGCGCGCGATTTCGGCGCCCTGGCGGCGGGCCATTTCGCCGATGCGGTCGGCGAAAAAGCCGTTGGTCAGAAGCGCGACCTTGCGGCCCGGCTCCGCGAAGTTGGCCACCGCCGCCTCCATCCCGGCGCTGCCGGTGCCCGAGACCGCGAGGTTGAACTCGTTCTTGGTGGAATACACGTAACCGAGAAGCGAGCGGACCTGGTCCGACACTTCGAAGAAGAAAGGATCGAGGTGCCCCACCAGGGGCTGTGAGAGAGCCTCATAAACGCGCGGCGCGACCATACTGGGGCCAGGGCCGAACAGAAGGCGGCGGGGAGCCTGAAGAGGCGGAAGCGGATGCGGCATAAGCCCCAGTCTAACGCCGGCGAGGGCCTCTATTTCTTCCCCTTTGCCTTTTTGTATTCCTCGCGCAGCGCCTGTAACTGGCGCGCGTGCGATTCCGCGTGGTCCGCGGTCAATTCCACCAAGCGGCGCAACGTCGTCCGGCCCCGCTCCGTGTGGCTGCCGGCGCGCTCGAAGGCGCTTTCCGGGAGGCCTTTCAACAGCTCGCAGTTCTCCGCGCGCAGGCGGCGGAAGGTTTCGAGCGATTGCTTGGGCTTCCGGCGCGCGTAATCCAGGTTACTCGCCCAGGCGTCCTGGTCGAAACCGATGAGGGTGGGGTTTTCTTCCGCCAGCACCTGGCGCATCCGGTGCGCGCTCACCAGCTCGCCATCCGCCAGGTGCGCCACAATCTGCCGGGCGCTCCACTTGCCCGGGGCCGGCGTGAAATCCTCCTCTTCGCCGAACACGCCGGTGAGAACCACGGCCAGAAGTTCGGGGCCCCGGCGAAAACGTTCCAATAGTTCGGCTATGTCGGACATGCGAATCTCCGGACGTGGCGGCTGGGCTCACCCTTCCAGGCGGGTGATCCGCTGGTGGTGAATCTCGGCAATGCGGGCCAAAGCGCGGATATTCTCGCCGTCTTGCTGGACGGAGACCTTCAGGTCCTGGACGTCGCGCGTCAGGTCCCGGACTTCGTGGCTGAGGAGTTCGACGGTCATCACCAGGGCTTCGATACGCTCGTCGATGTTCATGGAAACGCGTCCCCCCTTCTTCGATGTTACCTCAGGCGTTTTAGAATTAGGAAACATGGCCAGTCTCAGGATGGCGATCGCCTGCTGCAGGAATTCCCAGCCGTGCTAGGGCCGCTGTTCGACCAGCCCGGAGCGTTTGACCGCGACGCACTGGCTGCCCGTCTGCGCGCCCTGGCGGGCCAGGACATTTTCATCGGAGGTAGTTCCTGGAAATATGAAGGCTGGCTGGGACAGGTGTACACGCGCGAGCGCTACCTTTCGCGCGGGCGCTTCTCGCAGCGGCTGTTCGAGACCGAGTGCCTGCGCGAATACGCCGAGACGTTTCCCACCGTATGCGGCGATTTCGCCTTCTACCAGTTCCCCACCGAGGAGTTTTGGCGCAACCTGTTCGCCCGTACGCCCTCTGGTTTCCGATTTGCCTTCAAGACCCCGGAGCAGATTACCTGCGGGGTCTTTCCCACCCACCCTCGCTATGGCCCGCGGGCGGGCCAGGATAACGAGCTGTTCCTCGATAGCCGCGCGTTTACGGAGATGTTCGTGCGCCCGCTGCTGCCGCACCGGGCCAAGACGGCGCTGATCGTCTTCGAGTTCGGTCACATGGGACGCAACCTGGCCGGGTTTCTGGACCGCCTTGACCTGTTCCTTGGCTCGCTGCCGCCGGAGTTCCGCTACGCGGTCGAGGTCCGCAACCCCGAGTTCCTGGTCCCGGATTACTTCGCCTGCCTGCGCGCCCGCGGCGTGGCGCACGTCTACAACGCCTGGTCGAAGATGCCGGAGATGCGCAGCCAGTTGGCGATTCCCGGCTCCGCCACCGCCGGCCACCTGGTGTGCCGCGCCCTCCTGCGCCGCGGCCGGGCCTATGCCGACGCCGTGGCCGCCTTCGCGCCTTACACGGAGATCCGGGACCCGAACCCCGGGGCGCGCGATGCCATGCGCATCCTGATCGGCCGCGCGCGCGAGGAGAAGCGCATGCTGTTCCTGTTCGTCAACAACCGCCTGGAAGGGAATGCGCCGCTCACGATTCTGTCGTTGGTGGAGTAGAGATGCGCGCGGCCGCGGGCTATGCCAGGCGCCGGTGGAAAACGGACGGAGATACGTCTCCTGTTTCCCTCGGATATACTCGGGATGGAGGGCCTTCTATGAAGGCAAGACGGCGTCCGTTGCTCTGGTCGCTCAGCCTCGGGTCGCTCGCCTTCGTTGCGAGCGCGGGGATTGCCAGCGCCGAAGACCTTGCCGGCTGTATGCAGGCGGTGACCAGAAAAGGGGCCGGTCAAGCCAAGGTTGTGAGCTTCAACGTCAAGCATGACCGGGGGCAGGCCGGGAAAGGCGCGACCAGACCATCAGGCACGGGTTGGGAGCGCGGAGTGGTGAGGGTGTCAGGCGTTTGCGTGTTCTATTACAAAGCCGGGCAGCGCACTCCTACCTCTGTAAACGAGTGCTTTAGCGATTCCCTTATCCCAAGGCCAGACCCCAAGGCTGAACCTCCAGAACTGTCCCAGCAGGAACTTCGACTAAACCTTTTCCTCTGGCCTCGAGCCGGCCGGAAGGGGCCGCCGCCGGCCAGGGTGTTTCGGTTGCTGCCGGACCCGGAAAGCCTGACGGCCAGAGGTCTTCGTAATGGGATTGCAGCCGCATGTGGCGCCCAACAGAATAGGAAGGTGTTGGAGGAGTGTTCCAAGTCGCCGTCTGGATGTTTCTCCATAGCGGATCCCGGACCAATTGACCCGATTCAGTGACGGCCCAGTTCGGGAGTAGGCGGCGGTTTCCGGGCCCATGTTATACTTCTGGTTTCAAGCCTCCCCGAAGGGCCCGTAGCTCAGTTGGTTAGAGCGCTACCTTGACACGGTAGAGGTCTGGCGTTCGAGTCGCCACGGGCCCACCATTCTCTACGCCAACAACGGGGGCAAACCCGATCCCAAAAAGGTATACTGCGAGCGATGCCCAACCACTGCCTGCCTGTATCCACCATGAAAGATCCCGTCACCTGGCTTTACCCTCCCATCGAGCCCTACAGCACGGGCCGGCTCCAGGTCTCACCTGTCCACGAGATCTACTTCGAGGAGAGCGGCAACCCCTCCGGCAAGCCGGTGGTCTTTCTGCACGGCGGTCCCGGCGGCGGTTCCGATCCCAAACAGCGCCGCTTCTTCCACCCCGAGAAGTACCGCATCGTGAACTTCGACCAGCGCGGCTGCGGCAAGAGCACGCCCTACGCGTCTCTGGAAGCCAACACCACCTGGGACCTGGTCGCCGACATTGAGAAGATCCGCGAGCGCCTCGGCATTGAGCGCTGGCAGGTGTTCGGCGGATCCTGGGGCTCCACCCTCGCCCTGGCCTATTCCCAGACCCATCCCGAGCGCGTCACCGAGCTGGTCCTGCGCGGCGTCTTCCTCATCCGCAAGCGGGAAATCGACTGGTTCTACCAGCGCGGAGCGTCGGTCCTCTATCCCGACGCGTGGGAGCCGTACCTCGCCCATATCCCGGAGGACGAGCGCGACGACCTGCTCTCCGCCTACCACCGCCGTTTGACCAGCGAGGATCCGGCCGTGCGACTGGCGGCCGCGAAGATCTGGAGCGGATGGGAGGGCGCCACCTCCAAGCTCCTGCCCGACCCCGATTTCGCCGGCCATTACGAAGAGGATGAATTCGCCCTCGCCTTCGCGCGCATCGAGGTCCACTACTTCTTCAACAAGGCTTTTTTCGAAACCGACGACCAGTTGCTGCGCAACGTTTCACGCATCCGCCATATCCCCGGGGTGATCGTGCAGGGCCGTTACGACGTCGTTTGCCCCATGGAAAGCGCGTGGGCGCTCCACCGTGCCTGGCCCGAAGCCGACCTCATCATCACCCCCGACAGCGGCCACAGCGCTTTCGACCCTCCGAACAGCCGCGCCCTCGTGGCGGCGACCGACAAATTCGTCGGCTGAGCAGCCACGGCGCATCATCGGGTTTTTTCTCCGCCCCGCCTCCCGCGGCGGGTATATACTCGCGGGAGCAGGATGCGATACTGGACGTCCTGCCTGACAGGGCGCCGGGTGACCAGTGTTTCCGCCGCGACTGGTCAAAGGAGCCGGAGAATGGGAGTTGCGCCAATGAAAACGAGGATGAGGCTGTTAGGGCTGGCATCGGCGGCATTTTTCCCCTTCATAGGAGTTCTTGCCGCGCAATCGTTGTCGAGCTACCTCCGTACCGACAAAACCGAAGCCGTTATCGAGATACGCACCGGGCAGCAAAGTTCCTTCCGCATTCCACGAACGGTGTATGGGATCTATACGGAGAACGTCGGCAACGAGATTTATGGAGGCTTGGCGGCCCAGCTTCTGGAGAACCCAAGCCTGGAGGACTACCACGCCAATTTGCAGGTGATGAATGCGCGGTTTGCGGATCCGGCGTTCACCGAGTCCATGACCCAGGGATTGCCGTTGCCCTGGCAGCCGTTGAGAAATGTCGGGAAGCGGTATGAGTCCATTTTCGGCCCTGGGGCGGCCAACTCCGATCGCTATATCTACCTGATCGGCCTGCCGCACCCTGAGCCGAAGGGGATCAAGGGGCGGCCCACGGTCACCACCGAGGAACTCGGAATCCGCCAGGGCATCTACCTGCCCGTTCATCGGGAACTCGAGTATGGGGGATCGCTCTTCGCCTCTTCGGTGGAAGGGCCGGTGCGCCTGATGGTGAGCTTCCGGACCCGCGACAATCCCGACAAGATTCTGGCATCCACGGACGTCCAGGTCCCCGACGGCGGGAAATGGACCAAGCTCCCGTTCCGCTTGCGTCTTCCAGCCGGGGCCGTGAAGTCGCATGAACTGGTGGATTTCGCGGTGTCGATAAACGGCCCGCAGCGATTCTCCCTCGATATGATCCGGCTCTATCCGGCCGACGCAGTGGAAGGATACTTCGATCCGGAGGTGCTCAAAGCCACGAGGGAAATGAACTTCTCCCTGGTGCGCTGGGGAGGCAATTTCATGAGCGCCTATCATTGGGAGGACGGAGTAGGGCCGCTGGACAAGCGTCGCACACAGCTCAATCGGGCCTGGGGGACCATGGAGTACAACGAGTTCGGGACAGACGAATTCATGTCTTTCTGCCGGCTCGCGGGAGTGCAGCCGATGATCTGCCTGAACCTGGGAAGCGGCACCAAGGAAGAAGCCAGGAAATGGGTGGAGTACGTCAACGGAGCGCCCACCACGCCTCAAGGCGCGCGCCGCGCGGCCAACGGGCATCGCGATCCGTATCCGGCGACGATCTGGGAACTGGGGAACGAGCTCTGGGGGGACGACCAGATGGGGTGGCAGACGCCCACCAGCAATGCCGCCCGTTATCTGGAGTTCTTCCCCGTGGTGCGCAAGCAAGCTCTCCCTGGCGCGATGCTGGTAGCCTGCGGCCCCGGCGCGGACTTTACCCCGGCCTGGACCGGGGCCCTCATCAAAGACGCCGGCAAGGATCTAAGCTATCTCAGCGTGCACTACGTCGTCCGTCTCAATCAGCTCGTGGCCAAGGCGCCCGATGCCGATACGCAGACAGCCATCCCTCTGGCCCTGCCGGTCGGGATGGCGAACCTCTTGAAGCCTATCCGGGCGCAGATCGACGCGGATCCGGCCACCAAGGGCAGGGTGGCGCTGGCCTACACGGAATGGAACTGGGGAGGCACGGGGCCATCCTCGACCAACATCGGCGGAGCCGTCATGGGCGCGGGTTGGATGAACATGATGCTGTCTCAGGCCGATTTCGTGCCCATATCCAGCATGTCGGGCCTGATGGGAGGCGGAGGCCTCCGCAAGTCGCATGGCTTGGTCTGGGCCACGCCTCAGTGCTGGGCTTTCTGGCTGTACTCCCATCGCGCCGGGGACACAGTGGTCGCCACCCAAACCGAGGTTCGCCACTACGACGTTCACAACGGGATGACGAGCATGCCCGAGATCCCGAATGTGCCCTATCTGGACGTGCTGGCCACCAGGCACTCGACGAGCGGCGATGTGGTCCTATTCGTGGCCAACCGCGATTGGAAGGACGATACTCCGGCGACCCTGCGGCTTCAAGGATTCTCCGCCGCCGCCCAGGCACAGGTGGACACGCTGGCCGCCGGTTCGCCGCTCGAGGAGAATACGGGTGACCGCCCGGACGCCATTCGACCTGTGACCTCGTCCCTGGCCGTGACTGGGAATGAGATTCGGTACGTTTTTCCCAAGCTCTCGGTGACGGTCATTACTCTGAAGCGCCGGTGACCAAACGCTGGCGGGCGCTCCCAAGAGAAAAGGCGGCTCCAAGACAAACTGATTCGCGTTATGCTGGTGGCGGTCCGCACGGCCAAGAAGGGAATTGGGGCCATTATACAATCCATGGAGGCCACGGACCCAAAACGGAAATACTGGCGGAAAGGAAGCCGATCATGCAGCGAAGAACGTTTCTGCACACACTATTGGCGGGCGCCGGAGGCGTCGCTCTGGGCGGGAGGCTGGCCCACGCGGCCCTGCCAAAGATGAAGATTACCCGTGTCCGCTACTATACTCCTGGCGCGCAAACGCGCGGCGGCGCCCCGAATCTCACCTCAGGCGCAAATGTCATCTGTATTGACACCGATGCGGGTATCACGGGAATCGGCGAGGGCGGGACGAAGGATACCATCGAACACTGCGCCTCCGCGCTCATCGGTCAAGACCCGAGCGGCATCGACACTCTCTGGCAAAACATGTTTCGCGGGAACTTCTACCCCGCCGGCCTCGAGAAGCTGCATGCGCTTGGCGGTCTGGATATCGCCTTGTGGGACATCAAGGGAAAAGCCCTGGGCGTGCCGGTCTACGCACTCCTGGGGGGTCCTACGCGCACCTTGTGCGAGTGCTACGGCGGCGGCGGCGGCCAGGCAAGGACCATCGGTGAAGCGGCCAAGGCATCCTTGGAAGCCGGCTTCAAGCTCTTCCGGACCGAGGTAATCGGCGCGGGGCTCTCCGACACGGCCACGAGTTCCCGCGGGGCCCAGAACTGGAACCCGCGCCAGGCGGTGCTGGCCACCTTCAAGCGCTGCCAGGAAATTCGCGAGGCCGTGGGCGAAGCCGGCGACTTTATCTGCGATTTCCACGGCAAGCTGGACATGCCCGACGCCATCACGCTCGCCAATATGCTCGAACCGTTGCGGCCCTATTGGGTCGAGGACCCGGTGCGCAACGAGGCCCTGCCTCTGTATCGAACACTGCGGCCCATGGTCAAAGTGCCACTCGCGACAGGCAATGCCGGCAAGCTTGAGCTCAGAGAATTGATCGAGGATCAGTTGATCGATTACGCGCGCGTGAGGCTCCCGAACTGTGGCGGCATCACCGAGTACCTGAAGATTGCCAGCATGTGCGAGGCGCACTTTGCGGGATTGAGCCCGGAGGGCACCGGGCCGATTGGCACCGCCGCGGAAACGCATGTCGCCGCCGCTACCAATGTGCCCTTCCTCCTGCAGGTGGGCGGCGCGGGCACGCGGCCTTACCTGCCTCAATGCTATGACTTCAAACAAGGCAAGGTCTATATGAACGAGCGGCCCGGTCTAGGCGTCGAATTCGATCCCAATCAGGCGACTCTGATCACGGAAGTGACGCAACGCGGGAACCTGGGAGGCATGTCCCGTCCGGACGGCTCCTACACGAACTGGTAGGCGACCGAAGGCTGGGCAAGCTAAGGCATGCCCCACCGGGGCGAGTGGTTCCCTGGGTGGGGCCTGCTTTAGCTTGCCCGGCGCGTCATTCACGGTCAAGCGGCCACGGCAATCTACCCTTCACCGTAATTCGTTCGGCTTGAACTCCCCGCCATTCAACAGAATCCCGAGCAGTTCCTTCGACCTCGCATCCCAGTTCCGTTCCATTTGCGGGGTCAGATTGTTATGCTCCGATTCGATCATTGGCAACGGCTCTTTTGCGACCGGTATCTGATTGAGCGCCGTCCACACGCCGGCGGGCGGCGAGGTCGTGTCGATGAAGCCCATCGCGGCCAGCACCGGCGCCTGGATCCGCGAGGCGAAATTGACCGGATCGAAATAGAGCGCGGTTTTCATGACGTCGGGATCGTTCGACGGCCAGTTCGGATAACCGGTTTTGCGGCCGTGCAGATCGCCGTCTACGTCCGTGCCGGATGGAACGCAGACCAGTACGGCCGTGATTTTCTCGGGGCGCAATCCCGCCAGCATGAGGCTCTGTTGACCGCCCATGCTGGTTCCCATCAACACGATCGTCTTGCCGTCCCAATCGGGCCGCGTCATCAGATAATCCAAAGCGCGCGAGTCGCGCAGGTACATGTTCAGAAAATAAGACTTCTCGCGATCGTTATTGCCGACTGCCGGATAGTTCCGCGGCGCATTTCCGGAAGGATCGGACGGCGGCTTGTCATGCGCGTCGACGTCGATAACCAGCCAGCCTTCGGCGGCGCGCTCCGCGACGGAACGGGCGTTCAATGCGTACACGCCCGCGTACTGAAGCAGGACGAGCGCGGGGAACTTGCCTTCCTTCGCTGGTTTGGCAAGGTAGCCCTGGGCTTTCGATCCCAGCGCGTCGAGCGCGAAGGCGTCCATCTCGACGCCCGGAGTATCGGTCTCGACTGGCGTCAGAACGGGGTTGATCGGGACCTTCGCCTGGGCGGCGAGTTTTTCCGACCAGAATGCGTCGAAATCGGCCGGACGCGGCGCGGCAAGTCCGATCTTCAAGGGCGCGACCGCGGCGCCGACGGCGTAGAGTCCGTTGTTGCGGCCCGTGTTGCCGCCGACAAAACCCGTAGAGAAGTCGCGGCCGGGAGCGGCTGGCGTTACGGCAGCGGCTTCCGGCGCGGGGCTGTCCGGGGCCGGCTTCGCGACCGGCTCAATGGCGACATAAATCATCTCCGGCTCGTCGCCCCGGATCTCGATCTTGTCTTTGCCCGGCGAAAGATCCAGTTTGCCTTCTTTCAGGACCACTGCATTGTTTCGGCGAACCGTCCATTTGCAGGCGTAGGTGGGCTCAACCGGGCCGGGTGTGACGGTCCAGCCAACCGTGTCCCCGATGTCATAGATGCCGGTGGCGTGATAGGGCGTGAACACCAGTTGCTGCGGAACTGGCGCGCCCCGCTGGGCCGAGGAAAAGGCCGCGGTGAGCAGGACCGCCAGTGCGACGCGCGTATAGGTTCGAGTCATCGGAATTCTCCAAATGAAGACTATAACCTAACTGTAGTGCCTCACCCGGTTGCGAAACGGCTGACGCCGGGCAAGCTAAAGCATGCCCACCAAGGAAACCAGTCGCCCCGGTGGGGCATGCCTTAGTTCTCTGACCGTGTGGAAGTGTGCGATTGTGGGGCAGCTTGTCAAGCTGCGCGCCGGTTGGAAACCGGCGCTCCGGGCGGGTTTCCTGTCCCACATAAACGGAACATGTTCAAGCGGTCGAAGACCTAGGGATGAGTATACGGTGGCGCCGGTTCTCAACGGGCCTTGGGCGCCGCTGGCGGCTTCCCTCCACGGTCGGCCGGTTCACCCTTCTCGTATGTGATTTTCTTCGTGCCGGCTTCACAACTCCCGATGACGGTTTGCCCTTTTACATCCGCCGTCGCCACGATCTCCATCTGATAATTCTTCACGCCTTTGGCTTCCAGCTTCGCGGCAATGTCGGACTTCAGTTCCTCACATGGTTTCGGCCCGGATGCCGAAGCAATCGCGAGAGAAAAACCCAATGCCACGATGACTTTCTTCATTTTTGCGTCTCCAGGAACGGGCAGTATCGAAACGCACTCCAGCATAGCGCGAATGCTCAAGGTCCGCGGTGGAGTCGGGCGAAGCGTCTCGAAGTTCACCCTTTCACATACGCGAGCTTGGCGGCCACTTTCCCGTCGCGCACGGTGAAGATGTCCACGCCGCGCAGATGCCACGGTTGTCCGTCGCGGATCTTGCGATAGACCCACCGCACGACGGCGCGATCGCCGCTGACAATGATTTCCTCGGCCTCGAATCGCGCATCGGGATTGCGCGCGAACCATTCCCGCCAGAACGCGACCACCGCGGCCTTTCCCTCTATGCGCCGGCCGTCCGGCGCGGGAGACGTATCCTCGAACACGGTATCGTCGGTCAGCAACAGCGCCAAGGCGTCCGGGTCGCGCCGGTTGAACGCCTGGTTGAAGCGATCAACCGCGATGCGGGTGGCGGCATCGGCGGTCCGCGGATCCTGTTCGATGTTCATAGTCGTCCCGTGCGCCCGTCGGGGCGCCGTTGAAGTGAAGAACGCAAGTGCGACGCACGTGACGATAAGCAGTTGGCTCTTCGCCGGCTCTTGGGGCATCCGGTCCTCCAGGAAGGAAGTATATCAGCCCCGCGTCGCGAATCGATCCTGTGGTACGGTTCTCTTGTGGAACTGACTCGAAGAAGACTGGTGGAAGCAGTGGGGGCGGCCGCGCTCGTCCCCCGGGGCGGTGCGGCCGCGGTCAAAGCCCCGGAGCGCCGCGAACGCCCGGACACGCCCAAGCTGTGCCTGCCCGGCGGACAAACCGCGAGCGCCCTGATGCGGGTAAAACAGCTCGGCGTGGATCACGTCATCGGAGGAGTGGGTCCCATCCCCTGGCAGGAATCCGCCATCCGCGCTCAGATCGAACGCTGTCGGAGCGCCGGGCTGACGATGGGGATCGCCATGATCGCGGGATTCCCGAACGCCATTTATGGCCGGCCGGGCCGCGATGAAGAGATCGACAAAGTGATCCAATCCGTCCGCGCGGCGGGACGCGCGGGCTTGCCGGTGATCGAGTACAACTGGTATGCCCACCGCGCCATGGAAGGGTACTTCGCCGAGACCGGAAGGGGCGGCTCGGGTTACACATCGTTCGATTACGACCGCGTCAAGGACCTGCCGCCGCTGCCGGAAGAGGGGGCGCACACCCTCGACGAAATGTGGGCGAATATTGCGTATTTTCTGAAGGCGGTGATCCCGGTTGCGCGGGAATCGCAGGTCAGGCTGGCGCTGCACCCCAACGATCCCCCCGCGCCGGTCAGTCGCGGTTCGGGCCAGATCATGGGCAGCGTGGAGGGTTGGAAGCGCCTCATCGAGATCGTTCCCAGCCCTTCCAACGGCATCACCTTCGATTGCGGCGTGGCAAGGGAAATGGGCCAGGATCCGGTGGAGGTGTGCCGTTACTTTGGAACCCGGGACCGCATCAACCACATGCACTTCCGCAACGTGCGCATGCGCACGCCGCGCGAGAAGTACACCGAGGTGTTTCCGGACGAAGGCGATGTGGACCTGTTCGCCGTGATGAAGGAGCTGGTGCGCTTGAAGTACCCGCGGCTGATTTATCCGGAACATCCACGCGGCCTGGATGTGGACCGCGAGGTGCAGCCGCCGCCGCGAGCGGAGCCCGGGGCCGGCGCTTACGCCGGCAGCATTTTTAATGTGGCATACGCCAGGGCGCTGTTCCAGGCCGCGCTGGCTTCATGAAAACGCGGGGCCGGGTTCAAGATCCCGGCGCCTGCTTCGATGCCGCGTGCAGGCTCTCGATGCGGGCGTCGACCTCGATCGTCCGCCGTGAAGGCAGCCCTCCAATCTGCCATAATATTCATCGAGGTAGTCCGCCGCTTTCACGAGGCCGTTTGAATGGCGCCAAACACAAGAACCCCTGAATCCCTGCCGGAAGTGGATCTGCCCGGCCAGCATGGACCAGCGCCGCCCAGGTCCGGAAAACCCAGGAAACGCGGACTCGTTTGGGTCTTTTTCCTGCTGATTGTCGCGGGCGTCGCCGGGTACGCAGTCTGGCGCGCCGGCCGGCCGTCCACCACCCCCAGGGGCCAGGGCGGCGGGGGAGGAGGTTTTGGCGGCGGCGGCCGGGGCGCCGCTCTGGGCCCGGTGCCGGTAGTGGTGACGAAGGTCGCCCGCTCCAGCATCCCGGTCTATCTGGACGGGCTGGGCAACGTGACTGCTTACTACACAGTGACGGTCAAGTCGCGGGTCGACGGGCAGTTGATGAAAGTGGACTTCAACGAAGGCGATTTGGTCAAGGAAGGCCAGGTCCTGATCGAGATAGACCCCCGGCCGTATCAGGTGCAACTCGAAATGGCTCAAGCCACGCTGGCGCACGATCAGGCCCTGCTGGCCAACGCGAAGGTGGATCTGGAACGTTACCAGCTATTGGTGAAGACGGACGCCATTCCGAGTCAGCAACTGGATACGCAGACGGCGCTAGTGGCGCAGTACGAAGCCACCATCAAGCAGGATCAAGCCAACATCGACAACGCCAGGTTGCAATTGGTTTATTCCAAAATCACGGCCCCCATTACGGGCGTCGTAGGTCTGCGCCTTGTGGATCCCGGCAACATCGTCCATGCCTCCGACGCGAACGGCATGATCACGATCACCCAACTCCAGCCCATAGCCGTGCTGTTTACCATCCCCGAGGACAGCCTTCCGCAGGTCACTCAAAAGCTGCGGGCGGGCGCGCATCTGCCAGTGGATGCGTATAACCGGGACAGTTCCAAAAAGCTGGCGTCCGGGATGCTGGCGACCATCGATAACCAGATCGACAGTACGACCGGCACCTCGAAGCTGAAGGCGGTTTTCGACAACAAGGACAATGCGCTCTTCCCTCAGCAATTCGTCAACATACGCCTGCTGGTGGACACCCTGACCAATCAACTCGTGGTCCCCAACGTGGCGGTCCAGGGCGGCCAGCAAGGCACGTTTGTTTATGTTGTGGATGGAAATTCCAGAGTGCACCTGAAGACGGTTCAGGCCGGAATAACCAACGCGGCCTCAGTCGACATTCTGAGCGGCATCTCGGATGGGGACCAGGTAGTGGTCGATGGCACAGACAGGCTGGTTGAAGGCGCCGTGGTCCGGGTACGGAAAGCCGGCGAGATGGACAACCCGCCAGGCTACGACGCCGGCGGCGGAAGCGGACGGGGCGGCCGCGGCGGATTCACGAAGGGCGACGGCGCCTTCAAAAAGGTTCAGAGTGGAGGCCCTGGCCGGTGAGTCCGTCCCGAATCTTTATCCTCAGGCCGGTGGCGACCTCGCTGCTCATGGCTGGCGTGGTGCTGGTCGGCGTTACTGCCTTCCGGCAACTGCCGGTTTCGGCGCTGCCCCAGGTGGATTACCCAACCATTCAAATCCAGACATTTTACCCGGGCGCGAGCCCGGAGGTGGTGACGTCTTCGATCACCGCGCCGCTCGAGAAGCAGTTCGGCCAGGTGCCGGGACTGACGCAGATGACGTCGATCAGCTCTTTTAGCAGTTCGCTGATCACGTTGCAGTTTTCGCTCGATCTCAGCATCGACGTAGCCGAGCAGGAGGTTCAGGCCGCCATCAACGCAGCCACGACTTTTCTTCCCAACAATCTCCCGGTTCCTCCGATTTACAGCAAGACCAATCCCGCCGACGCGCCGATTCTGACGTTGGCCATCACGTCTTCCACGGTGCCGTTGCCGAAAGTCGAAGAGTTGGCTGAAACGCGCATGGCGCAGAGAATTTCCCAGCTCAAGGGCGTGGGCCTGGTGAGCATCAGCGGAGGGCAGCGTCCGGCCGTCCGGGTGCAGGCGAATCCCACGGCCCTGGCCTCCTACGGGCTGAGTCTCGAGGCGCTGCGAACGGCGCTCAGCAGCGCCAATGTGAACCAGGCCAAGGGCAGTTTCGATGGACCGGATCAGGCGTGGACGATCAACGACAACGACCAGCTTCAGGCCGGCGCTCAGTACGGGCCCATCATCATCGCATACCGCAATGGGGCGCCGGTGCGGATTCGAGATGTCGCCACGGTGATCGACGGCGCGGAAAACACCAAGCTCGCCGCATGGGTGAACGCCGACCGGGCCATCGTTCTGAATATTCAGCGCCAGCCCGGGACCAACATCATCAGCGTGGTCGATACGGTGCAGGGGATCCTCCCTCAAATCGAGGCGTCTTTGCCGGAGGGGATCCACGTGCAGGTCATCACCGACCGCACAACCACCATCCGGGCGTCGGTAAGGGACGTGGAATTCGAACTGCTGCTCACCACCGTGCTGGTCGTGCTGGTCATCTTTCTTTTCCTGCGCAGCCCTTCGGCCACCATCATCCCCGGCATTGCCGTGCCTCTGTCGCTGGTGGGCACCTTCGCCGTCATGTACCTGCTGGGGTACAGCCTGGACAACCTATCGCTGATGGCGCTCACGATTTCCACCGGATTCGTAGTGGATGACGCGATCGTGATGATCGAAAACATCTCGCGCTACATCGAGAAGGGCGACTCCGCCATGCAAGCCGCGCTCACGGGCTCGGCCGAGATCGGATTCACCATCGTGTCGCTGACCGTCTCGCTGATCGCCGTCCTGATTCCCCTGCTGTTCATGGCGGATATCGTGGGCCGCCTGTTCCGTGAATTCGCGGTGACTCTGGCGGTCACCATCATGTTCTCGGCGTTTGTCTCCCTGACCCTGACGCCCATGATGGCGGCTCGAATTCTGCGGCATCATCCGGAAGCCGAACAGGGCGCGTTGTACCGTTGGTCGGAGTGGTGCTTCGTCAAAACCATCGAAGGGTACGGCAGGATGGTTCGCGGCGTGCTGCGTCATCAGCCTCTCACGCTGCTGGTGGCCGTGAGCACGCTCGGCCTCACGGTTTACCTTTACATGGTGGTCCCGAAAGGTTTCTTCCCGGTGCAGGATACCGGCTCCGTCTTGGGCATTTCGCAGGCCCCCGAGACGGTGTCGTTTCCCGCCATGTCCAAGCGGCAGCAGGACCTGGTGCAGGTGATCCGCCAGGATCCGGCGGTGGAGAATCTCACCTCGTTTATCGGGGCCGATGGGGTAAACACCACCATGAACAGCGGCCGTATCCAGATCACGCTGAAGCCGCTCGAACAGCGCGCCGGCGTTTCCGCGGTGGATGTGATCCGGCGGCTGCAGCCGAAGGTGGACCAGGTGGCGGGCATCCAGCTTTTCATGCAGCCCGTGCAGGACCTGACGGTGGAAGACCGGATCAGCCGGACTCAATACCAGTACGCCCTCGACGCGCCCGATAAGGCCCTGCTGGATCTGTGGGTTCCGCGCCTGGCGGACCGGATGAAGCGGCTGCCTGAACTGCGGGACGTCGCCAGCGATCAGCAGAACAACGGCCTCGGACTGCAGGTCACTATCGATCGCGACACCGCGGGCCGGCTGGGCATCACGCCTCAGAACATCGATGACGCGCTCTACGATTCCTTCGGCCAGAGGCAGGTCTCGACGATTTATACGCAGACCAACCAGTTCCACGTGATTCTCGAAGTCGCGCCCCAATATCAGCAGGATTCGGCGGCCCTGGGAGACATGTATGTGCCGATCGGATCGGCGTCGGCCAATCTGGCGACAACCATCGCGCTGGCGGGGACCAACAGCGCTCTCACGGGCGCGGCGGCGCTCGCCCCGGCGCCGCTTCGCTCGCTGACCCGGGCATCCATGCTTCCATCCCCCATTACGATCAACCACCAAAGTCAGTTTCCCGTGGTCACTCTTTCATTTAACCTGGCGCCGGGAGCGTCGCTGGGCGCGGCGGTGCAGCATATCAAGCAGGTTACCCAGGAACTGGGCATGCCGGCCAGCATCGAACCCAGCTTCCAGGGAACGGCCCGCGCGTTTGAATCGTCGCTGGCCAACGAGTTGATTCTGATTCTGGCGGCTTGCGTCACGGTGTACCTGGTTCTGGGCGTGCTCTATGAGAGCTTCATCCATCCCATCACCATTCTTTCCACGCTGCCATCGGCCGGAGTGGGCGCGCTGCTGGCCCTGATTCTGTTCAAGAAAGATCTGGATGTCATCGCGCTGATCGGCATCATTCTTTTGATCGGCATTGTCAAGAAGAACGCCATCATGATGATCGACTTTGCGCTGGAAGCGGAGCGCAAGGAAGGGAAACCGCCGGAGGAAGCCATCTACCAGGCGTGCCTGCTGCGCTTCCGTCCGATCATGATGACCACCATGGCCGCGCTGCTGGGCGCGGTTCCTCTCGCCTTTGGCAGCGGCGTAGGCTCCGAGCTGCGAAAACCGCTGGGCATCTGCATCATCGGCGGACTGCTGATAAGCCAAGTACTGACGCTTTTCACGACGCCGGTTATCTATTTGTATTTCGGACGGGCCGCGGCCTGGGTGGCCCGCTTCCGTGGTTCCGGCAAGAGGGGAGAACTTCTTCCCGGGGCTGAACCGATCTAAGACTGGCGCCTATGAGCATTTCCACGCCATTCATCCGGAGACCGGTGGCCACCACGCTGCTGCTGGTGGCGGTGACGCTGGCCGGCGGCATCGGCTACACGCTATTGCCGGTGGCCGCATTGCCGGAGGTGGACTTCCCGACCATCATGGTCAGCGCCAGCCTGCCGGGCGCCAGTCCCGATGTGATGGCGGCGTCGGTGGCGACTCCGCTCGAGAAGCAGTTCACGCGCATCGCGGGCGTCACGGAAATGACGTCCCGAAGCTCGGTTGGATCCGCGATGGTGACGCTCCAATTCGATCTGAGTCGCGACATCAATGGGGCGGCGCGCGAGGTGCAGGCGGCCATTAACTCTTCGGCGGGGTTTCTCCCTTCGAATCTTCCCTCCCTCCCCCGATACCGGAAAATCAACCCGGCCGACCAGCCGATCGTGCTGATGACGCTCGAATCGGATGTGGTGCCCAGGCCGCAGTTGTACGACATCGCCTCTTCGGTATTCGCCCAGAAGCTGGCGCAAGTCAATGGAGTCGGCCAGGTTTCGGTGGGTGGGAGCTCGCTTCCCGCGGTTCGCGTGGAAGTGAATCCGCAGCCGCTCTCCCGCTACAACGTGGGTCTCGATCAAATCGGCACGTTCCTCCAAGGCGCCAATGCGAATAAGCCCAAAGGCGCGCTCGCGAACTCCGTGCAAGAGATTCCGATCTACGCCACCGACCAACTCTTCCTGGCGACAGATTACCAGGACCTGGTGGTGGTCTATCGGAACGGCGCGCCGGTCCGCCTGTCGGACCTGGGCCGCGTCATCGATGCCAATGAGGATGTCCGGAACCTCGGCCTGGTAAACGGCGACCCGATGGTTCAGATCCAGATCAATCGCCAGCCGAATGCCAACATCATCGACACGGTCGCGCGGATCAAGGCTTTGATGCCGCAGTTTCAGGCCCAGCTTCCGCCCACGGTCCGCTTCCGGATCGCCAGCGATCGCACCACCACCACGGGGGAATCGCTGAGGGACGCGCAGCGCAACGTGATCGTCTCCATTGGGCTGGTGGTCCTGGTGGTGTTCATCTTCCTTCGGAGCGCCTGGTCGACGTTTATTCCGAGCGTATCGGTGCCGGTATCCATCATCGCCACCTTCGGCGCGATGTATCTGATCGGCTACACGCTGGACAATCTCTCGCTGATGGCGCTGACCATTGCGACGGGATTCGTGGTGGACGATGCGATTGTGGTGATCGAAAACATTACGCGCCACCTCGAACATGGCATGAAGCCGATGCAGGCGGCCCTCAAAGGCGCCGAAGAGATCGGTTTCACCGTTCTATCGATGAGCGCGTCGCTGATCGCCGTCTTCATTCCCATTTTGATGATGAGCGGCGTGGTGGGGCGCCTGTTCCGCGAGTTCGCGGTGATTCTCGCGGTCGCCATCGCCATCTCCATGGTGATTTCCCTGACGGTGGTACCCATGATGTGCGCATGGCTCCTCAAGGAACACCGCGGCCACGGATACATCTATAACCAGAGCGAAAAATTCTACAAGTGGGTCATCTCCAGTTATGGGTCGGCGCTCAACGTCGTGCTGGATCATCCCGCGCCCGTGCTGCTCACCGTGTTCCTAACCGTGGGCATCAGCGTCTACCTTTACGACAAGATCCCGAAGGGGTTTTTCCCGCAGCAGGATACGGGGCGTCTGCAGGGCGCCGTCATGGGTGAACAGCACATCTCGTACCAATCCCTGGTGACCAAGGCGAAATGGTTCGAGGAGAAGGTCCGGATGGACCCGGATGTCGAAACCGTCACCATGGTGGCGGGCTCCAGCGGGGGCGGATACGGCGGCGCGAACTCGGCGCAGATCAACGTGCAGCTCAAACCGGTGGGGGTTCGCAAGTCCACCTCGGACCAGGTGATTGCCCGTCTGCGCCGCCAGACCTCCGGCGTGCCTGGGGCTACCATGTTCCTGCAAAACTCCCAGGACGTGCGCGTCGGCGGGCGGCAAGGCAATGCGCAATACCAGTACACGCTTCAGGGGCCCGACTTCGACTCGCTGGCGGTATGGGGGCCGAAACTCCTGGATCGGCTCTCGACGCTTCCGGAGATTGCCGACGTCAGCTCCGACCAGCAAAATTCCGGCCTGTCTTCCAATGTGGTCATCGACCGCGACACCGCATCGCGCCTCGGTCTCACCGCGCAAGCCGTGGACTCCGCGCTCTATGACGCTTTTGGCCAGCGCCAGGTCTCGGTAATGTATAAGTCGATTAATCAGTACCACGTGGTTCTGGCCTTACAGCAACAATGGTGGGAAAGCCCGGACTTCCTGAATACCATTTATGTGCAAACGCCCAGGGGCACCGACGTTCCTTTGTCCACCTTCACCCACTTCACGCAGGGGATCACGCCCATTTCGCTGCCGCACCAGGGGCAGTTCCCGGCCACCACGCTTTCCTTCAACCTCGTGGAAGGCGTCTCGCTGAGCGACGCCGTGGCGGCCATCAACCGGGCGGAAGTGGAGATGGGCCTGCCCGCCAACATCACGGGCAAGTTCGCCGGAACAGCGCGGGCCTATCAGGAAGCGCTCGCCAACCAGCCCGTCCTGATCGCCACCGCGCTGCTGGCCGTTTACATTGTGCTGGGAATGCTCTACGAGAGCCTGATCCACCCGTTGACCATCATCTCGACGCTGCCGTCGGCCGGCGTGGGAGCGCTGATGGCCATGGTCCTGTTCAAGAGCGATCTGGACATCGTAGGCATGATCGGAATCATTTTGCTCATCGGCATCGTGAAGAAGAACGCGATCATGATGATCGATTTCGCGCTGGCGGCCGAACGGAACGAAGGGATGAATTCGCGGGATGCCATCTACCAGGCATGTCTGCTGAGGTTCCGGCCCATCATGATGACCACCATGTGCGCGCTGCTGGGCGGGATGCCCATGGCGCTCGGCTGGGGCGTGGGAGCCGAGTTGCGAAAGCCGCTCGGAATCTCTATCGTAGGCGGCCTGTTGGTCAGCCAGATGCTGACTTTGTTCACTACGCCCGTAATCTATCTGTACCTTGACCGGCTTCGCAAGCGTTTCACCCGGCGGCAGCCGAGTTATGGGGGCCGTCCCGGTTTTCTGATTCCCGGCGGGGTCCCCGAGAGCGGTGATTGATGACACGACTTTGGAAAACCGCAATTCTTGCCTCTCTCCTATGCTCGGCTTGTACCATCGGCCCGCGATACCAGCGGCCGGTGACGCAGCCGCCGGCGGCCCTCAAGGAAATGGCCGGCAACGACCAGTGGAAGATGGCGACTCCCAGCGATGGCCTGCTCAAGGGCAAGTGGTGGGAGATCTTTGGCGATCCGGAGCTGAACCGGCTGGAAGAGCTGGTCAATGTCGATAACCAGAACGTAAAGGTGGCGGAAGCGCAGTTCCGGGAAGCGCGGGCGCTGGTTTTGGCGAATCACGCGAACTACTATCCCTCTATCGGATCGACCCCCGCAATCTCGCAAAGTTATGAAGAAAGAAAAGCCAGCCACAGCTTTTCATTGCCCGCGACCGCGACTTGGGAGCCCGACCTGTGGGGCCGCGTTCGTTTGTCGGTGGAAAACGCCGTGAGTAACGCGCAGGTGAGCGCGGCCGATCTGGAAAACGTCCGGTTGAGCCAGCAGGCGCTGCTGGCGACCGATTACTTCTTACTCGCGGCGCAGGACATGCAGCTAAAACTGCTGAGCGATACCATCGAAGCCTACGAGAAGAACTTACAGCTCACCGTCAACCGCCATGCCGGCGGAGTTGCGTCGAGGTCCGATATTACTTTGGCGCAAACCCAGCTTGCGGGCGCCAAGGCCCAGAGTACCGAGATGCGCATCGCCCGCGCGCAGGACGAGCATGCCATAGCCATGCTGACCGGCCAGCCGCCAGCCTCGCTCGCGATCGGCGCAAGTAAGATCGACGGCCCGCCTCCGCCCATTCCGATAGGCATTCCCTCCCAGCTTCTCGAACGGCGACCCGACATCGCGGCGAATGAGCGCCAGGTGGCCGCCGCCAACGCCAACATCGGGATTGCCGAGACGGCCTACTACCCCACCTTGACTCTCTCCGCGACCCCCGGTTTTCTTTCGACAAGCCTGGTGAATCTGTTGACCTACGCGGGCCGCAGTTGGGCCGCGGGGCCTTCGCTCTCGCAGACGCTGTTTGATTTCGGCCGCCGTGGAGCCTCGTTGCAGAGCGCCGAGGCCGCATATGACGCAACTGTCGCCGCATACCGGCAGACGGTTCTCTCCGCCTTTCAGGAAGTCGAGGACGATCTTTCCAATTTGCGTTATCTTGCGGAACAGGCGGTCGAGGAGCAGGAAGCCGTCACAGCCGCCCAGCAGGCGCTGAGTCTCGAGATGGACCGGTACAGGGCGGGAACGGATTCCTACCTGAACGTCATCACCACCCAGATCATCGCATTAGGCGATCAGCAAACCGCCATCACCATCCTGCAGCAGCGCATGAGTGCGGCGGTGGATCTCGTCAAGGCTCTCGGCGGCGGTTGGGACGCCTCCACCTTGCCGTCGGGCGACGCTCTTCGTTCAGTGGCGCTGGCCGATCCGAAGAACACGCAAAACGTGGCTCGGCCGGCCGACAAATAGGTGGAATCAACCTCCACACCTAAAGATGATCGCCCAACCTGCCGAACTTCCATTGGATACCTTCGCATGTGAGCCCCGTCGCAATCGGCGGGGGGAACGCGAGTGGCCGGGCTTGCCGTCGCCGCGCTCCCGTGCGCCCGTAACCCTGGAGGATAACCGTGCCCGAAGCATTGGCGAAATCCGCGCGTCCGTGGGCGCTGCGCTCGTTGCCGTCCTTTCCCGCCGTTGCCAGCCGCATCATCGCCCTGGTTTCCAGCGACGAAGTCTCGGTGAAGGAAGTCGGCCGGATCATCAAACTCGACGCCACTTTCACGGCCGAGGTGCTGCGGGTGGCCAATTCCGCTCTCTTTGGCGTCCCCCGTGAGGTCCGGACGGTCGCGGCGGCCACGGCGCTGCTGGGCCTGGAACGGATCAAGGCCATTGCCACCCTGGTGGCCGTGCAGTCCATGGTCAAGTCTGTTTTGCGTATGGAGGTGTTCCGAAGGTTTTGGGAACACAGCCTCGTCACCGCCATCCTGGCGGAAGAGACCGCACGGACGGTTGGCGGCGGCTCGCCGGAAGGCGCGTACACCGCCGGCTTGCTCCACAATCTCGGCGCGCTGGGATTGATGGCCGCTTATCCGGACGAGTACGCGCGCATGCTCGAGGTGTCCCGCGAAAACCAATTCGACCTGCTGCGCACGGAGTTGGATCTGTTCGAGATCGATCACTGCGCCGCCGGCGCGTACCTGGCGCGGGAATGGAATTTTCCCGATGAGATCGTGACCGCCATCGCCACCCATCATGACGAGCCCACCGCCGGGGACAAGAGCGTTTGCGGCGTGGTGCAGGTGAGTTGGCGTCTGGCGGACGTTCTGGGCTACGGCGCGTTTCCGATGGAAAAGCCGTGGGCCTACGATGAACTGGTGGCGCTGGCGCCGGGCCTTTCGCATTCCTGGCTCGGGGCCGGGGCGGAGGAGGCCACCGCGGCCATCGCCTCGTGGCTCCGCGACTTTCACCTGTAGCCCAAGCCTGCGGGCTCGGGGCGCGCGACGTGAAAGTGGGGCCAGAATTTCATCCTGACCCCACATCGGCAGCCGGCCTGGCGTACACGTACGCTCAGATTCCGGCAGCTTTGCTGGCCAATCACGCCGCCATCCACTTCGATGTCGCGCACCTGTCGGCTCGGGATCGCTTGCGCCGGCAGCCGAAGCGGTATACCGTACAAGTTCGACAGCCGCAAAACGGGAGATCCCATGCAACGCCGTTTCTTCGTTCAATCTCTGGCCGGCGCCGGACTGATGGCTCAGGCGGGCGCTCCGGCTGGAGCGCAGGAATCGAACCGGAAAACCCGCCTGTATTGCCTCGACTATTTCTATTATCGGCAGGGCGACCAGGCCACCCGCCTCACCCAGTTCCTCTCCTCGCAGACGCCGCTGATCGGCAAGCGCGTCCGCGCGTTCGGCGTGTTCGCGCCGGTGATGGCCCCGCATATGCAGACCTTTATGACCCTCAGCGGTTTCGCGAGCTTCGAGGACATGACGGCCGCCGCCCGCGACATCGAGAGCGATTCGGGATACCGGAAGGCCCACGAGGAGCTGGAACAAGGCGCCGGGGCGCCGTACGACACCGTGCAGAGGGTGGTGCTCCAGGCGCTCGATTTTTCCCCGGAGATCGTCCCCCTGGCCGAAAAGCCGAAAAGCACGCGCTACTTCGAAGTGCGCCTCTACCATTCGCCCACCCAGCGGCAACTGCAAATGGTGCATGAGCGCTTCACCGGAGCGGAAATCCCGATCTTCCATCGGTCGGGCGTGCATCCCATCCTGTATGCGGACACCCTCGCCGGCCCCGAGATGCCGAACCTCACATACGTGATTCCGTTCGCCACGCTGGCGGAACGGGAGAAGGCCTGGGATGCTTTCAACGCCGATCCGGAGTGGATCAAGGCGCGCGCCGACTCCATAGCGCGGGGCGGCCAGATCGTGGACTACAACAACATCTCGTTGTGGCGCGCCACGGCTTTTTCACCCATTCAATAACGCCCGCCAGCCCCAATACTGCTCGCTCAGTACGTCTGTTCGTAAAGACGGAGGCGTGTTTTCCTGTGGCGCAGGCTCTCAGCCCAATGCCACTTAGTTTTCGAAGCCGTTCTCTAACTGGAACATTCTTTGGCACTTACGTTTCTACGCGGAAATCGGGTCAACGATTGGCGGCTTGCGGACTGCACGCCAAATGGCCGGCGAGATTGCCTGCGACGCAAGGTGGCGAGCTGACTCCGAAGGCTGGCCCAATGGAATCAATATGTTGCAGGCCGGCTCGAAAACTAAGTGGCATTGGGCTCTCAGCCTGCCGACTCGACACTCGTGTCGAGTCTTGCGTTCCTCCCGCCACCATGTATCGAGGAGAGCCCCTCAGGCCTTCCCGGCGGGGGCCGAAAACCAGGCGGCGCAGAAGAGCACCAGCGAGATCCATAGAACGTCGGCCACCAGAAGGTGCGTCAACTGCATCCAGATGGGCGCGCGTAAGAAGAGGTTCAACATTCCCACCGACAACTGGAAGCCGGCGAGGGTCATCACGATTCCCGCGCCGAGGCGCAGGTCGGGACGCCTGGCGATGCCCATAGTGCCGTAGAGCGCCAGCCACAGGGTGACGCACGCCGCCAGCACGGGGTGCCACAAGCGCAGCCGGAGGAAGAGGTTGGCCGCCGGGTTCATGTCCTGGGCGAAGCCAGCGGCCAGGGTGCGAGCGGGAAACAGCGTGTCGCCCAGAGCGGCGATCGCGCCGCTGACGCCCAGCACCATGAAAAACCCCAGACTGGCGGCCGCCAGCCACGCCCCCGGCCCGCGCGGACGCGCGGCGGGTCTTCCCATGGCCCACCACGCCGTCAGCGCCAGGCAGGCCAACAGGGTAAGGGTGTTGATGAGGTGCGTGGAGAGCGAGTAGGCGCGGTTGACGGAAGGGTTGCTCGCCACGTGGTTGAGCAGCACCAGGGCGGCGCCGATGAGAGCCTCGGTGAGCAGAAACAGGGTGGCCAGCGCGGCCCCCAGAGTCGCCCGATGGCGCCGCCCAAACGCGCGCCAAGCCCACACCAGCAGCGCCGCCACCAGAACCAGATCCAGCACGGTCATGGCCCGGTGGGTGAATTCGATGAGCGTGGCGGCGGTAGGCCCGTTGGGAGTCGCCTGGCCGTTGCAGCGGGGCCAGGCGTTCCCGCAGCCAGCCCCCGATCCGCTGGCGCGCACGTAGGCGCCCCAGAGAATCACCGCCATGTTGTAGCCCAGCACCCCCCAGGCATAGAGGGCGAAACGGCGCTGCCCAGGTTCCATGCCGGCGCCCCCGGCCGGCGGAAGAGTTTCGGCGTGTGGCATCTTCTGTCTTAACTATCGCAGAAGAGGGAACCATGGGCGCAAGCTGGCGTCTGGCTCTGAGGTCGCGGAAGAAGGGTTCCGCGGTATCGGTCACCTGAGGATTCGGCTCCAGCGTCTCCTGCGTGGAATATCCCGCGATCAAGATCAGAATCGGCCGCAGAATGAGCATGCCGGGCAAGCCACCGCTTGAAAATGAACAAAGGGTCGTTCTGCGACCATTCCTGGATGATCGGCAGAGCCACCAGGAAAGGGGACATAAGGAGATTCGCTTCCCCCTCCGGGTCCGTTCGTTCCAAATGCAATTGGGCCACTTCTCGCGTGAAGGCGGGCTGGCCATCGGCCGCAAGCTTCTCCTCGAGCACTTGAAGCTCCTTGAACCCCTTCGGACAGTCCCGGCCCGCCACCGCGTCAGCCTCTCCGCATCCAAAAGTGTAGAGTTTCAAGACAGGTATGTAGGAAACAGCCACGGAGGAATCAAGTGCTTTGTTTCTAATGGCCCATAGCGTTTCTCCACGGATGATGTGTTGCGATTCTCAACGATGCCTTCCGCGCAAAAAACAGCCTCTCCGCATCTGCATGAAATCACAACAGATAAAAAGGCAAAAAACACCGATGTTTGGCTATTGCCGTGCCTTAACAGAGAGCGAAAGGTTGGTACACCACAATGACAGTCATTTTGATGCTTGCGTTTTTCCTGGTTTTCATCGTTCTGGATTACTTCCTGCACAAGAACACGGTGATGGCCACGGTTCCGGTGGAAGCGTCGAAGCCCGCGCCATCGGCGTTTGGCGGCGATTATGTCGACGGTTTCCTCACTCCCGAAAGCGTATCCTACCACTCCGGCCATGGCTGGCTGGTGCATGAGCGCAAGAACGTGGTGCGCGTGGGCGCCGATGAGTTCGCCGCCGCCCTGGTCGGCAAGGTGGAGAAGATCGAACTGCCCAAGCCCGGACAGTGGATTCGGCAGGGCCAAAAGGTCCTGGCGTTCTTCCGTGATGGCGAGAAGACCGAAATGGTCTCGCCTACCGAAGGCGAAGTCCTGGAAATCAACAGCGAGGTGTTGAACAACCCCGCACTCCTGCGCCAGGATCCCTACGGGAAAGCCTGGCTTCTGACGGTACATGTTCCGGACGAAGAGAGCACCACGCGCAACTTGGTTCCCAAAGGCTTGGTTCGGGAATGGATGCGGGAAGCCGTGGAACGGCTCTATTCGCTCCAGCCGACCCTCGCCGGCGCGGTGGCAGCGGACGGCGGACGCCCGGCCGAAGACCTGCTGGCCGGGCTGCCCGATGCCAACTGGAAGCGCGTAACCGCCGAGTTCTTCCTCACAATGTAGAAAAGTTGTCAGCTTTTGCTACAAATGGCCCGCGAAATCTGGTAGATTAGTGATTAGGATATGAGGGTCTATTAATGTCGAAGGCCATTCTATACGACAGCACCCTCTGCATCGGCTGCAAGGCTTGCGAAGGGGCTTGCGCCGAACGCTGGGGCCTCCCCTACGACGATAAAATCGCCGCCGAGGAGAAGATCTCAGCCCACAAGCTCACTGCCATAGAGACGCACGGGGAGAGATTCTGCCGGCGGTTGTGTATGAACTGCGTGGAGCCCGCGTGCGCTTCGGTGTGTCCGGTGGGGGCATTGCAAAAGACGGCGCTCGGCCCGGTTACCTACGACGCCGACAAATGCATGGGCTGCCGCTATTGCATGCAGGCGTGCCCGTTCCAGGTTCCCACCTACGAATGGAACAACCGCCTGCCCCGCATGCGCAAGTGCGACATGTGTTTCGCGCGCCAGAGCCAGGGCAAGCTTACCGCCTGCGCGGAAGCCTGCCCGGTGGGGGCCACCCTCAACGGCGACCGCGAAGAGCTGACGGCGGAGGCGCGCAAGCGCCTGGCCGAGAAGCCGGACCAATACTACCAGAAGATTTACGGGCTCAAGGAAGTCGGCGGAACCTCCGTGTTTTTCCTCTCCGCCGTGCCCTTCGCGCAGATCGGGCTGCGCACCGGCGTTCCCCAGGAGCCGCTGCCGGAAACTACCTGGCGGGTACTCGAACTGCTGCCCGACGTGGTTTCCACGGGCGCGGTCCTGCTGGGCGGCATCTGGTGGATCACCAACCGGCGCGCGGATGTGGCCCGTGTGGAGGGCAAGCATAAATGAAGTTGAGGTTCCCCAAGATCACCGTTTGGCGCGTCATCTTCGCGGCCATCATGCTGAGCGGCCTGTACGCCACCTACCTCCGCGTCTTCTACGGCTTGGGCGGCGCCACCAACCTCAGCGACAAGTTCCCGTGGGGAATCTGGATCGGCTTCGACGTCATGTGCGGCGTGGCCCTCGCCTCGGGCGGCTTCACCCTGGTGGCCACGGTTCATATCTTCAACCTGGAAAAGTATAAACCGGTGCTGCGGCCCGCCATCCTCACCGCCTTCCTCGGCTACATCCTGGTGGTGGTCGGGCTGCTCTACGATCTGGGCCGCCCGGACCGCTTGTGGCATCCGCTAGTCATGTGGAACCCGCACTCGGTGATGTTCGAGGTGGCTTGGTGCGTAATGCTGTACAGCACGGTGCTGTTCCTCGAATTCCTGCCCATGGTCTTCGAGCGCTTCGGCCTGCATAAGCCCAACGAGTGGATCCACAGAATCTCGGTCCCGTTGATGATTCTCGGCGTGCTCCTTTCCACCCTGCACCAAAGTTCGCTGGGGTCGCTGTTCCTGATCATGCCAGAGAAGTTGTATCCGCTCTGGTACACCCCGCTGCTGCCGTTGTTGTTCTATATTTCGGCCATCGCGGTGGGCATCGCCATGACCATTTTCGAATCCTGGCACAGCAGCCGGGCTTTCGGGCGGGCGCTGGAGATTTCCCTGCTGGCCGGCCTGGCGCGCGTTTTGGCGGTGATTCTGTCGGTATACCTGTGGATCCGGTTGATCGACCTGGGCCATCGCGACGCCCTGCGCCTGCTCTTGCGGAATCGCACCGAGACGTGGCTGTTCCTGCTGGAAATCGGCCTTCTGCTGGTTCCCACCATTCTGCTGTACCAGAGGCGCATCCGTTTGCGCCCCGGAGCGCTGTACGCTTGCGCGGTGATGGTGGTGTTCGGAGTCATCGCCAACCGGCTGAACACCGGAACCACGGGGTTGGAGGCCGGGTCCGGAACGCATTACATTCCAAAGTGGAGCGAGGTGGCCGTCACGCTTTCCATTGTGGCCGCCGGCTTCGCCACTTTCCGCGTCATCGCCCAGTACTTCCCCGTTTTCGAGGCGCAGTCCCATGATGTTGCGTCTTCGGAAGTGGGGGAAACGGAGGAAGACCCAGTCGCTGTTGGATGAGTCTCCGCACGAAATTCCGGGTCGGCCTGGCCGCCAAGCTTGCGGTGTGCGTCATCGCCAGCACGGCGGCGTTTTTTTCTTTGTTCGGGGTCATCAACCTGAGGATGGAGCGCGCGCACTCGCGCGGCATGGTGGAGCGGACGGCCGCGCAAATCACCGACGTCATTCTGCGCAGCACCCGCTATGAAATGCTGCACAATGACCGCGACGCCCTGGTGAACATCGTCCAGGAGCTGGGCAGCGAGCCGGGCATCCGGCGCATCCGCATCTTCAACAAAGACGGCCGCATCACGCTCTCGAACAGCGCTTTGGAAACCGGGCAGGTGGTCAATAAGACCGGCGAGGGATGCATTCAGTGCCACTCCCAGGTTCCCCCGCTCGATAAGCCCGCCGGCGCCGTCCGCGCGCGTGAGTTCACCGAAGGCGGCGTGCGCATGTTGGGCGTAATGCGAGCCATTTACAATTCTCCGGATTGCTCGAGCGCCGCCTGCCACGCGCACCCCGCCAGCCAGCGCGTGCTCGGCATTGTGGATGCGCACCTTTCCATGGCCGAGGTGGATGCCCAGATGCAGGCCCAGCAGCGCGCGCTCACCTGGTTCCTGGCGGGGGCCATCGTGTTCGGGTGCGGCGCCGCCATGCTCTTCATGTGGGTGGCAGTGTACCGCCCGGTCAAGGAGCTCATTGATGGAACCCATCGCGTGGCCGGCGGCGATCTGGCCTACCGGCTGCCGGTGCGCTCCGAGGACGAGCTGGGCGACCTGGCGGCCTCTTTCAATAAGATGACCGCTGAAGTGGGGGGCGTGCAAGCTAAAATCGAGGAGCAGGTTCGCCGCAAGACCGCCGAGCTGGAGCGCGTGTACAAAACCCTGCTCAGCGCCGAAAAAATGGCTTCCATAGGCAAGCTGGCCGCCACCGTGGCGCATGAGATCAACAACCCGCTATTCGGGATTTTGACCTATGCCCGGCTGGTGTCGCGCGCCCTGCTCAAACTGGATATTCCGGGCCGCGACGAGCTGGCCGAGCAGCTTCAGACCATCGAGCGCGAAAGCAAGCGCTGCGGCGACCTGGTGAAAAACCTGCTGACGTTCTCGCGCCAGGCCCCCAGCAACCGCGAGCCGGGCGATCTCAACGCCGTGGCGCATCGCGCCATTTTGCTCGTGAAGCATAAGCTGGACATGCAGTCCATAGAGCTGGTAGAGCGCCTGGCGGAGGATCTGCCGCCCGCCCACTGCGACGCCAACCAGATCCAGCAGGTGATACTGGTGTTGATGGTCAACGCTTCCGAAGCCATGCCCAAAGGCGGCCGGCTGGAGGTTTCCACGGAATTCGACCCTTCCTCCGAACAATGCCTGGTGCGGGTGAAAGACAACGGCGCCGGCATTCCGGAGGACGTGCTGCCGCGCATTTTCGATCCCTTCTTCACTACCAAGGAGGACCAGCTCCGCACGGGCCTCGGCCTGGCCGTGGCCCACAGCATCGTGGAGCAGCACGCGGGCGGCATCTCGGTCCGTTCCACGCCTGGGGAAGGAACGGAGTTTACGGTGGCGTTGCCGGTTGCGGCGGTGGCCGCGAGCGGCGTGAGCGGATGATGCAACAACGACGGGGAATAATATGGCGACTGTGACGGAAGCTGCATCGGGATTGAAAACCAGAGGGCGGATTCTGATTGTCGACGACGAGCTGGTGGTGCGCGATTCGCTCGGCAAGTGGTTCACCAGCGAGGGCTACACGGCGCGCCCCGCGGGCGGCGCCAGGGAAGCCCTGGAAGCCATCCAGCAGGCGGAGTTCGATATCGCGCTCCTCGATATCAAGATGCCGGGCATGGACGGAATGGAGCTGCAAGCGCGCCTGCGCGAGGCCGATCCGGATTTGACCGTGGTCATCATGACCGGGTACGCCTCGGTGGAAACCGCCGTGCAGGCGCTCAAGCACGGGGCCTACGACTACATCACCAAGCCGGTCGATCCGGACGAGCTCTCGCACCTGGTCTCGAACGCTCTCGAGCACAAGCGCGCCCGCCGCGAAGTTACGCGCCTGCGCGAGAACCTGCAGGAAGTGTTCCCCAGCACCGAGCTGATCGGCAAGAGCCCGTGCATGAAAAAGGTGGTGGAGCTGATCGAAATGGTGGCCCCCACGGAAGCCACCGTGCTCATCACCGGGGAAAGCGGCACGGGCAAGGAGGTGGTGGCGCGCGCCATCCACGCCGCCGGTCCGCGGCGCTACATGCCCATGGTCTCCATCCACTGCGGCGCGCTCACCGAAACGCTGCTCGAAAGCGAGTTGTTCGGCCACGAGAAGGGCGCGTTCACTGGCGCTCAATACCGCAAGAAGGGCAAGTTCGAGGTGGCCGACGGCGGCAGCGTCTTCCTCGACGAAATCAGCGACATCAGCCTCAAGACTCAGACCGATCTTCTGCGCGTGCTGCAGGAAAAGGAGATCGTGCGGGTGGGCGGCAACCAGCAGATCAAAGTGGATTTCCGGTGCATCGCGGCCACCAACAAGAACCTCGAGATGCTGGTCAAGTCGGGGACCTTCCGCCCCGATCTGTATTACCGGCTGCACGTCTTCTGCATCGATCTGCCGCCCCTCCGCGACCGCCGCGAAGACATTCCCCTGCTGGTGGACCATTTCCTCAATAAGTTCTGCATGGCCACCAGCCGGCCGGTGCCGCAGATCGCCTCCGAGGCGCTGGAGGCGCTCATGCGCCACGATTGGCCCGGCAACGTACGCGAGCTGGAGAACGCCGTCGAGCGCGCCCTGGTGGTGGGGCGCGGGTCGGAAATCCGGCCGGGCGATTTCTCCTTCCAGTTCCAGGCCGACGAGCCCCGCGCGGGCAAGACCCTGGACGACGTCGAGCGCGCCCACATCGAGCGCATCCTGCGCGAGACCCAGCACAACCTCTCGCGCGCGGCGCGCATTCTCGACATAGACCGCACCACCCTCTACAATAAGCTCCGCCGTTACGGACTGCGGTGACGCCCATTCATCTCATCCCGCTGGCCAATGGTTCGGGAGCGGGATCCGGCTCCGCCATGGAACCGGGTTTGAATCTTCTCGAGCACCTAGCCGCCTCGCTGGCGCGCATCTTCCGCGCGCCCTGCCGCATCCGGCCGGAGCTGTTCGACGTTTCGTTCGCGCGGGACGAGCGGCGCGGCCAGTATTACTCGACGGCCATCATCGAGCGCCTGGAACGCGGAATGGACCCCGGCGCGCGCGTGCTGGGCGTCACGGCCTGCGACCTCTACGTGCCGGTGCTGACCTTCGTTTTCGGAGAAGCCCAGATCGATGGCAATTGCGCCGTGGTCTCCACGGCCCGCTTGAAGGATGAGTTCTACGGCCTCCCCGCCCGCGAGAACCTGCTGCGCGCCCGCCTGGTGAAAGAAGCCGCCCACGAGCTGGGCCACACCTTCGGCCTGCGCCACTGCATGGACTGGCGCTGCGTCATGGCCTCCAGCCACGCGGTCGAGCGCCTGGACATCAAAGGCGCGGAGTTCTGCGCCGCCTGCCGCAAGCCGGTCACATCGTCGGGGCTGTGGTAGAGGCGCGAGCAAGCGACGGTCTACGTCTCGTCCGTCACGGGTTTCTCGTCACGGGTTTCTCCGTCACGGGTTTCGCGTCCGTCACGGGTTTCGCGACGTCTCGTCCGTCACGGGTTTCTGCGTCACGGGTTTCTGAAAAGTAAAGAACGCCGGCGAGTAGGTTTCGAGAGTCGCCGTGCCGGTGGCTGTGCCGGCGGAGTTGGCGACCTGCACCTGCACCGTCCCGGTAGCGGTGTCCGTGGGCGCCTGGACATTCAGTTGTCCGGGGCTCACGTAGTAGATCGCGGCCGGCTTGCCGTCGATCTGGACGCTCACGCCATCGAGCGTGGTGGGGAGGTTGTTTCCGTTGAACTCGGACGTCTGCCAGGAGTCCGTGACGGCGGACAGGCCGGAGCCGTAAATCGAGACCCATGAGCCGCTTTCGATGGCCGCCGCTCCGCTGGCGTTGTTCAAGACGGCGGCGATCACCGGCGCTGGGGTCGCGGCCAGCAAAGCCGCCGAGGCCAGGCAGATGCCGAGTAGAACTCTTTGGATGTACATTCCTCTATGGCCCTCCAATCTCTGAGATAATCTGAGCCGATTATAGCCCTGTTTTTGCGGCGTGTCGATTCCCTCAGCGCGGGAAAAACAGACGTTCTGTGTGGGGGGCGGTGAACCGAGCAAACCTTTTCATTCACAGGAGTTTTTGGATTCTTTCTTGTTTGTTTACAACGCATTATCTGGTACGGCCTTGGGAGAGCGCTTTGGCGACGTGATAGACGTGAGGTCGGGTCGGGAATGTGCGCTTTCACAACCGTGCCACGACAGAGGGGCAGCAAATCGTGCTATCCTGCTGCTGATCGTTTAAGGCACTTCGAAACGCTGGCTGAGCTTGGCGGCAACTCCAGCATTTCGGCCTTTCGTCAAGGAAAGTTGAGGTGTATCATGCCACGGCAGAAAGGTCAGAATGTTGCAAGTCCAGGAATCTCCAAGCGTTACGGGTAACGATCAGACATGCGAATACCTTATGATCAAATCGCTGCACGCAGAAAACTTCCGCTGCTTTAAATCACTAGATCTGGGCGGTCTACGGCGCATCAATGTTATCGTCGGCAGGAATGCGAGCGGCAAGACCGCGCTTCTCGAAACCATCAAGACCGGACTGGATGGGACACCGAATCTGATACCGTGGATGAACCAACTGAGGAGCACCCCGACGTTTTTGCTGGGGAATCCCACGCCCGAACAGTTTCGCGCGCTATTCGTGGACCTCTTTTATAACTTCGACGCCGACGAAAAGATCTCTGTTTCTCTGGTAGATTCTAAGCGTCGAACGACAGCCAGTGTGCAGATACACTTCGATGAAAAACAGGCAGTTACCACGTCTCAACCGTCGATAGGCTTTAGACAACAAGTCCAGAATCTTCAACAACCGATTACGATAATTCCGCTCGCGTTTAATCGGACCGACTTTAACGGGCAACGCGCCACTTTGTTAGTCACAATAAACGCCCAGGGACAACCGCACATAGATCAGGGAAAGAACCTTGGTATCGGCTCCTACCTAATGGCCAACATTAACTATGGAACCCCTGGAGAAAATGCGGCTTGGCTGTCACAATTGAGCGTCCAAAAGCGTAGCGGCGAGGTTATTGAGGCCGTACAACGGCATTTCCCGTTCATTCATGGGCTGTCGTCGGAATCGCTTATGCCTGGAATGCCCGCGACGTTGTATGCTGATCTTCCAAACTTAACCAGGAGGATTCCAATATCGTTAGTGTCCGGTGGCATAAGCAGATTGCTCACTATGGTGCTGTCGATAATGGCATACGCGGGCGGCGTTGTGCTGATTGATGAAGTCGAGAATGGAATATTCCACGATCTGCATGTACCGCTATGGAAGACGCTATTGGACTTAGCCAAGCATTATGACACGCAATTATTTGTGTCCACGCATAGTCAAGAGTGCTTGCGTGGAGCCGCCCAGGCGATAGCGAGTGATTCTGAGAACTTCACGTTGTTACGAACCAGAATTGACAGCGAAGGTAAGGCCAGCGTTGAAGTGTTCGGCGGCGAACAGGCGGAAGCGGCGATCGAAAAAAACGGAGAGGTCCGGGATTAGGACAGCGCTAGAATGAGTTTTTCATTCACTAAGCCGCGATTTATCCTATGCGAGGGTGACGACGACAAAGGATTTCTTGAGACTCTTATTGCGGTGCATGGTCTACCGGATTGCCAAGTCTGTCATGCAGCCGAGTGTAATCCAGAGCATATTGGCGGAAAAACTGGCTTTACCAGGTCACTGCGTGGTATCGAGCCAATAAGCGGATTCGACAAGCTAAAAGCGGTGCTGATCGTGGCGGACAACGACGTTCAAGCTATCGCATTTTCCGATGCGCAAAAGGCATTATCAGATAATGGCTATACACCCCCCGCGGCTCCCGGCGAAGCCGGCGAAATCAAGGGAAGGGCGGCAGCGATTTTGATGATTCCGGGACCGGATAAGGAAGGGAATTTGGAGGTCTTATGCCTCCCAGCATTACACCAAAAATGGCCCCTAGCAAACGGCTGTGTTGAGGCATTTCTGCAATGCACGGGAGCCACGGCATGGGATAAACAGGGAAGCCTGCACAAGGCCCGTGCACGAGCCGCAATTGTTGGGTATAACGAACCAGATCCGTATAAAGGAATCGGCCACCTTTTTCGAAATGGGACATTATCGGTTCTTCATCCCTGCTTTGATGGCGTGGCTGCCTTCCTCCAGGGTTTTCTTGCAAAAACAGGAGCCTGAAGATGAAGCTACCACTACCGCCGCCACGCGTTCCCGGCAACACGGAAGCGGAACGCATGGATTGCGCTGTGCGCACTCTGTTCTCCGCGTCCAAAGCCGATTACGACAAGCAGGAGGCCGAACTGAGAGCGCAACGTGAACGGAAAAAGCGAGCGAAGAAACACTGACCTCCGCCCTGGGCCTGTCACACCAGCCGCCAGCCTAGCCCGGATTTCTCACCGCATTATGGCAAAAAGCCGCTTTTCGTGGGATAACTGAGTTTCCACACAGCAGTTAGGAGCAACGAAAAAACGGCTCTTGCTATGACAGAGTGTACCCAATCTTGCTTCCCGTTTGCACCTCATTTTTCGCGTGACGTGGTGGCCCGGTTCGATGGCGGACAGATCACCACGGAGGCCGGGGCGCTTTTGTTGCGCCCGGTGGAACAGCGTACCGGCATCCTACGCCAGTTCGCCGCGTGTTTCCGCGACTACCGGCGAGCGGACCTGGTGGAACACAGCGTCAGCGAGTTGGTGCGGCAGCGCGTATACGGCATCGCCCTGGGCTACGAGGATCTCAATGACCACGATCAATTGCGGCAAGATCCCTTGTTGGCGCTGCTGTCCGGCAAGCGGGATGTGGAGGGCGAGCACCGGCGGCGCGAGCAAGACCGGGGCAAAGCCGGAGCGGGCAAGAGCACATTGAACCGGTTGGAGTTGACGCCGGCGGATGCCAAGCCCGAGGCTCGCTACAAGAAGATCGTCCTGGACGAAGCGGCCGTGGACGGCCTGCTGGTGGATCTCTACATCCAGGCCCAGACGCGCCAACCCAAGCGCATCGTGGTGGATCTGGATGCTACCGACGATCCGGTGCACGGAGAGCAGGAAGGGCGGTTCTTTCATGGCTACTACGGCTGTTATTGCTATCTGCCGTTGTACATCTTTATCGACGAACACCTGGTCTGCGCACGGCTGCGGCCGTCGAATATCGACGCGGCGGCCGGTTCGCTGGAAGAGGTCCAGCGCATCGTCAAGAGACTGCGCTTCACCTGGCCGGAAGTGAAAATCACCCTGCGCGCCGACTCGGGTTTCTGCCGCGACGACCTGATGAGCTGGTGCGAGAAGAACCGGGTTGGGTATGTCTTCGGGCTGGCCAAAAACGAGCGGCTGGCGAAGAAGCTGAATAAGCTGATGAAAGAAGCGCAGGGGCAGTGGAAGAAGACCGGCAAGCCGGCCCGCCGCTTTCTCGATTTCCGATATCGCACGCGACAATCCTGGAAGCGCGGGCGGCGTGTGGTGGGCAAAGCCGAATACCTGGACAAAGGCGCGAACCCGCGCTTTGTGGTCACCTCGCTCCGCATCGAGGAGATGGAGGCCCGCAGCTTGTATGAGGATTTCTATTGCGCCTGCGGCGACATGGAGAACCGCATCAAGGAACAGCAACTCGATCTGTTCGCCGATCGGACCTCCACGCATGCGTTGCACTCCAACCAGATTCGTCTGTACCTGTCTTCCCTCGCCTACTGCGTGCTGGTCGCTCTGCGCCGGCTGGCTCTGGTAGGCACTGACATGGCCCAGGCACAGTGTGGGACGATCCGTCTGCGGCTGTTGAAAATCGGGGCTCAGGTGCGCATCACGGCGCGCAAAATCTGGATCTCGATGGCGGCCGGCCACCCTGCCGTAGCGGTGTTTGCGGCGGCGCATCAGAAGCTGATGGGCGAGATTCCACTACGCTCCTGAGATCAACCGCTTGCCCGCGCCGACTTAAAGTATTTCTTTTCCGGCCTCGATTCCAGGCCCTACGAGGTGGCTGTCGAACAAATCTGACCGAAAACGCCTTCCCGCGCGAGATCAAGACCAGCGCCGCACGATTTCAGCCCTACCATGGCCCGTCCACGCGACGATGCCCCCCATGGGCGATCCATGGCGATTTGGAAAACCGCTTTTGCCCAGCAACGCACTCGCGACGCAAACTTGGTGAGAAATCCGGGCTAACGAGCCGCGACCGTAAGGGAGCGGTTGCCACGCTCTTAACGAGCCGCGACCGTAAGGGAGCGGTTGCTACGCTCTTAATGAGCCGCGACCCTAAGGGAGCGGTTGCAGGCGATGGAACTGGTCATTTCCCGGCCGGTCCCCTACAGCATGAACCAGAAGATGTACCCGCACTGCGTGCAGATGTAGTTGGTGGCCTCTTTGTTGGCCCAGTTGACGTTGAAAAACGCGGCGGCGCGCGTGTTCAACAGCGAGCTGCGCTCGTGGAAACGAGCGCCGCCGCAGATGGTGCAGGTAAGCCCCTTGCCCTCCATCTGCACTTCTATGGTTCCATCCGCCTGCGGGAATTCCTGGAATTGCATCTTTCGCTCCTCGAACCTCGGCAGCGCCGACGGTCTTGCCGCCGGCGTTCCATCTCTCCCTCATTGCGCCTTCGGCTTCTGATCGAACGGCTTCTCCTGGCCCGAGTGCACCGCGTACAGGCGTTTGTGCGTCGCCTTGGCGGCTTCCACCAGTTCCGTGTAGGGACGGTCCGTGACGTCCACCCAGCCGAAGTTGTAGTTCTCGCCGTCCATGCGCCCGGTCACCGATTCGTCGGTCCCCAGAAACCAGTTCGCGCCCACAAAGCCCGGCAGAGCGGCCGCCTGCTCCATGTAGTAGCGGTATCCCACGCCGCGTTCCGTCTGGTCGCGCATTTGCACCAGGCTGGCGGCCAGGCCGTTGCCCGGCACGCCGTTGTGGAACTCGCCGATGAGGATCGGCCGCCCGCTCAGCTCGTAGGCCCTCTTGATCTGGTCGGAGGCGTCCACGGCGTACGGGTTGAGGCTGTTGACGTCGAAGACGTTGGCCATTCGGAGCAAATCGTCCGGCGCCCGGCCCCCGAACCGCAGTCCCAGGTTCAGATGGTTGGGATCGTACTTCTTGACCGCAGCGTTGATTATCGCGAGGTACTTCCGGAAGGAGGCGAGGACGAACTCCTTGCGCCGCTCCGGAGTATCGCCCGCCGCCAGAAAGGTTTTGGCGGCGCGCTGCATGGCGGTGTCTTTCCCCGCCAGGATCATTTCCACCAGCTCCGCTTCGCGGCCGGGCCAAGGCACCTCATTGCCGACGTAGAACCCCACCAGGTAGGGGTCGTCCTTCCGCGGCGTCAGCGCTTTGGCCGCCGCTTGATCCACCATGCGCGGGAAATCGTCGGCGTACACGTCGGGCATTCCCAGCAGGGCCGTGCCGGTCTGCCACTCCCGAACCATGGTCAGGTACGGCTTTCGGGCCGGTCCCGCCACGGCGCCCCCAAACGACGACTCCCCGACGGTAAGGCCCCAAGCCTCCATCCGTTTCCCTTCGAATTCCAGAGCCTTGTCCCGCCAGCCTTCGCCGAAGCGCCGGAAGAGGTTCCAGGAGCGGAAGGAGACCGTGCGCCCGCGTCCCGGCGTCTGCGGCCCCAGCAGATCGGCCGGAGGCAGGGCTTTGTAATATTTCTCCCGGCCCTCGACCCGCGTCTCCGCCCCGCCCGTGCCCATGCCGGGCACTCCGATGCCCAGGAACAAATGCCCGTCGGGATCGACGAACCACCATTTGCCGTCAATCTGCTCCACGCGGAAGAAGCCGGTCGCCTGGGCGTGTGTGTTCCGGTAGCCGCCGTACTGGCAGTAGTTGAAATCGCCCGGTTTCAGCGACTTCTCTTCCTCGGCCCACTCCTTTTTCAATTGCGAGAGGCTCCTGGCCTTGCGCGGCCAGTCGGCGCGGGCCCACTGCCCGAACTCATCCACCACCGGCAGCTTCTCCAGAAAGTCCGACCCGGGGTCTTCCTTGGCCAGGCGCACGCTCCGAATCTCAAGAGTGGGCTTGCCCAGCGGGTTCTGCATGGTCACCCCGATGGCCTGCACCGCATTGAGGGAGCCGTGTGGGCCATTCACTCCCATCCAATAGGAGTTTGAGGCCTTGTTTCCCATCGACGCCATGTCGAAGCCTTCCTGGCTCCTGCGCAGGAAGTAATGCAAGGGCAGCGACGCGCGCAGCCACACGTTCTGGCCGAACGGGTGCATGGTGACGCTCCGCACCCCGCCGGCATCGATGACGCGCAGGGTATACCGCTGCGGCGAAGAGGCCCGCAACTCCAGAACCAGGTAATCGTACCCGGACCAGTCAGAAGGCAGATCGGGGTTCAGCTCCTTCAGCGTCCACTTATGCTCCGATGTGGCGCCCTCGAACACCGCCCGCCGGATCTCCGCGGCGGCGGCGGGTATTAGAACCAACAGTAGTACAAGCAAGCTTCTACGCATCGTCAGACTCCACATGTTCTGTGTTCCACATATAGCAGTGTGCGTCATGAGTGGCGCGGCCGGCGCGCTTTTGTGGGGTCAAGCCTTCGGGCTTGGAAGCGTCGGGATAAACCGGCATGGAGTCGCGAATGAAAGAGTCGCACAGGAAAGGAGTAGCGAACCATTTTGGCCCCGAGTCGTGCGTAGGCGGTCGTGAGGC
>Ga0326727_10002729_pt1 | contig 58964 bp, 53 predicted proteins | sample MB2enrmetagenome_FD_207643 | JGI IMG/M metagenome (GOLD analysis project Ga0326727, IMG submission 207643) | Lab enriched peat soil microbial communities from McLean, Ithaca, NY, United States - MB29MY | ecosystem: Environmental > Terrestrial > Soil > Wetlands > Peat | place: USA: New York... | reverse complement strand
GTTGGGAAGGTTCGTAACTCGCTGCCTGAGATCGGGGTTTCCTGTGAAATCATCGGTGACTATAACCGCAATCACTTCTTTGGCGTACTTGGTGAGCGTAAGGATATTCTCCAGGGCCGTATTGCCGCCGCCAACGACCGCAACCCTGTCGTCTTTGAAGAACGGAGCATCGCAGGTCCCGCAGAAGGCGATACCTTTGCCTTGCAGTTCTTTGGCGCCCGGGACGGGGAGATTCTTGCGCGTCGCGCCTGTTGCAATGATGATCGCCTTTGTGAAAAACACCATGTCCCCATTAGTTGTCTGCGCAGTAAGCCTGTACATTTTACCCGCCGCTTCGGCAACGGAGACGATGGAACCCTTCACCATAGAGAGGTATTCGGGGAATTTTCTTTGCAGGTTTTCAAAGAATGCGAGCATACTTTCCTGGAAGGTTTTACCCGATACGGTTGGAATAAACGGCCAATTAGTGATCTCGGGAGTATCGTTTATCTGGCCTCCAACCTCGGGGCCGACGGCAATCACATTAAGATGGGCTTCCAGCAAATACACCAGCGCGGACAATCCTGCCGGTCCCAATCCGATGACCGCAACGTCGTACATCTTTTTCTTCGTCATATTTTCCATTCCCTGTCCCCTTTCCACAGCAAAATTCCATATCTTTCACGCGAAGTCGCGAAGCCGCGAACAAAGAGAAGCAGGAGAAAAGCGATAACGCTCAAGGAGCAGATAAACGAAGTTTGAAGTGCGAAGAGCGAAGCGGCCTCCCGCTACCGCCTGCGCAACTTCCCGGTAACGCATTTAACCTGCTTCCTCTTCTCGTCTTCGCGGCTTCGCGTGCAAACTGTCCAGGTATGCGTTTACCGAAAGACCCGGAATTCCGCCCGCGCAAATCATTCTATCAGACGGCAAGGCTTCCCGGGTGCTGGATTTTCCTCCACCTGGCCGAAAAGAACCCATCCACATCGTGTTTTTGAGGCCAGGAACGGAAGTAAGGTCCCGATACCATCTCCCGGCAGGCCTCAGGCAGATTCTCGGCCGCCGGTTCGAGTGCAAGTTCCGGATTTGATTCGCTCAGGAGCCGTACGACTGACTCATTTTCGTCTGCCAGAACCGTGCACGTTGCATAGACGAGCACACCGCCTGGTTTCAAAAACTGCGCGGCATGGGGGAGCAGCTCTTTCTGGAGCTGGGACAGCCGGTAGGGATCTTTTATGTGCCTGCGCCACTTGATGTCCGGCTTTCGCCGCATCGTCCCGAGCCCGGTGCATGGGGCGTCAAGCAAAACCCGGTCAAAAAGGCCTATGGATTGCGGCCGCAGCATCGATATGTCCTCGGCAAGCGTGCGGATTATCGTTACCCCCTGCCTGTGGGCGTTTTTCTGCAGCTCTTCCAGTTTCCAGGCCGATTTGTCAATCGAGAGCACTTCACCTTCGTTTTTCATCAGAATGGCAATGTGGGTCGACTTAACGCCCAATCCGGAGCAAAGATCGAGGACCCTCTCGCCCCGCGTTGGAGCTAGCAGGTGGGAGACTATCTGAGAAGCTTCATCCTGCGGCTGTATCCAGCCTTCCCGGAAAGCGGCGGTCCCGGCCATGTCCCGCCTTGGCGCCGGTACGCGCAGTGCCTGTTCAAGCCAGGGTGAAGGCGCTGTACCTATTCCCTCGGCCTCCAAAGATTCGATTACCGCAGCGCGCGCAGCCTTAATTGTATTGACCCGGAAAACCGCCGGGGCGATCCGGTTGTTGGACTCACAGAAAAGCGCGGCCTCCTCGGAGCCGAGTTCATCGATTAGCTTGCCTGCAAGCCAAACCGGGTGTGATGTCATCACCGCTGTGTAAAACACCGGGTCCTTCTGCCGGTCCGGCCAGTTCCACTTGCCGCCTTTTCTCACACACTCGCGCAAAATTGCGTTTATGAACTTTATAACATGGGGCGGCTGGCTCGTTTTGGCGATCTCAACCGTATCGTTTACGGCTGCGTGGTCAGGTATGCGGTCGAGAAACAAAATCTGGTAGAGGGCCAGCCGGAGCAGGACCCTTACAGCCTGGGCAATCTTGTCGGGCCTCGTCCTGCTAAGCTCGTTAATGTGCCAGTCGAGGCGGCCCTGCCAACGCACGACACCGTACACAAGCTCGGTCAGAAGCGCCCGGTCGCGCTCGTCAAGTCCGGAGTGGCGCTCCAGGGCGGTACGGATCAGGCGGTCAGGGTGGGAAGCCTTCTGCTCCAGGTGCAGCAAAATCTGGTAAGCCAAAATTCGTGATGTGACCATTTTATTTTTGTCTCAAAGAGCAGACTTCCCTGAGAACGGATTCGACCCGATCGAGAGCGACCCGGGTGTTGAGGCATGGTCCGAAGGGGCGCTGGTTGAAAATGCCATAAACGGGCAGTGGAGTGGTATCCTGTATCCCGCTGGTGAGGTCTCTTTCGCACGCAACTGCTATGATGAGGTCGGGACGTGTCTCTATGACTATTCGGCGCGCTATGGTCCCCCCCGTGGCAACCGCCATTTTCACGCCATATTTTCCGGTAAGCTCCAGGAGGTCCTTTATGGTGCATTTACCACAGCCCTTACAATTCTCCACCCGGTGCGTGATCTTGACCTGGCAGTCCTTATCCTGAAGACAGTGCGGCATGAGGAGCAGTATGGTCCTCGGCGGCTTTCCATTACGGCACTGAGCCAGGACAAGCTCGTTGTTTACCGCGACAAAGGCATGCTGGACCTGTTCGCGGCGAAAGCCGGCCAGCTTGCCGACACCGACAAGGACCGGCAGAAGGAGCTTGATCGCGATGCTGCGGAGCTTTCGTGAAAAAGGAACATCATGGCCCAGCGCGAAAACGGCGACCAGCAGCCCGAGGCTTCCAAGCAGCACGGCCCCGGCAAGTGCTGTAACAATCGCCATTATCAGCGGAAGGTGGACCGAAATGCGGGCAAAACCGTAATAAGGGACTACGTAAAGCAGGACCAGGACGGCTGAGGCAATGACTCCTAAAAGGACGACAAGAGAGATTATTATCCGCTTTTCAGAACCACTGGCAGGCGGGTTGAAATCAAGAAAGGCTACTTTTGGGGGTGATTGGGTCTGCTTTTCCACGTAAGTCATCCCAGAAATGAGCCTGCCGGTATCGGCCTGCCAAGTGTGAATTCGTGCGCAGGCATACGCCGCTGGCCCTCCATTTGAAGCTCCCCGATAGACAGAGGCTTCCCGCAGCCTCCAGCAACCACCAGACCGGATTCCGCCACGCCGACGACCTCACCGGGAGATCCGGTTGCGGTCCAGGGAAATGAGGCGGCCCGGAAGCACTTGACCCTTTTCCCCCCCAGGTCGAACCACGCACCCGGGGCCGGATCAAACGCCCGAATCTGATTTATAATATCTTTTGCCGGAGAATTCCAATCAATCCGAAGCTCGCGCTTTTCGATTGGAGGTGCGTAAGTAGCCAGACTTTCGTCCTGAATCCGGGGCGCAAGCCCTCCGGCCGTCCAGTCACGCAGTGTCTCGACCAAAAGCCCCGCTCCCTCTTCGGCAAGACTCTGATAAACCTTTCCGAAGGTATCCTCGGGGCCTATCACAACTTTTTTTTGCGAAAGCACCGGTCCAGTGTCCATCCCGGCATCCAGAAGCATTATCGAGATTCCCGTTTCGCTATCGCCCGAGAGTATAGCGCGTTGGATGGGCGCCGCCCCCCTGTACTTCGGCAAAAGAGAGCCGTGGACGTTCAGAGTTCCAAGGGCAAAGATGTCCAGGAAAGCCTGGGGAAGAATCTGACCGAAAGCCACCACCACGGCACATTGAGCACCGTAGGAACGGATCTTTTCGATAACCTCCCCGCCACGGATGCGTTCGGGCTGATAAACGGGAACCCCTGCCTTATTCGCCAATATTTTGACAAACGGCTCGCAGATTTTCCGGCCCCTGCCGCTCGGGCGGTCGGGCTGGGTGACCACAAGGCAGATATCGGCTTCGCAATCCAGCAGCTTGCGCAGGCACGGCACGGCAAATTCAGGAGTTCCAAGAAAGACGAGTCGAGGCAGAGGAGCAGCTATTCCCTATCCTCCTTAGACTTCTTTTTCCATTTTCTTTTGAAAATGTCCCTGGCAATCGGGCTTATATGGTCGATGAACAATTTTCCTTCGAGGTGATCCATTTCATGCTGGAGAGCAATCGCGAGCAGGCCTGAGGCCGCTATTTCGATCTTTTTGCCATCGCGTTCCAGCCCGCACACAACGATTTCTTCGTGCCGCTTTACGTTAGCAAAAAAATCAGGCACGCTAAGGCAGCCCTCCTCGAACGTTATCTCGCCTCGCGCACTTACAAGCTCCGGATTTATGAGCACGATCAGCCCGTATCCACATTCCTCTCGCTTAATATCGACTATGAGCAGCCTAAGCGGGCGGCCCACCTGGGTTGCCGCAAGTCCGATTCCAGGCGCGTCATACATAGTATCGATCATGTCGTCTATGAGACACTGAATGCCGTTATCGATAATGTCGACGCACCGGGCCTTTTCGCGCAACACCGGGTCAGGATAGGTGCAGATGGTAAGCAAAGCCACTTAAACTTTCCTTAAGTTAAAATAGAAGGCAATCGGTAAAGCAAGCCTCTTGCAGACGCCTCGAAGCTTCAGGCCCGATCGTTACAGGGCGGCGGCTGCTCCGGACGCCTTTCCATGAGGTTTTTAATTGTAAATTGTTGAACCACTATTTTCAACGCTTAAACACTGCCGAACCACGAAGGACACGAAGCCTGCCCCGGCGAAAGCCGGGTAGTACAAAGGGAGCGGGAGAAGCTTTCGAATACACATATCCTGCATAAGATGCCCGGATGCCCGGGCAACCATTTTACCCGGCATGTGCGGCACGAATTGTGCTTGTCTCTCGTCAGTCTGTGGCGGCAAGGGCTACTTCTGTTCTTACCGCAGGTGAGAGTTAGCCTTGCCACGAGCGCACCTTTCGCGCGATTGACTTCGCCCAACTGCCCGGCCCATCGCCCACCGCGTGGGACTGGCGCAAAAAAGGAGTCCCTGGTGAAATACCGCAATGGCTCTGAGGAAAATCCGCAAATCAGCGTCATTATTCCCGCCAAGAACGAGGCGCAGGGAATCGAATCGATACTCGGCAGAGTCCGCGAAGCCCTGGACGAAACCGGCCGCACCTATGAAATCATTGTGGTAGACGACGGATCTTCCGACGAAACCGCTCAGAGAGCTCATGAAGCCGGCGCCATAGTCCTTTGCCATCCGTATAACATTGGAAACGGCGCGGCGATAAAAACCGGTATCCGGTATGCGAGGGGTTTCAGCCTTGTAATGCTCGACGCCGACGGCCAGCACCCGCCCGAAAAGATTCCCGCTCTGCTGAAAATGCTCGACAAATATCATATGGTCGTAGGGGCGCGCACATCGGATTCGGAAACGAGTTTTCATCGAAACCTGGCAAACAGGATTTACAACCGGTTTGCCTCATACGTATGCGGCCGCCCCATCGCCGACCTCACCTCCGGCTTTCGAGCGATCAGGGCCGGCGCCGCAAAAGAGTTCGTCGTACTTTTGCCCAACACCTTTTCCTACCCTACGACGATAACACTGGCCACAGTGCGCTCAGGCTACAGCCTCACTTACGTTCCGATAACGAGCCCGAAGCGCGCAGCGGGCACCAAGAGCAAAATCAAGCTCCTGAGGGACGGGTCGCGCTTCTTCCTGATCATTTTCAAAATAACGACACTCTTTTCGCCCATGAAGATCTTTCTTCCGGCCAGCATCTTTACCTTTCTGGTTGGAGTCGCCTATGGTCTCTTTAAAATTTTTATGTTAGACGGCCGTTACGGCCCGACCTCCCAATTACTGATCGTATTCTCCGCGCTGATCTTTTTCATCGGGTTGGTGTCCGAACAGATCACCCAACTGAGATTCGACCGCAGCATCCCGTTTGCCGGCGAACGGCTAAAGAGGTATACGGGCCCGGAGAGGCGGAAGGAACCAGGGGAGATCAAAGAAGAGAGCGTGGTAACGGAATTTGCGCTGACAGCTCGGACGTCATCCAAACATTGAGGCCGCCTATTGAGTGGATATAAATGCGCTCCATACGAAAAATCTCTTCAATAGCAGTATTTCTGGCGTGTGTACTATTCCTGTACTTCTACGTCAGAAACAATCTTTCGGATTTCACGAAGATATCCGAAATCTCCGTGCCTTACGTATTGCTGATCGGCTGTGTCTGCCTGGCCATGCTGGTAGTAAACGGATTTTTCCTCAAAGTCCTTACCGTTAGTTTCGGCATAAATCTGCATTTTTTCGAATACTTCTCGATATCGATAATCACAAGCTTCGGCAATATTTTTTTGCCGATGAAAGGGGGATCAGGATTTAGGGCAGTTTATCTCAAGTCCCGCTACGGCTTCGATTATTCCTATTTTTTGTCCAGTCTTGCCGCAAACTATCTCGTCGTTTTCGGCGTAACTTCGGTCGTGGCACTGGGTTCTCTGACGCTTTTTTATATGCGCTCGGGGGCGTTCATTTTCCCCGCCGCCATGGTTTTCCTTGCTGTTGGCGCAGTGACTTCGTGGGCAGCCTTTTTCCCGCCGCACACCCTTGGATGGATTCCATCCGGATGGGCCCGGGAGCGGGCCAACCAGGTGTTGTCAGGATGGCACATCATGAGAAAAAGCAGGAAAACGGTTACGAATCTTTGCTCTCTGACCTTGCTCAACCTGTTTCTTGCCTCTGCCGGCACCTGGCTGGAATTTGCCGCATTCCATATGAAAGACCCTTATGGAAATGGAATTGGATTTCTGCAGGCCACCATCTTCACCGCAATAGGAAGTCTTTCTTTTCTTGTAAGCATCACGCCCGCCGCACTCGGAATAAAGGAGAGCCTGCTCATGTTCAGCTCGCGGTTTTTGGGGATCACACCCGCGCAGGCTCTTGCCGTCTCGCTCCTCGACCGGTCCGTAAATGTCGTGGTTCTCTGCCTGTTTTTCAGCTTCGCCTCAATCTATATCAATAAGAAGTTCAAAATAAAAAAAGTCGCAGAGGCTGTCCCTGAGCACATCGAACCCTTGACCGGCATGCACCGGGAAGAACTGACGCCCCAGTCGTGATTGCCGCCATGAGAGTCTCCGCCACACCCTGACGTGGAGATGAACCGCCATCCGGATGCTTTATCCCGGCGTTCAATGTCGAACATACGCAGTATAATTTCTTGATTCTCGCCGTTCCATGGATTACAGTACTACAATCAAGGGATAACCTAACCACCAGGAGATACCGATGGGACAGGACATCCGCGAAATCGAGATCCACAAAATCAGCCCAAACCTGCGAATCATCTGCACGGCCGAATGCGTTGAAGAGATTGAGCAAGGCATTAAGCGCCACGGCCTACTGGAACCGATCCACGTTTGTTTTATCCACGATTCATTTCGAATCCTCGATGGAGAAAAGCGCTGGAGAGCTTTCAAGAGGCTCGGAATGAAGAAAATTCAGGCCGTAATTGCCTAAGCTGTATTCCTGAGAGTCGAAATAGAGTTATGGATCTGCTCCGGCCTTACCGGGCCTGACAATTGGGCGTAGCCTTATTATCTTAGCGGCCGGCCTGCTGAGGTTTTACATGCAGGCAGCTTCCCTGGCATTGAGAAGAGTTGCATTCTCTATTTTGCTCGCCGATTGCTCTCAATCGGTTCCCGCCTGACCGGTGAAATCTAATACGAGTCGATTCCTCGTAAGACAGACTTATGATTATATATAAGATAGAAAAATTCCCTCCTCGGACAAAATAAACTCCACGGACACAGTCGGCAAAGGAGGTGCGGGGAGAAAAAATCAACTACCTTTATCCGCTCCGCTCAACCCGCTCCAGCCCACCGCGTCACAGCGTTCTCGCCTATCGGAAGCGAGGTGCGCCGGCAGCGGGCGGGCCTGATGCAATCTTGCCAAAGAGCAACCGGATGGTTACTGTTCGCTATCTAATTTGAAAAAGACAAGAGCGTGGGGAATGGAGGACATTGAGCCCCCGGCCCCCTCCCGCCCGGCGGAGCCTCGAGACTGATGCAGGGGTGCGCGAGATCGTTCTCCCACCTCGTGAAACGTCGAATTTGACAGTGGCCTGGTAAGAATAAACCATATCCAAAATTCTGTAGTTTCAGTTAATCAGGGTTAAGGGAGGGGAAGTCGTAAATGCACTTCGTCGTTTCTCTCAAACAAGTACCCGACACTGCGGAAGTAAAAATTGATCCTGAGACGAATACCCTGGTTCGATCCGGCGTGGAGTCCATCGCCAATCCTTACGATTTGGTGGCCCTGGAAGAAGCCGTACGCCTCAAGGAAAGATACGGCGGTAAGGTTACAGTTATCTGCATGGGACCGCCTCAGGCGGAATCAGCCCTACGGCAGGCGCTCTCATTGGGTGCAGATGATGTCGTTCTGCTTTCGGACCGCTCTTTCGCCGGCGCCGATACATTGGCTACCAGCTACACTCTTTCCAGGGCGATAGAAGCCTTGGGGCGGGAACATCCCGTTGACATGGCGCTGTGCGGCAAACAAGCCATTGACGGAGATACGGCTCAAACGGGACCGGGCATTGCAACGAGGCTCAATTTCACCCAGTTCACCTATGTGGTGGATGTGGAATGGATCGATCCTGAAAAGAAGCGCGTGCAGGTCAGGCGCAAGGTTGAGGGGGGGTTCGAAGTCATTAACGGCCCTCTTCCGGCCCTGTTGACGGTGGAATTGGAACTTGCAAAACCCAGGAGGGCATCATTGCCGATGCTCATCGATTCTCTGCGCACACCCTTAAAGGTGTGGGATGCCAAATCCATTGATGCCTCCCCCGAACTTCTCGGCATTAAGGGTTCCCCGACCTGGGTAAGGGCCATAGCCGCGCCGCAGGTTCACAGGGCGGGGCCTAAGTGGGACGCTTCACAAGGAGTTCCTGAGGCGGTATCGGAGGCGCTCGATGCATTGTTTAGCGACGAAGATTTTGCGGCAAAATTTCGGAAAGGATGGGAGGCCTGATAAATAATGGCCAAGAACACACGTGGAATTGAAGTTGCCGAAATTATACCGGATAAATGCATCGCCTGTCAGATATGTATTGGAGAATGCCCCGTCGGCGCAATCGAGCTGAGTCCAGATGGCGTTGCGCTGATAAACCCGGAAGTATGCGTTGGGTGCGGCAAATGCTTTGAGAGTTGCCCGGTAAACGCAGTCAAATTTGAGAAGAAGAAACGCAAAAAACTTCCGAAAGAAGAGCGGGGCGTGCCCGTTGGTGCGCTGTCGGACTATCAGGGTGTGGGGGTCTTCATCGAGACCGTAGATGGCCGCGGTGCTCCGGTATCATGGGAGCTGGTCGGCAAAGCCAGGGAGCTGGCGCAGCAACTGGACGCCAAGGTCCTGGGACTGCTGCTCGGAAAAAATGTCGACCGGGTAGCCGATGAAGCAATTGCCTACGGTTGCGACGAGGTACACGTAGTAGATGACCCGCTGCTCGCCCATTATCTATCGGTAACGTACGGCAAGGCCCTCTCCGATCTCTGCGACAAGCTTCGTCCGGCAATCGTTCTTATAGGCGCAACTGCTTTGGGAAGGGATCTTGCCGGGGTTGTGGCAACCCGGCTTAAAACGGGTTTGACTGCCGACTGCACCGGACTTTTCATTGAAAAGGAAACCGGACTGCTTCTCATGACCCGTCCGACTTTTGGCGGGAACATAATGGCCACCATTTTTTGCCAGCACCACCGTCCCCAGATGAGCTCGGTAAGGCCAAAGGTATTCAGAATTCCTGAGAAAGACCCTGGCAGAAAAGGCGTCGTTCAACATCACGACATGGAGGCGCCGGCCGTTGAACTTCCGTCCATTATTGAGTTTATCTCGACAGGATCAGATCTCGGCAGCACGGATATCGTCCGTTATCCGGCACTCGTAGTAGCCGGACGAGGCGCATGCGCCCCGTCCTCGATTCATCTTCTCGAAGAATTGGCCCAACTGGTCGGGGGAGTCATTGCCTGTTCAAGACCCGTGGTGGAATCGGGCCTTATGCCCTATGAAAGGCAGGTGGGGCAGACCGGGAAGACCGTCGCCCCAAGACTCTACATTGGCATAGGGGTATCAGGGGCCGTTCAACACCTCGTGGCCATTCAGGGCGCCGAGAAAATCGTGGCCATTAACTCCGACCCCAACGCACCTATTTTCAGGGTCGCCGATGTGGGTATAGTGGGCAACTATCTACAGATCGTTCCGGAGCTGATCGCCCAGTTGAAAAATAGAACGTCATCGCACAGTGAGCGCTAAACCTATGGATGAGATGTTCGATGTGGCAATCGTCGGCGCCGGGCCGGCAGGGATTTCGGCGGCCTGTGTTCTGGCGGATAAGGGTGCAAAGGTGGTCGTGCTGGAAAGAGGCGAGTACCCGGGCGCCAAGAACATGTTTGGCGGCGTACTCTATGGACACGGCCTCGAGCAGATAATTCCCGACTACGTTCAGAGAAATTGTCCGATTGAACGCAATATCGTGGAATCTCGAATTTTTTATCTGTCTGAAGACGCAGGCCTGAGTATTGCCTGCCGCGACCAGGTCTTTTTCGAACAAAGCCGCAACAATGCTTTTACGGTCGGCAGGGCTAAATTCGACCGCTGGTTTGCCGATCAGGCCGCCGCCAAAGGGGCTCTCATAGTGTGCGCGACCGTTGTGACCGATTTCCTGAGAGACGGCGCAGGCAGGATCATCGGCGTAAAGACGGACCGCGCTGAAGGTGACTTGCGCGCTAAAGTAGTTCTTCTGGCGGATGGCATCAACTCACCGCTGGCGGCGAAAACGGGATTCCGCTCCGAGGTCAGGCCCGGGAATGTGGCGCTGGCAGTCAAAGAACTGATTGAGATTCCTGAAGAAGTTATCGACGAGCGTTTTGGAGTATCCCAGAGAAACGGCATTACCACTGAAATCCTCGGGACCGTCACGTACGAAATGAATGGAGTTGCGTTTCTCTATACGAATAGAAATTCCATATCGATAGGCATAGGGGCCAATCTCGCCGACTTCGCCAGGCAAAAAGCCCGTCCATACGAGATGCTGGAAAGCCTGAAGAACCATCCCATGATTGCTCCTCTCATAAAGGATGGGAAATCGAAAGAATACCTTGCTCACTGGCTCCCGGAGGGCGGTTACAATACCGTGCCCCAACTGTGCGGGGACGGCTTCCTTATTGCCGGGGATTCAGCCATGTTGTTCAATGCGCTGCACCGGGAAGGATCAAACCTCGCCATGACTTCCGGCAGACTTGCCGCTGAAACTATACTGGAGGCACTGGAACACAACGATTTCAGCGCCATGGGTCTGCAAGGCTATGTTAAGCGGATGCAGGGGTCCTACGTACTCAAGGACTTGAAAAAATACCGGAGGTTTCCCTCGTTTCTGGAAACCCACACAGAACTTTTCACCAGTCTTCCCAGGGCAACAAGTATCGCAGTCCGGCAGATGCTGATGGTAAATGGAGTTCCTAAGAAAGCGAAGCAACGCGAGGCCTGGAAGGCAATCCGCGGGCAAGTCTCACCGTTCCGCTTATTGCGCCTTGCATGGGACGCATGGAGAAGCGTTCGATGACCGTCAAAGTTGAGGACAAGCTGTTTCTGGATCGATTCAATGTGGATGAGGAATCACATCTGCGCCTGCTGGATGAGGGGGTGTGTTTTGACAAGTGTGAGGACCAGCCCTGTCTCTATATCTGCCCGGCCAATGTCTACAAATTGGAAAAAGACCGCATAAGCGTCAATTACGAAGGCTGCCTGGAATGCGGTTCCTGCCGGATCGGCTGCCCGCACTTCAACATCGAGTGGAGGTTTCCCCGCGGCGGATACGGCGTACGCCATAAGTTCGGTTAGTAAACGGCCGCAGTTGTTGACCCCTTACCTCGAACCCTTGAACTCGCCGCCTGCTCTGTCCGGCGGAACTTCTCCCGGAGTTGCCGCATGACTGACTGAACAGGTTCGAAAGCATAAACATGAAAAAGGCCCAAGGGATCACTTGAGCCTTAAAACTGAGAAGGTCAACTTTTGGTTGACTGTTGCGAGCACACTAGCAATTCTTCTTGGAAGAGTCTTTACGATCACGTTAAGATCGCGTTAAATAATCCCGCGGTTCGCCACCCGGTCCGGGCGAATCTGTAAACCAGCCGGCATCGGAGGTAGGTATGCGATCGGTAATACTCACGCTGCTTTTAGCCTTGACGCTGTTTGCGACCCAGAGCGCGCAGGCACAGGCGTCTCAAAAATCATCGGCGGATATCAAGCAGATCGATGATGCGCTTGCCGCCCTGGAGCCCAGGATCGGGCATTACCCTCCAAGTATTGACTCCGATCTTGAAAGAAAACAAATCGAAGGAAAGTACCGCAACCTGGTTCGAATCCTTGATGCGTCGATAAAGAAAAATCCGCACGATACGGAACTGCTCTTGCGCAGGGGAAAGCTCCACGTTATGGGACACAACATGGATGTCCCGGAGGCCTGGAAGAAGGCCGAAACCGACCTGAAAGAAGTAATCAGAAGCCAACCGGAAAATGAGGAAGCCCTTCTCGCTCTTGGGTCACTTTACGTTAACACTCACCCCAAATATGCCCCCATGGCCGAGAAGCTTTTCCTCAAGGCCCAGCTTGTCCACGGGACGGCCCCGCTGGAAGATGCCCATAGAGGACTGATGTTCGCTTATTATTATCAGGTTAAAATGGACCGGGCATTGGCCGAGGCCGAGCTTTTGTTGAAGTTGTCACCCGCCAACGAAACATATCGGAGACTTCGGGATATTATCGCAACAAAAGCCAATAAATAGAATCGCGGATCGAAGAGCTTCGATAAAGAATATAGCCGCCGATCTGAGCTGCGACCTCAAGCAGGGCACGGTGCGCAGGAATTGCTGACCGGAAGGATTCTTTTGGCATATCGGTTGGGAAACTGAAATAACATGTTGTCTTATTTTAGTTTTTGCTGAAAATCTAAAATAACGCTGCTCGGTGTCGGCTAAATTGAGCAAAAAACGGGAGACCGCGTGGTTAAGCTGATCCCGATTTTAGCTTAGACCGCCAGACCCCACAAAAAAGGGTTAGCCAATTAAGCTAACCATTTGAATTTTCTGGCGGGATGGAAGGGACTTGAACCCTCGGCCTCCGGCGTGACAGGGCGATTTCGATGAACACTTCACCCGTAAGTTATTGATTTGACTGAATGCAGGGTGATCGAAATTTATCAAAGATAGCGCTGGGACGCTCGCAAATCCGCACGCAAGATAGCGAAACAGGCAGGCAGGATGAGGTTGTTCCGACTTATGGTGAGCAGTCCGTATTTGATCTGGCGGCCGCTCATGCATTCGGCATCATTCGCAACCATACTTTTGTGGATGGCAACGAGCCCACGGGGTTTCTTGCCGCCTATGTCTTTCTTGGTCTCAATGGATGGGAATTGATGTCATCGGAAGCAGAAGCCGTAGCCGCTGTGCTTGCTTTGGCAAAAGGTGAAATGGACGAAGCCGGTTTTGCCGACTGGCTTAAGACCAAGTCCGCCGTTAGGGTCCAGCCCGATTGAAAGAAGGAAGGTCCCATGGTCGAAGAGAAAATGGTATTTTAGGACGTCCCTTTTCTTTTCATCGTCGAGGCCCTGGAAAAGGGCGAGGATTTTCTCGGTGAGCAGGTCGGTTTCGCCTGGCGGGGGCGACATTTAATGGAATACTATCGATAAACACCACTTCTACTCCCGACCCGCAGCACAAGAATCGTGAGTTCCGCATTGCGTAGCGCATAAATGATTCTGTAGACGCCCACTCGTATCCGCCTCAGTCCCTTCCAGCGGCCTTTAAGCTGTTTCCCCTTCAGCGGATCGGCGGCCAGCCTATCAACCGCATCAACGATCCGCATTCGGTCAGACTTAGGAATTTCCGCTACATCTTTTAACGCCCGGCTATCCCATTTAATCGACCAGGCCAAGGGCACGCTTTGCATCCTCGTGGTCTATGAGCTTCGCATCAGGGTCCGCCAATCGCTCCAGTGCAACATCGTAGTCTGCGATTTCTTCCACATAATGGCGGATGGCTTCTCTAATAACCCAACCCTTTGACCTGTCCAAAGAGCGTGCGACCTCTTCGAGCTTCTTTTCCGTCTCAGCATCAAGCCTCACTGATAAGGACATACTCAGCCTCCGTCATACAATGTACTACATTGTAACTATACTACTAATCGGCAATCACCAAACATAAAAAAAGGGTCCAGCGTGATTGACTGGACCCTGATGTTTTCTGGCGGGGTGGAAGGGACTTGAACCCTCGGCCTCCGGCGTGACAGGCCGGCGTTATAACCAACTTAACTACCACCCCTGAAATAAATAGGCGGAACAGGGCTCGAACCTGTGACCCCCGGCTTGTAAGGCCGATGCTCTCCCAGCTGAGCTACCCGCCCAAAATCCCTGCCCCCCTTTACAAAAGAGGGAGGGACAGGCTCACTGCCCCTTACGTCCCGGAACTTTCTCTTTTAGTTTAGCCGGTCAAAATTGTCAAGGCCCTTTCGGGCCCCCGCATCAGTGCGCCCGAATCTCGTCCGCCGAGGGTTCCTTTGGCAGGATAACCGGAGCGGAGGCTTCAGGCTCCTTGAACAGCTTGCTCGCTTCCTTGGGCGCCAGCGCCAGTCTCAGCACGTCGTCCATGTGCGTCAGAAGCTCGATGTTTATCTCTTCGAGAATCTTTGCCGGAATCTCCTTGAGGTCCTTGGCGTTGTCCTTCGGAACAAGGACGGTCTTGATCAGGGCGCGATGTGCGGCAAGAATTTTTTCCTTCAACCCTCCAATCGGGAGGACTCGGCCCCTTAGAGTGATCTCGCCCGTCATGGCGACATCGCTTCGGACCGGAATTTTGCTGAGCGCGGAAACAATCGAGGTCGCCATCGTGATGCCCGCAGACGGGCCGTCCTTGGGAATGGCCCCTTCAGGGACATGGACGTGTATATCGAAGTTCCGGTGGAAATCAGGATCGAGCCCGAGCTGTTCTGCGCGCGACCTCACGTAGCTCAGAGCCGCCTGCGCCGACTCCTGCATGACCTCGCCAAGTTTCCCGGTGATCATCACCTTGCCCTTGCCCGGCATGATCACGGTTTCAATCCCGAGAATGTCACCCCCGAATTCAGTCCAGGCAAGACCCATCGCGAGGCCGATCTCATCTTGTTCCTCGGCGCGCCCGTAGTGAAATTTCGGAATCCCGAGAAACTCCTGGATAACACTTTCACTAATCTCCACTCTGGTTTCAGGCCCGTTGCGGACCACTTCCTTGGCCACCTTGCGGCAGACCGAGCCGATTTCCCGCTCCATGTTCCGCACTCCGGCTTCCTTGGTGTAGTGGCGGATTATGTAGAGCAGAATTTCGTCTCCGAAGTCGATGTTGTCCGAGCTTATGCCGTTTGCCGTTGACTGTTTCTTGATAAGAAAGTTCCGGGCGATGTTTAGCTTGTCGTATTCAGTGTAGCCGGCAAGCTGGATAATCTCCATCCTGTCTCGAAGCGGAGGAGGAATGGAGTGCAAAGTGTTGGCAGTCGTTATGAAGAAAACCTCAGAGAGGTCATAATCCAGATCGAGATAATGGTCATTGAAGGCAAAATTCTGCTCGGGGTCGAGTACTTCGAGCAGGGCCGCCGAAGGATCGCCACGAAAATCCATACTCATCTTGTCGATTTCATCGAGGCAGAATACCGGGTTGTTGCTCTTGACCTTCTTAAGGGACTGGATGATCTTTCCCGGCAGCGCGCCTATGTAAGTGCGCCTGTGGCCCCGGATTTCAGCCTCATCGCGCACGCCCCCAAGTGAGAGCCGGATGAAGTTGCGGTTCATCGCCCTTGCAATCGAGCGCGCAAGCGATGTCTTGCCGACCCCGGGAGGTCCCACGAAGCAGAGGATAGGGCCTTTGATTTTCTTAACGAGCGCCTGCACTGCGAGGTACTCGATAATGCGTTCCTTGGGTTTTTCCAGGCCGTAATGGTCTTCGTCAAGGATCCGGGTGGCTTCGTCTATATCTATCTTGTCCTTGGTCTTTTCATACCAGGGGAGCGAAAGTATCCAGTCGATATAGTTGCGCACCACTGTCGCCTCGGCGCTCATCGGAGACATCAGCTTGAGTTTTTTGAACTCGCCGCGGACCTTGGCCGCCGCTTCCTGGGAAAGTTTCTTCCTCTTGATGCGTTTTTCAATCTCTTCGAGCTCGGACTTGAAATCGTCCTTTTCGCCCATCTCTTTTTGAATGGCCCGCATCTGTTCGTTGAGATAGTACTCGCGCTGGGTCTTCTCCATCTGCTTTTTGACCCGGCCCTTGATGCGCTCCTCGGTCTGGATGATCTCGATTTCCGATCTGATGTGCCCGAAGAGCTTTTCGATGCGCTGTGAAACGCTCAGGGTCTCGAGCAGCTTTTGTTTGACATCCAGCTTGAAGGGCATGTAGGAAGCAACGGTATCGGCCAGGCGGGACACATTCTCGACCGCCGCAACCGCGTCCAGGATTTCCTGGGTGATTTTCTTGTTGTGCTTCGAATAAGCTTCAAAGGAGGACCTGACGCCTCGCATAAGAGCTTCGACTTCGACGGATTTTTCCTCCGTCTCCTCGAGCCCCTCAAGTTGTGCCGTGAAATGCTCGGGGTTGGGAACAAAACTGATGATCCTGGCCCGGTAATCACCCTCTACAAGCACCTTTACAGTGCCGTCGGGCAGACGCAGAATCTGCAGGATGTTTGCCACAGTGCCCACGCGATAGATATCACCTTCGCCCGGGGTGTCGGTTTTGGCCTTTGTCTGGGCAGCAAGAAAAATCTTTTTGTCCGATCCCATCGCCTTCTCAAGGGCGTTGACTGACTTGTCACGCCCCACGAAAAGTGGAACCACCATCGACGGGAATACGACTATGTCTCTCAGAGGCAAAAGAGGCATGATAAAAGTATTGTATTGCTGACCTTCTTTAGTACGAGTCAATTTAAACATGTTGCCGGTTGTTCTCCTGGTCTGTTCGAATTTCCCAATGAAATGTCTTGACGCAACCAGAGGGCAAATCGGGAAATTCTTTTATTCGGGCAGCCAATCGGCGGCCTTCCCTGTAAACCGATGGTTTCAGGCAGACTCCTTGTCCTCGCCCCGGTACAGGAGCAGAGGCTGCGCACTCTTTGTAAGCACGTCCTCGTTTATGATGCACTCCTGAATCTCGGGATGGGACGGCAGATCGTACATTATGTCCAGCATGATGTTTTCCATGATGGACCGCAGGCCACGCGCTCCGGACTTGCGCCTTATGGCTTCCTTGGAGATCGTTCTCAAGACGCCGTCAGTAAAGCGCAACCGCACGTTTTCCAGATCGAACAGTTTCTTGTACTGCTTGACCAGAGCGTTTTTAGGCTCTGTAAGGATACTTACCAGCTCGTCTTCCGTGAGTTCGCTCAGGGTCGCGATGACCGGTAGCCGTCCGACAAACTCCGGAATCATCCCGAACTTGAGCAGGTCTTCGGGCTGCACGTGCCGCAGCACCTCACCGATGCTCTTTTCTTCCTTGCTCCGGATTTCGGCTCCGAACCCCATGCCCTTCACCCCGATCCGGCTTTGAATGATGGTCTCCAGGTAATTGAAAGCCCCGCCGCAGATAAAAAGAATGTTCGTGGTGTCGATCTTTATGAACTCCTGCTGCGGATGTTTACGGCCGCCCTTGGGAGGAACGTTGGCTACGGTGCCTTCCAGGATTTTCAGAAGCGCCTGCTGTACGCCTTCTCCCGAGACGTCGCGAGTAATCGAAGGGCTGTCTGATTTCTTGGCGATCTTGTCGATTTCGTCAATATAGACTATTCCCCGGGACGCCTTCTCGATATCGTAGTCGGCCGCCTGGATCAGACTTACCAGTATATTTTCCACGTCTTCGCCAACATAACCCGCCTCCGTAAGCGTGGTTGCGTCGGCTATCGTGAAGGGCACGTTCAGAATGCGGGCCAGTGTTTGCGCTAAAAGGGTCTTGCCCGAACCGGTCGGCCCGATCATCAGGATGTTGCTCTTCTGAAGCTCGACATCGTTTTTGTCGATCTTGAGCTCGATACGCTTGTAATGGTTGTGAACGGCAACCGAAAGGACCTTCTTCGCTCTTTCCTGGCCTATTACGTACTGATCCAAAACACTTTTTATTTCAACGGGCTTTGGAATCTGCGTGGCACGTGCAGCCCCTTCTCTCTCATATTCCTCGGCAATGATGTCATTGCAGAGCTCCACACATTCATCGCAGATATAAACCGTAGGACCGGCAATGAGTTTCTTGACCTCGTCCTGGCTTTTTCCACAGAAGGAGCATCTAAGCTCGCCGCCTCGGTCGTCACGCTTTCTAGCCATTAAAATTCCTCCTTGGCCCGTACCTTTCTGATGATACTTAAAACCAATATCGGGTGGATCCTGATATATTGTTAATCAAATTTTCGTGCTCACTGGACCGGTAAGCCACCTCATTATAACCATAAGATCGGAATTAAGCTACTTCAAATTAAGCTCTGTAAGCATTACAGCCATTTGACGCAGGTCCCGCCGCTCCGGCGCCAATCGATCGGCACGAGGTGAAGAGGTAACCCGTCATACGGAAAAGGTCAAGGGAAGCAGGGAAAAGGCAACTGGAAGGCTTTTTGCCTTGCTGCTTTTCAGGGCTCCCCCAGTTTTTCATCCCGGCTCAACCGGGTAGGTTTATTACTATTTTGCCAGCTATAGTAAACTGCACCGTCTCTGGTGAAAATTTTAACCCCGGTTGAGGACACGATTTGATCTCCATCGATTTCCCAGTCTCTCCATCCGTGATATACGGTGACAGTTAAGTCGGTTTCTTGCTTTTTCCTGTAAAAGTATAGGGCATACCGATTGCCCACCTTTTTCAAATAGTATCCCACAGGCTCGGCCCGGTATTCACTCAGCTTCGAGACGTAGTTTTGGTGAACCCCTTTCCACCCGCCAAGCAACGCAGGGTCCGGCTCTTTTTTGACAGTGCAGAACTTATCCGGCGCCCCGGCGATGTCTGAAGGGCTTATGCCGCCGGTCTCGGCGTTGGCGGCCATGTGGAGCGGGCCCGAAATGGTGACAAAAAGAAGGATCGAAAATATTACTCCGTTCATTTTCATTTAGCGCCTCCATCTAAGGTTTTTGGCGACAGGAAAACAAATGATCCAGGCCGGGCACCTGACAGCCCCAAGCCGGATCAAGGATTTTACGCTCATCATGTAATGCCCGGATCTGGGAAGTCCGCCGGCAAACACTTTACGTGAATATGCGAAGTCCGGGCAGGACTGCTCATTGCTGCGCTATTGCTTGAAGGGCAGGACGAGATAGAGCAAATTACCGTTGGGTTGCGGCTCACAGCCCACCATTCCGCCGTGGATCTCGACTACCTTTTTCACAAAGTTAAGGCCGTGCCCGGTCCCGCTTTCAGTCCTGCTAGCTCGGAAACCTTCATCGAAGACCCGCTCACATTCGTAGAGGGTGAGCGGCTTGCCCGTTGTAAAAAAATTGAACCGCACGCCCGGTTTATCTTCTCCAAAAAGGTCCTTTATGATCTGCCGGTTTAAAGAGAAAAGCTTTACGGAATTCCCCCTCCCGTCTTCTTCTGTTTTGGTGTATTTTACCGCATTTGAGAAAAAGTTATCAAATACCTGAGATATCAACCCTTTATCAACAAAGAGCGTCACCTGTTCGTCTGGAACGTTTTCGAGCCGGTCATCGACCGTTATCCCTTTGCTTGCGTACTGCCTGGAATAGCGTTCGAGAAGAGGTTCGATTATCTCTGTGCGGAAATTACACGACTGCTTTCTCAGGACGTAGGTGCCTTTCTGGAAATGGTCCTTGCGGAAAAGGCTCTCCAGAAACAGGCTGGTGTGCTCATAATGTTTGGAAAGGGCGGAATACTCGGTCTGAAGCCCCTGGTTGGTTTCCTGGAGGATTTCGGCAGCATTTTGCAGGGACTGCGCCACAGCTTCACAAATTGCCGGGTCTTCGACCATCATTCGGGCCATGCCTTCGATTTTTTGGTAATTTTCGATCATTTTCCTGAGCCGGTTCAGAAAGAGCTTATAGTACATGTTCGGCGTGATGACATTGTGCTCAATGTCGGATACAAGCTGATTTATGAACCTTATATGATCGATATTCTGCTGGACCAGCAGCTTCTGGTGGAGGTTGTATCCGATCCGGTTGGTGAATTTCTCCAGGAAAAACTGTCTACGCTCATCAACTGCGTTTTTGGGATAAATTTCAAAGACGCCGAGAATGGAGCTTTGGCCGAGAAAGGGCAACATATCATTAAGGGCTTGGTTCCCTCGAATTGGAAAAAACCATGACTCGTCGGCCTCTAAGGTTTCTTCGACGACTACCGCCTTATGCTTTCTGCGTTCACCAGGCTGGAGGAGTCCCCGCCTGCTGGTGCAGACCAGCTCGAGTTGCGAGCGCTTTGGTTCGATGATGTAGAGCCTGCTGTCCAGGTCGAAGAACTCTTTGGGGACAGCAACGCAAATATGGTAAAGGCTCTCGATCGAAGTGAATTCCTGGGCCAGGTCGAAAAAGGTCGCGAAAGCCTCTTCCTGGGAGCGCTCGAAGTTGTAGCGCCTGTAGCTCTCCTTTTTTTCTCTTACCCTACCGGCGATACAGTCCGCCATTTGCCGGGAGGAGGTGCTTCCTCCCTGCCGGCACACGTCGCAGGGCTCTGTTTTGCTCTCGCTCATGACCGCTCCAGCCGCATCCAGGAAAGATTTTAAGTGCACAAAAAGAAACTAGCGGATAAGACAAACTTATAATAGCACTCCTTTCTCACAAACAGTTTAAGTATCCGTCACAAAAACGCCACGATGGCCGCAATAAAGTGATAAAAATATCTCGTTGTTTGGTTGGCGCCGCATCAACACACCCGGGCACCCAGAGATTCCGTTCCGTTTACGAAACAAAAATCACAGGCCGGTTTACGGCGGGATTTTACTGTGATATTCCTCATTGAGGAGTAAAAATGAGAGCCATGAGAAACCCATACTTTAGCTCCGATTTCGAGGCTGAGTGGAGAATCAAATGATGCCCCCCGAACTTGGCGGTTTTGAAAAGGTTACCGCACTGGTAATAGGCGATGTAATGCTGGATCGCTACCTGTGGGGCCGGGTAAGTAGGATATCTCCCGAAGCTCCCGTTCCGGTCGTGAAAGTCGAGAACCAGACCTACCGTCTGGGCGGGGCGGCCAATGTGGCGGCCAACCTTGCCGCGCTTGGCTGCCGTGTGCGTCTTCTTGGGACCAAAGGAACTGATGCTTCCGGGCAACTCCTTTCGCAGCTTCTGGCTGAAAACAAGATCGAAGATCATCTGCTTACTTTGCCGCAACCGCATCCCACCATTGCCAAAACGCGGGTTATGTCACAAGGGCAGCAACTTTTGAGGCTCGACGAGGAAGAAACCGGGCCGATCAATCCTGCAGAATCAAGAGCTCTGCTGGACCTCGCCCTGGATCTCATTGCGGACGCGAGTGTTATTATTCTGTCGGACTATGGCAAGGCAACCATGGACAGTTTTTTCTGTTCCACTCTCATCGGGCGCGCTCGTGAAAGGCACCTGCCCACCCTCGTGGACCCCAAAGGCAGAGACTGGACCAGATATAACGGAGCAACCTGCATCACCCCTAATACGGGAGAGCTCGAACTTATAACCGGCAAACAGATCATTTCCGATCAAACTCTTATGGATGCGGGGCAACGACTCCTTGAAGATCTTCAAATCGACCGGCTCCTCGTTACACGCGGACCTAAAGGTATGGCGCTTTTTACCCGCAATGTCCCCCCTGTTCTCATCCCAACCCAGGCGCGCGACGTCTTCGATGTTTCCGGCGCAGGAGACACCGTAATCGCCACTGTGGCCGCCGGAATAGCGGCAGGGCTGGACTGGCCCCAGGCTGCCAGATTAGCCAATATCGCGGCAGGGATTGTCGTGGGGAAGGTGGGAACAAATCCGATCCGGGCCGAAGAACTTGCCCTCGCCCTGAGGCAGGGCCAGAATGAGACGCAGAGAAAGATCTGCGATCTGGCTTCAGCCAAGTTTACGGTGGATGCATGGAAGGCCATGGGAGACAGCATCGTCTTCACCAATGGATGTTTCGACATTCTACACGTCGGCCATATTCGGCTGCTTCATACAGCCGCCCGTGAGGCACAGCGGCTCGTCGTCGGTCTGAACTCGGATAGTTCGGTAAGACGCATCAAAGGAATGCATCGACCGATATTGCCTCAGCAGGACAGGGCTGCTCTGCTTGCGGCGCTTGGCTGCGTGGATATGGTGGTCATCTTCGAAGAAGACACTCCGCTGTCTCTCATTGAAGCTTTGAGGCCCGATGTTCTCGTGAAAGGGGCCGATTACACCCGTGAGGCCGTAGTGGGCCATGAACTCGTGGAGAGATGGGGAGGGCGGATAGTTTTGGCGCCCCTGATCGAAAACCTGAGCACCACAGGCATCGTCGAGCGGGTCAAAGGAGCCTGAAAGGCTGGAGTTTCCAAACCCCAGACCTGAATCCCCGGAGGTCTTTCACCCCGTTTCCCCGTGAATTCGCCTGTTTTTGACTCTTGACCGACGAGTTATTATTGTATTGGAAAGAATATTAACTCTTTCCTCCTTGGGAGAGTCAGGTCCTCCTCCTCCTTTCCTGGCTCTCCTTTTTCTCCACGGCTTTACGCTAAATTAATCCGGCCGTCCCAACTTCTTTATACTGCAAAATACTTTCCGGGCCCTACAGGAGCATGTATTTTTCCGGTTACTTAAATACTGTGATTCGTACGTATGATTGGGGCCTTGACCCCATTTATTTCCTGCACACCCACAGTATACTTGATAACCTGTCTTCGGCTCCGCACCTCGAGCCAAATTCCACCATCAGTCAATAATTGCCATGTTTTTCTCCATCCGGGAGCTTCCAATGGAAACAGCCAATGGTCATATTCCTGCCAGTAGCTCCTCTAAGACACCGGAGGCACTTGTCCCCGGGGCCATTGGAGAGTATGGGGAAGAATACGAGTGTAGTCCCCGCGATTTAACCCAGGAACGAAGGTGGCGGATCATTTCCGCCTACTTGCGGGTACTGGAAGATATGAAAGGACCCATAGCGGTCGATTTCGAACTCCCCTGTCCAAAAGAGCGGATCGGGCAGGCAATTCTCAAGGAACTGGCAGACGATCCCGAGAGTGATTTGAGGCGCCAGCTTGAAATCGCTCTCGTACGGCTTGAATCCTTCATTCCTTACGAGGAATACCGTGTGATCGAGGATTTCAAGGATGCAAGTCTTCGCTCCCAGGAGATCGCCGATATGAGAGACCCGACAAGCATACTCAGGTCGGCCCTGATAATGAGCAATGCAGAGGGAGAAAGCGCAGTAAGGTTCCAGGAAGAAATCTACGAGAAAATGAAGGCAAGACACTTGCAGATTCAGCAGATCGGGAAAGGCGAAGCTGCCTGAAGGTTTAAGTGATTTAGAACCTGCGGCGTTAGCCAGGCCGGAAGCCGCCGGCGCAGGCTCGATTAAAAGAGCTTTCCGAGATCCCTGATTTCGAGCATAGGCTTTCCATTGAAGCTATTCCAGCCGAGCTGGAAAACCATATCCAGCGTTTGCCCCGGACTTCGGCAGATTTTCTCGTCGCCGGAGATTTCGGCAAAGTGTTGCGCCCCCCGCCACCAGATTCCTTCCAGCCCGTTTTCAAACTCCAGTTTCAGGTGGTTTTGTTCTTTCCCGAAAACTCTGGCAAGGTTGAAACGTGCGCCGCGCACGGCAAAAAGCGGAGCCGGGTTACCCATCCCGTGAGGTTCGAGTTCCTCCAAAGCCTTGACCAGTCCTGATCCGACCAGGACCATAGGTAATTCCAAATCCACTTTCCCGTGCGGGATGAAGATTTCGGCCTCATATTGCCGCGCAATTTCCTCGAAACGGCACGCGAACTCTCCGATCCGGTCCGCGGCGATTGTAAGGCCGGCTGCCGCTTTGTGTCCTCCCCATTTAATAAGCAGCTCACCGCACATCGAAAGCGCATGGTGTACGTCGAAGCCCGGGATGCTTCTGGCGGAGCCCCTCGCAATCCCCTTCCTCTCATCTATCGAAAATATCACTACCGGAGCATAATAAAGACTCTGCTGGACCCTGGAGGCGGCAATGCCCACGATCCCGGGCGGCCACTCCGGATGGCCCAGAACGAGTGTCCTGCCGTCGGGAGGATGTTCGGCCAGATGGGTGCGGATATCGCCGAGCACTTTTTCCTCCTGGGCCTGCCTTTTCGCATTCAGATCGCTAAGCTCCCGTGCCAGCCGGATTAACCTGGGCGGCTGGTCGGAGGTCAGCAGATCGTATGCGATTTGCCCCTCGGAAATACGCCCGGCAGCATTTATGCGCGGACCCAAATAGAAGCCGATGTGACCTGCGGTCAGGGTCTTGTCGGAAAGGCCTGCGGCCAGGGCCAAATGGGAAAGCGGGGCACAGGCATTTGCGTTGAGGTTGCGCAGACCGCTACGCGCCAGAATCCGGTTTGCTGAGACAAGTGGAACGAGGTCGGCAACCGTTCCGGTTGCAGCAAGGGCAAGGTATTTCCCGCCAAGCGCCGGACGGGGGAACCTGTTTCCTAAGGCCCTCCTCAAGCTGGCCAGAAAAAGAAAGGTCAGGCCCGATGCGCAGAACTCTTTGAACTGGGAGCAGCATTCCGGGTGCTTGGGATTTATGAGCACCGAGGCCGGGGCCAGGACCGCCCCCGAACCTACCGGGACTTCATGATGATCGATCACGATGCAGTCGGCGCCCCTGGAGAGGGCAAGCCGAATGGGCCCCAGATCGAGAGTTCCGCAATCGAGCGCGAGAAAAACTTTTGCATCGGGGTTCTCTGATATGGCGCGCTCCGGTATGCCGTACCCCTCATCTCGAGACGGAATTACAACCCTGAAATTCTCATAACCGGTCTCATGGAGAAAAAGGGACACCTGCGCCGCAGACGTAATTCCGTCGCAGTCATAGTCGGCAACCACGACTATTTTGTTTCGATCTGCCATGTGCTTGGCCAGCAGACCGGCGCCATCGGCCATGCCGCGAATGCCCAGGTGCTCAGAGAGATCCTTGAGTTCTCCGCAAATATCGCTGCGATCAAGGTTGCGGTTTTGCAAAAGGATGTCTATTACATCCGAAATAGTTGCCGGAATGCGGTCGTTCAGGATCTTCCAGCGTGGTCTGATGAGGCGGTCCTGTCCCATGGGGACCTCAATACGGATTTTCGCAAATTGCAGGGGGGGTTAAGTGCATCTGCCCCCGCCGCCTGGCTGCCTACGATGACCTGTCGGCTGAATGCAGACAAGTCGCTAACCCATCTTCTGAGAACGGTCGGATCCATTTTTTTCGACCTCTTATACCATTTCGAAGAATCAAGGTCGAGCGCACCGCGAGTTACCGGGGGAACATCAAAATGCAAGTTGATGTTTTATTCGGTTTCATAATGAGCGGATAACTGTTATAAGTGCCGCCATACTTTTAGCAAAGAAGGGGGGGAAGAGTTTATATTCCGACGATAATATCCGACATTAGGGGATACCAGACCAGATATCGGAAAAACAGACACGATCTGGTGAAAAATAGACCTGAATGAATTTTGCTCAATACGGAGGACGGGATTAAAGTCGTGGACTGAAGGAGAAAAATAACGAACTTCCTCTTTTCCACCCCCCCGATTCCCTTTCCAGTACTTTGCCGGGTAATAACAGGCGGTTAGGAGTTGCAAGATGGATACTCTGGTTTATATAATGAATTTTATAAGGGACAAGAATGTCGCTTCGATTACACCCACTTCGGCGGTAGGCATCAAAAAAGTCTGCAGCAAGATAGATTTCAACCAAAACAACCTGATCGTTGAATATGGCCCTGGAACAGGGGTTTTTTCGAAATATCTGCTGCAGAAAATGCGAGAAGACTCCCGGCTGATTCTCATCGAGAGAAACAGGAATTTCAATTCGATTCTCAAGAAAAAAATCAGTGATCCGAGGGTGGTTCTGGTGCACGACAGCGCCGAGAATGTGCTCCAGACCCTGAGGATGTGCAAAGAATCGGAAGCCGATTACATACTTTCAGGGATCCCTTTTTCCTTCCTGGACCCCGAACTCAAGCACAAGATTTTGTACAACACTCACCGGGCGCTGAAAAAGGGCGGAAAATTCCTTGTCTACCAGACCTGTTTTCAAACCAACAATCACCTGAAGGTCCATCTGCAGCAATATTTTCCCGTCGTGAACTCAAAATACGAGTTGGCGAATATACCGCCGCTCAGAACCTACGAGGCGATCAAAGCCTGATCGGCAGGTACGTCTTACCAGGGGAGGGAGATAAGCCTCCCTTACCCTGTTCAATTATGATTCCCCAAACTCCAGGCCACTGCCAGGCGCCGAATCTGTTGTTTTTTAAGGGTACATCGAGCCCGAACTCCACCGGGTTATCGGGCGGGCTTCCCTGTGTCCCAAACCCTCTCCAAATCAAGCTTCCGTCCGGATTCTTCAACGTCAAAAAAGTTCTTTCCGCGCACGGGCGGCAGAGCTAAAATCTCGACGCTCCGCGAGCGTGTCGAGTATTTGTACGCCTACCGAGTTAGAATTCCCCCGCCCTTCCTTCAGAACCAATTGACAAGTGGCAGACGTTACTTAATTAAACTTCAGTCTGACCAGTGAAAGGGGTGAGAAGAAAATGTTGGGTTTGGAAATTGCTTTTCTGATCATAGGAATCATCGCTGGAGTTTTAGGGTTTACCGGAGTCGCCGGAACAGCAACATGGATGGCGCAGTTGCTGTTTTTTCTTTTCCTTATCGGTTTCATTGTAACGCTTTTCTGGGGCAGAATCGACAGGACCAGGTTATAGCGTCGGGGTTTCATCCGGGCACTCAGGGGGGCGTTGGCTCCCCTTTGGTCTCTCGGACCTCAGCACATCGGGGCGCGCGCAGCTCCCACTACTCTCAATAGCGCCAGAACCCACCACCGATTAACCCTATTGGCACATCCCTTGCTCAATATTGCTCGGCGCAATACACCATCTTTGGATAACTGCATAATGGCGGCATTGGGATGTGTAAACTAAAAACCCTGTTTGGCTTCGTACTCGCAGCCTTTATGGTCGCAGGCATTGCTCTGCCGTGCTTTGGGGCCGCAAAACAGGACAACCCTCAGACCAGGATAACTAAGCTGCGCGTCTTGCTTAAAGGCAATCGGACATGTCTGGTTTTTGACGCCGAAGGCGCCAGGCCAAAACAGATCGGTCCCGCTTCCGCCAATGGGATTTCCGTTTTCTTTTCGCAGATCATTGCAAAACTCCCTGATAGAGTAATCGAAGACAGGAGAGCGGCGGCCAGAGAGGTGAAATTCCGGCGTGAGAGCGGTTTCTTTGAAGTTCTTTTCCGGAATAACGACACCTCGGTCTCTTCACAGGAGCAGCCGGGCAAAAACGGGAAATACACTTTAACGCTGGAGCTGACACCTGCCGGAAAGGCCGGGGACTCTTTGACGAACCCCGAATCAAAATCAAAATTAACTGAGAAGCCAAAGGAAATCCCGCCACTTGAACCTAAAAAGGTTGAAACTGCAGATCTTTTTGGGTCCAGAATCGAGCAGCAGATTAAAGGCGCAGTCCTCAGCCCGCAGGTAAAAATAGACGGCGAGTCCCCACGCCCCGCGCAGTCTGACTCGAAATCACGGGAATTTGTCGAACCTGACGAGAACACTCTTGCCCTTTACGCGAGCGCGAATGAAAAATTCGAAAGCTGTTCCCGAAACCTCGTATTTTGCGCCTCTGAAATAATAGAAGAGTACGATCAGGCGCTGAAAGCGGGCCCCCGGTCTTCACTGGCCCCATTGGCGATTTACAGGACAGGGCTGGCTAACTTCATAATGGGAAACTACGCGAGAGCCGACAAACTGTTCAGACAGGTAACTTCCGATTGGCCGGACCACCCCGTTGCATCGCGCTGCTGGGTCGGCATAGGCAATATCTACAACAAAAAGCAGTCTTACCTGGAAGCGATGGAGGCGTTTCGCTGGGCCCTTCGCGGAGCGGTGCAAAGTGCTGACAAGGCTGATGCTTACTTCGAACTCGGTAAGGTCTTCCTGGTTCTGGGGGCGAACAAAGAAGCCCTGGAGATGCTAAACAACTGCATCGGTCAGCAACCTGACTACTACATGAAAAAACCCGATGTTTTCCGCTTTATCGGAGAGGCGTATTTTGGGATGGGCAATGTCGAAAAGGCAAAGGAACCCTTACTCAAATACTTGAACATCCAGGAAAGCGCTCCGGACCAGGATATCATTGTGGCCAAGATCGCCGAAATTTTTCTGATTGAGGGAGATCTTGGCGCTGCAGGCAAGATATATTCCTTTATCCATAAATATTACCTGGATTCCGAAGGAGACCTGATCTGCAGGGTACGCCAGGGAGAGTTGTGCGAAAAAAGCGATATGGATCAAGCGATCAAAATCTATGACGATCTACGCAGCAAAGATATATCCCCAAGCCTCCGAAGAATCGTTTTAATGAAACTGGCCGCTCTGAACCTGAAAAAATGCGATTTTGCGAAGGGTCTGGAGCTGATGGATGAAGCTTTTCCTGTAAAAAATGATGGCTCATCCCCCCCGGGGACCTCAGAGCTAAGGGAAAGGATTCTTTGCGACCTTGTCAAGCAATACTATTCAGACAAGGACTTCGTCAAGGTAGTTCAGTTGCACGAAAAAAACCGCCGCGTTTTCGACTTGATCCAAGCGCCCGACATTTTGGAACAAATTGCAGAAAGCTACGCATCGCTGAAGTTCTACTCGAATGCGCTCACAATTTACGACAAGCTGATTTCCAAGGGCCAGAGAAAGGGAGACGAGATCTTTCTTCGGTGCGCTCTCTATGCACTGTGCATCAACGATAACGGCAGGTCTTTTCAGTTTTGCAAACTGGTTCAAAGCGAAGCAATGGACCTGAAGAAATCCGAACTACTCGGACACCTTTTCTATCGCGACCAGAAATACGCTGAGGCGGTGAAAGCTTTCGGGAAAGTCCTTCAGAAAGGCAAGGAATTCGAGATAGCGGAGCCGGATTCTTATGCGGCCTACGGGTATTGCCTCTTCAATACCAATAAGTTTGATGAAGCCGTTCCCGTTCTCCAAAAGGCAATGCTGCGGGCAAAAGCAGACGATGGCTCTGGCAGGCGCCAGATTCTGGTACTGTTGAGCAAGTGTTTCGTTGAACAAAAACAATATCAGCAAGCAGCGGAAACGATGGAGGCGGCAATGCGGCTTTCCGGGGAAGATGAGGCCAACGAGCTTTTATATGAAACTTCAAAGCTCTATGTTGCCGCCGGGCAGACGGATAAGGCAATACAGAGCCTTAACAAGCTCAAAGGCACCGGGCAGCCTTTCTGGACTTCAGTGGCACAGCAGCAACTCAATACAATTGATATGAACCAGGCTAACGCAACTCCCTGAGAGTCGACCAGGCAGATTAATGAACGTACTCCTGATTGAAACAGATTCCAACGATGCACGAAACCTTTCCTCTTTCTTAAGAGATCAGGGCCACATGTGTTTTCTGACCGACACGGTCAAATCGGCAAAAAACCTGCTGAAAAACGAATGCCCGGGGCTCGTGCTGCTTCATTTGAACGGCAGCCCAAACCAGACGATGGATTTTCTTGAAACCGCCCGGAACCTGGAGCCGCCGGTACCTGTGATCGTGCTCACCCGAAAGCCAAAACTCGACGACGCCGTTCAGACTGTCAAAAAGGGGGCCTACGATTTCTGGATAAAGCCTTTTGCGCCGGAACGCCTGACAAAGACAATCGAACTAATAGAGAGAGCAAGAAATAGAACAAGCCAACAATCAGTACCCCTGGACACCGATGATCCGATAATCTCCCGGGACCCTGTCCTATACTCGATCAAGGCCCTTGCCAGGAAGATTGCTCCGAGTAACGCGACGGTTTTCATTCAGGGGGAGAGCGGGACCGGCAAAGAACTGTTTGCCCGCTACATTCACAATCAAAGCGGGCGCAAAGATAAGCCTTTCATTGCCCTCAACTGTGCCGCCCTTCCTGAAACTCTTCTGGAGAGCGAACTTTTCGGCTACGAAAAAGGCGCCTTTACCGGGGCTATAAGGAACAGGGAAGGTAAATTCGAGCTGGCGCATACCGGAACGCTTCTACTCGATGAGGTTACCGAGATTCCTCTGCATCTCCAGGCAAAGCTGTTGCGGGTCCTACAGGAAAGCGAAGTGGACCGGCTGGGCGGCAAATATCCCGTCCCGGTTGACGTCAGGGTAATTGCGACAACCAATATCAGGATCGAAGACCAGGTAAAGGAAGGAAAATTTCGAAAAGACCTCTACTACCGTCTTAACGTGATACCGCTCAGAATACCTCCCCTAAGAGAGCGGCCGGGCGACATCGTCCCCCTGGCGGAGTCTTTCCTTGCCAGATACAGCGCTGAAAACGGCTCAAAAATCAGCTCCTTTGCCCCCCAAGCGCTGAAATTACTTGCAGACTTTTCATGGCCCGGCAACGTCCGGGAACTCCAAAACGTGGTCCAGCGTGCGGTGCTGATCTCGGATTTCCCGGTCGTAAGCGCGGATTGCGTCATCCTGGACCCCGGGCTTGAAAATGGCGGCTCACAGGCATCCCAGTTTTCCCTGATGCCGCTTTGCGAAGTGGAAAAGATAATGATCGAGAAGACCCTTTCCACTGTCGAGGGCAATCGGACCCAAGCCGCCGAAATACTTGGCATCAGCGTCAGGACCCTTCGAAACAAGCTCGCCGAATACCGTCAAAGCATTGAAGCGTAAGTTGGCGTGCTCCGCGTCAATCCTTTGACTTGAGAAAGCTCTTCGCCGCCACGGCGGAGACCCGCCAGCCAAGTTATCCCCTCAAACCTTCGGCGGCGGGCGATGGAGCCGCCGCATCCTGGACCTCGACAGCCCGCCCGCCCGCGAGGCGAGCGCCTGAAGTCCTCCTTTTCCAGATGGAGACTTAAGGGTACTTTTTGACCAAACCGGTTACTTACGCTTTCGACATCCCCCCTGCCCCTTTAGGAAAAATTCAGCCCGGACCCTAAGCCCCCGGCATTTTCCAGCCACGCGCGCGAAGAAATCCCATATCCGGCCTTCGTTCGAGTAGTACGGAGGCTTACGAATACTCGACACTCCGCGGGGTGTCGAGATTGAGATTTGCGGCGCAAGGCAGGAAAAGGACCTTTTTGACGTCGAAGAATCCGAACGAAGCCTGCTACTGGTACGAGATTTGCTCATCAATAGGGCCAAACAGAAAAGGAGCTTGCTTATGAGCGGCAGTATTGTTTTCGACAAGACCTTAAACATGATCGAAGACCGGCTTACCCTGAATTCCGTGAACCAGAAACTGATTTCGGGCAATCTGGCCAACATCAACACTCCGGGTTACAGGGCCAAGGAGGTTTCCTTTGAGAGAGCCCTACGGGACTCGCTTGAGGAAGGGGTGCTTAATATGGTTCGTTCGAACGGCAGCCATATGGCTCCGGATGATCCGGTTCAGGCGATGAAGGCCCCTGAGGTAGTCGAGAATGGTCCGGTGGATCTCGATACCGAAATGGTAAACCTCACCAAGAACACCATCGAATATAACCATATGGTCGGCATGCTGAACAAGAAATTCACGCTGCTCAAAACGGCTATAACGGAAGGAGGTGTCTAATGGACCTTGAATCAGCGATACAAATAAGCGCATCCGGCCTGAAGGCGAATCGCACGTGGATAAATGTGCTCTCCTCAAATCTGGCGAACGTGAACACAACAAAGACGGCCGAGGGCGTGCCCTACACGCGAAAGACTGTCATCTACGAAGCTACGCCCTCCGAGGGTTTTGCCGGCGAGTTGAGCGCGGCTATGGGCGGGGGGGCAGACAAAGTGGAGGTAGCCGATATTGTGTCGGACAAACGGGATTTCAGGCAAGTCTATGATCCTGGCCATCCGGACGCTGACGCAAAAGGGATCGTGCTCATGCCGAACATCAATCCGGTCGAGGAAATGGCGAACCTCATAAACGCCAGCAGATCGTATGAAGCAAACCTCGCCGCCCTTCAGACCGCCAGGCAGTTGGCCTTAAAGGCAATGGAGATTGGCGCAAAATAATCAGGAGAGGTCTATGGGTATCGATCCGATCATGAAGAATCTGTGCGAGGGCGCCCCCGGGGTAACAATGCCCAAAAGTCCCGGCGGACCCGATTCCACTTCCTTTGCCGACCAGTTGAAATCGAAGATCGGCGAGGTAAACCAGCTCCAAAACCAGGCGGATGCCAAAATGGAACAAGGCGCGGTCAAGGGTGCCTCAAATATCCATGAAACCATGATCCATATGGAAGAGGCGAACTTGTCACTGCTCATGTTGGCCAAAGTCCGCAACAAAGCACTGGATGCCTATCACGAAGTGATGCGAATGTCCTTCTAACCCTTTGCTTACTGAAACAGGCCCGTAGACATGAACATCGCTCTGCAATATCTCCAAAGACTTCGTGATTATTTCCAGACCCTCACACTTCCTCAAAAGATTTCCTATGCCGGGGGCACCCTTATTTTTGCCTGCGCGCTGGCTTTTCTGGTCTATCTCAACAACCGGACCGATTATGTCCCGCTTTATTCCGGGATGTCTCAAAGCGACATGGCAGAGGTCGCGCAGTCCCTCAAAGCGAAGAAAATTCCCTACCGTGTTTCTGAGGGAAGTGTCGAAGTAGCCAGGGAGCAGATCTATGACACCAGGCTTTCCCTTGCCTCCGACGGAATTCCCAAAGGATCGGGCATGGGGTTCGAGATTTTCGATCAGCAAAAGTTGGGCAGCACCGAATTTGTCCAAAAAATCAACTATCAGCGAGCGCTCCAGGGAGAGTTGGCCAGGACCATGAATAGCATGAGCGAGGTGCTCGAGAGCAGGGTTCACTTGGTCATGCCCGAGGACAGCCTCTTCAAGGAAGACCAGAAGCCACCCAGCGCCGCCGTGGTCCTGAAGCTGCGTCCCGGCGCCAGGATGGGAGAAAAGGAGCTTCAGGGTATAGTGCACCTGGTCGCGGCCACCGTAAGGGGGCTCGAAGAGGATCGGATCACCGTCATGAGCAACGACGGACAGGTCCTCTATAAAAAAGGCCGGGAAGACGACTCCTCTCAACTGAGCAACTCCCAACTCGAACGCAAACAGCGCATGGAAGACGACATGCGCCAGAAGGTCCAAAGCATGCTCGAGCAGGTACTTGGCCCCAACCGGGTGCTTGCCAGGGTTTCGCTCGATCTGGATTCGAACCAGGTTCAGATCGCCGAGGAGACATACAACCCGGACAGCACGGTCGTAAGAAGTCAGCAGCGAACCACGGAGTCCTCGGAAGGCAAGGAAGGGGGCGGCGCTAAAGGCAACCCGGACGTCCCTATCAACATCGAAGGCAAGCTCCTGCAAAACTCTCCACAGGCAGATGCCTCAAAACCGGCCAAGCAGATAAACCGCCAGCATGAAGTTGTAAACTACGAGATAAACAAAACCAGCAGACAAATTGTCCAGATGCCCGGCAATATCAAGAAAATTTCCGCAGCGGTTATCGTGGACGGAAAATATGAAACCAAGCCGGGTGCCGATGGAAAACCCAAGCAGACATATGTGCCAAGGTCGGCCGAAGAGATGAAATCCTTGGATGAACTGGTCAAAAAGGCGGTTGGGTTTAATGATGGGCGAGGTGACCAGATAACGGTTTCCAATATTCCGTTTGTCTCCGATGTGACCGGCTCTGAAATGGTTAGTGCTGAGAATAAGTATCTCCAGATTTTCAAAAGCTATCAAAAACTGCTTCTAAACATCGCCCTGGTCGCACTGGTGCTGATCTTCGTGATAAGGCCGTTCATGCGCAAATTCCGCCAGGTGGCTGATGAAGTCAGAAAACTCCCGGCCCCGGCCACCGGCCCCTCCATAGAGGAACAAATATCTGCGCTGCTTTTAGATAAGCCGATGGACCAAATCTCGGTCCGCAGGAAGTCGACCGCCCTGGTAAAGCACGATACCGATAAGGCAACGGAAATAATAAGACAGTGGCTCAGGGACGAGGTAGAGTAACATGGCCAAAAGCAGTAGTTCGAACAGGCTGAACGGTCCCAGAAAAGCGGCTATCACCCTTCTCTCTCTCGGTGAAGAGGCTACAGCCCTAATTCTCAGAAAGCTCACGACCGAGGAGATCAGGGCACTTAGTCTCCAGATGTCATCCATCGAAGGAGTAAAGAAGGAAATCTCCGATGAACTGCTTACTGAATTCACAGAGCGTTTCAGGACGGAAGGCGGAGTAAGTCAGGACGGGGACAAGTTCATACGCAAGCTGCTGCCGAGTGTCATGAAGGTGGACCAGGCATTAGAAGTCATTTCTCAAATGGATGAAGAAAAACATAGAATTCCCTTCAAACACCTGAGAGACATCGATCCCAAACTGCTTGCCGGGTTCATAAAGGGTGAGCATCCGCAGACTATTGCCATCATCGTTTCCCATCTGGGACATCAAAAGGCCAGCCAGGTATTGGCGTTTCTTCCTGAGCAGCTTCAGTATGAAATCGTGGCAAGAATTGCGAACCTGGAGACGGTACCCCCCGACCTGATTCAGGAAGTTGACGAAGTGCTCGAAAAAGAACTGACCTCAATCGGAAAACGAGGTGAGCAGATCGGGGGCATCTCGGTCGTCGCTGAAATCCTCAACCACAGCGATCGCCGAACTGGAGACAACATTTTGCAGTTCCTCGATGAAACCGACACCGATCTGGCTGAAAAAGTCAGAAAGCTGATGTTTGTCTTCGAAGACCTGCTCCATGTGAACGATGCTGGTATCCGTGAACTGCTCAAAGAAATCCGCAACGAAGAACTCACCATGGCCCTCAAAACGGCCTCCGAAGACTTAAAAGGAAAGATATTCAAGAACCTGTCCCAACGTGCCGCCCAGATGCTGCAGGAAGATATCTCGATGATGGGACCCGCGCGCCTGAGCGAAGTGGAAACTGCACAACAGGCCATTCTAAATGTGGCGCGCAAGCTCGAAAAAGAAGGCAAACTCCTTCTTGCCGGCAAAGATAGCGGAGAGGCATTTGTCTAGTCTGCTGAAAAAGAATCTGGAGCCGGGTATAGCCGCGTTTGGTTTTCCGGTTATCGAAAATGGGCATGGCGGCTCAGAAATGGCTGTGACCGATGTAGATGAAATATTATCGGAACCTGAACAGGACTCCGAACAACTCTACCGCACAAAGCTGCTCGAACTTGAACGCCGGGACCAGGAGATTGAAAAAGAGGCTTACGGCAAAGGATTTTCGCAGGGCGAAAAGGACGGTTTTGAATACGGGCAAAAAGCAGTTCAGGTGATCAAATCACAGCTTGAGCGCATTGTTGAAAACATGGAAGCTCTGCCTTCAAAGGTCCTTCAGGATTATAGGGAATGGCTGATCCGGACCAGCATCGGGATAGCAAGGCAAATTGTGAAAAGGGAAGTCCAAACCTCCCCTGAAATAGTGGCCGATACCGTGAAGACCCTTCTCGAAGAAGCCGAAGAGCACAGCACCCTTACCGTCTATCTCAACCCCAGTGACCTTGAGCTAATTGAGAAACGGGCAGAGATGGCGCTCTGGGCTAACAGAAAACGCTTCGCGTTGAGAGTCGACAAGGACCTGGAGCGTGGCGGCTGCCGAGTTGAAAGCTCGCTTCAGCTCCTGGATGCTACAATGGCCAGCCAGTTCGAAAATCTGGAAAAGTACCTTCTCAGCGATGGTGCCTCGCGAAGCGCAGCGGACAGAGCAGATGGAGAGTAGCGATTATCTGAATCTGAGAGACGTCGGGTTTGCCGACTTGAGCGGCTGCGAACTCCACAAAAAGTACGGCAAGATCGTTCAGCTCACCGGAAACCTGCTGGAAGCCGAAGGTCTGGAAGCTGCGAAAGGAGATGTCTGCAGAATTGTCTATTCGGGTTCGCCTAATCCGATCTTGGCTGAAGTGGTCGGCTTTGAATCCAGCAGGATCAAGCTCAGTCCTCTGACTCATCTGAACGGAGTCCGCTCGGGAAGCCTGGTGCAGGTTCTAGAGTCGTCCAATAGTTTCATGATGTCGGAGGCTATGCTGGGACGGGTGCTCGATGGCCTCGGGCAGCCGCTGGACTTTGGTGCTCCGATCTCGTCCGGTATCCCCTATCCCCTCGCCGGAAAGGTCTCCAACCCTTTGGAAAGACCTTTGATCGAGCAACAGCTCGATTTGGGCGTCCGCTGCATGAACACGCTTCTTCCCATAGGCAAAGGGCAGAGGATAGGCATCTTTGCAGGGTCCGGGGTCGGAAAGAGTACCCTGCTGGGCATGATGGCAAGATACACGGGCGCAGACGTCAACGTGATCGCCCTGATCGGAGAACGCGGCAGAGAAGTCAACGAATTCCTGGAAAACGACCTCGGCCCTGAGGGGGTCAAGCGCTCAGTAGTTATCGTGGCCACTTCGGACCAGCCTGCGACGGTTCGCATTCGTGGGGCCTATCTTGCCTGTGCAATATCCGAATTCTTCAGGGATTTGGGCAAAGACGTGCTCTTCATGATGGATTCGGCCACACGGCTCGCCATGGCGGCAAGAGAGATAGGGCTGGCGGCAGGTGAGCCCCCGACCGCCAAGGGATACACTCCCAGCGTATTCAGCCTGCTGCCGAGACTTTTCGAAAGATCGGGTAAATTCGACAGGGCATCCATAACCGGCATTTACACGGTCCTGGTCGAGGGCGATGATATGGAAGACCCCGTCGCCGACACCCTGCGCTCCATTCTGGACGGCCACATCGTACTGGACCGGACCTTGGCTCAAAAGAGGCATTTTCCGGCAATAGACGTTCTGAGAAGCGTCAGTCGTTTGACGGACCGGCTCCTTTCCAACGGGCACAAGGAACTCGTTTCCCGCTTTATCCGCATACTAGCCGACTATAAGAACAGCGAAGACATGATCCGGATAGGCGCCTACGTCCGTGGCTCTCACCCGGAAACTGATTACGCGATCGAAATGATTGAAAAGGCAAACGAATTTCTCAAGCAGCCGGTTGCCGAAAACTATTCCATAGAAAAGTCCATCGCTGCCTTGGAGGAGCTTTTTCAGTGAACTCCAGGACGGAATGTACAATGAGCTTAAAACTTAACTAAAAACTTGAAAATGGCATTTAAATTTCGGCTCAAATCACTTCTGAGACACCGGGAGTTCACTCTGCGTCAGGCTCAAGCGGCGCTCGGTGCCGCTGAGGCCCTCAGGATGCGGATACAGTGCGCCATCGAGCGGCTGGATGAAGACATTCGCCTGGAATCCGAGCAGTTCGAACAAGAACAGCAAAAAGGAATCGAGGTGGCCAGGTATCTTCATTTCAAGGGCCATCTGAGTCTTCTGGAACGGCAATTGCTAATGACATACAAAGAACTGGAAAAGGCTTCCGAAGAGGTCCAGATTCGCAAACAGGCGATGATCGAATGCGATAAAGAGGTCAAGGTACTAGAGAGTATCCAGACAAGGGACAGGGAATTGTACGCATTGATTCAGTCGCGACAGGAACAGAAGAAGCTGAACGATATCGCCGTCTTCAGCGATTACCGGAACCGGGCCGGGAGGGAAGAAAAGGCATGAAGGTGGGCAAACCGGGTTCTAAGTTGCTTTCAGTTGCGCTTTGCGCCCTTATAACGCTCCTTGTTATAAAGCTGGCCGTTACCGTCGTGGGCGTGCTCAACTCTGAGCAGGAAACCGCGAGTGCGGTTCCTGAAGCAATAGCCAAGGACGAAAAGCCCAAGGCTGAAGCCGAAACTGCTGCGCCGGTCGAGAAAGCAGCCAAAAACAGACCCATGATATCGACGCCCGACTCCCTGAGCGTCTTTCAGCAGAAAGAGATCGAAATCCGCAAACGAGAGGAACAAGTCAAGGAGAAGGAAGAGCGCCTGAGCAGACTGGAGAAGGAAATCGAGCAGAAGGTCAAAGATTTGCTGGCGCTTCAAAAAGAAGTTCAGTCCGTTCGCACCGAGAAGCAGGAAACCCAAAATACCAAAGTCCGGAGCCTTGCAAAAATTTACGGGACAATGAAGCCAAAAGAAGCTGCAAAGCTGATGGAAAACCTCGATGATAAGCTCGTCATGGGTATAATCGCCACGATGACCCCCGATGAGGCCGCAGCGATTCTTGCCCTCATGGAAGTCAAAAAGGCGGCTAAAATATCCGAAGCCCTTTCAGGCCGGTAATCAGAACACGCTTGCAAACGGGAAGAATATAGCAATATACTAGCCGCGTCCTTGGCCGATGTAGATTATTTATCCAATGATTACCAGCTATTATGATATATTTCCACCTGAATATCTTACGCAGGATTTCTTTGCTTCTTTTGCTGCTTGCTGCCCTGCTATCAGGCTGTGAACAGGCAATTGTAGCCCCGCCCTATCAGGGACCTCCCCCGGCCGCATATTCTCCATCCCCGGCCAGGCCCGTCCAACCGGCCCAGGTAGTTGAACAGAGCGTGGGATATCTGGGCAGCCCCCGGACCGTTTATCATGAGATCGGGCCTATGGAAACGGTCTGGCGTATCTCCCGAATGTATGACGTTACTCCGGAGTCCATTTATTCGGCAAACAGGCTGACACCCAGCGATCATTTGCTGATAGGACAAAAACTCATCATCCCGAACGCAAGGATGATACGTCACGTTATAAACCTCTATCGAAACCCGCAATGGAAGTACATCATCGTACACCACACCGCCACGGGAAAAGGCAATGCCAGAACGATAAACGTCTCGCACGGTGCACGCGGCTTCTGGAATGGCCTCGGGTATCATTTCCTGATAGATAACGGAACTCTTGGGAAAGGCGACGGGCAAATCGAAATGTCCCCGCGATGGATCAGACAGCAATGCGGCGCCCACTGCAAAGCCGGCGGAATGAACGAAAAAGCGATTGGAATCGCACTGGTCGGAAACTTCAATTATGAGAAACCAACCCCGAACCAGTTGCAATCTCTCGCATTCCTTCTTTCGGTCCTTCGCAACTATTATTATATACCACCCGCAAACACCCTCGGGCATCGCGAAGTTCCGGGCGCAAAGACCGAATGCCCCGGCAAACTGTTTCCGATAAGCCAACTCAGGCAGACGACATTAAGGTAACCTGCGACAGCAGGCTCGGCGCCCGGCATCGGTACAACCGCGGCGTTGGAGCGGAGAATCCGGCCATGGCGGGATTCCCCGCTCTGTTACTGAGGTGTCCCTTCCACCGGTCTTGCATTAGATAAGGGTCTAGACTGCCTTGGCTATTGCCTCCGCCCTGTGGTCATAAAAGCCGCTGCAGATGATCAAATCGTCGACCTTCTCGAAATAGACTGTTTTGGGAAGCCACTTCCTGGTCATTGCTTCGAACCACCTGTATTCTACCCAGCCGCTGCCCTTGGAATTGGCGGTATCGACGATTTCCTTGATGAAAAGGTTGCCGTCGGAGTCCATAAGGTCAATGAATTCCTCACCCACGAATTTCTCGTTAACCCCGTGGGCGAGCATGGTCCCTTTGCAGTTTAGGACATAGACATACATCTCGTCCTCGACAAAAGGTCCGTTTGGGTTCGTGAATTCGGCGAACGCAATCCTCTTGCCGGAATTCTTGTAGAAGTCCTTTGCCTTTTCAATCATTCTGACCGCGTCACTTTTGCATCTCATATGGACCTCCTGTTAGAATTTTTTCATTGCAGCCGGTTGATCTCTGTCGGTACACTGCCCCATTCCGCCCTCCTGGCGGGAGAGGATGGGGTGATAGCAACATGGAAGAATCAAGTTGAAAGTGCGGTGGCCGCTTTGCCTGGATACTGGTCCGAGACGGCCTTCATGGCGCTTTGACTATTGGACCGTATCCAAGCTTACACTCTGGTGCCGGAGCGCACACGGCATACCCAGTGCGGCTGGACCCGGATCGAAAAAGCCCAGCAACCTTTCTTCAATCCCCAAACACACTCCGAGCATCTGGATATAGGTGATGGAAGGCAGTTTGAAATCCACTCCATGTTCGGAAAGCAGGACCTCCCGCGCTTTCTCGAATTGGGCATGGCAGCAGGGGCAGGCGGAGCAGATATAATCGGCTTTGGCCCGCTTGGCGCTTCCAAGCTTTGCTCCCGTCAAACTGAACGCTACTGGGTCATTGACACCCAGCAAAGGCGCTCCACAGCATTCGAGTTTTTCAGACCATGGAATGCTTTCCGCTCCGGTAGCTTCAACCAGTTGGTCGAATTTGACCGGACGGAACGGATTGTCGAAATTGACTATCTTTCTGGGCCGCAGAAGGTGACAGCCGTAATGCGTGGCGACTTTGACACCCTGGTACCTCTTCTCCAGCCTTGATTGCAGCTTCTCTATTCCCACCTCTTCGAGCAGAACCTCTAGAACATGTTTTACTGCCGTTGTTCCGGCATACTCCAGTCCTTCCCTGGCAAGTGCGCTGTTAACGTCATCCCTTAGACAACTATTCTGTTTCAGCAAAGTCTCGACATGCTTGAGGCTCCCATAGCAGCATCCGCATGGTGTCAATAGATGGAATCCATGCTTTTCCGAAAGCGCAAGGTTCTTAGCCGATAGATGGATGTAAGCCCCGTAGTTGCACCCTTTCAACGGGTATCCGCAGCAATTGAAATCCCTGCGGCTCCGGACCTCAATTCCCAGTTCCGCCATGACTACCTTTGTGGCCGTTTCGTATTGTTCCAAAAAGGCGGAGCTTATACAGCAGGGGAAAAATGCCAGGTTCATATTGCCTCCCTCTGTGGGAAATTCTGCGACGTGCGGGAAATCGCCATATTCCTGAGTAGAAAGATCAATTCGGTGACAGGAACCATCATTGGGCAGTTTTCCTGGCATTGATAGCACCCCAGGCAATCCCAGAGCATCTTCGAACCAAAGACTAGCTTCCAAAGCCTCAAACCAACGGCATGCATCATCTGATGCGGCATAAGACCAAGTTCGACGGCGGGATTTTGATAATGGCGCACGACCGGACACGCCAGTGTGCATGTCATGCACTTATAGCAATTTGAAAAAGAACTTTCCCCGAGTAACTTGCTTGCTCCATCCAGCAGTTTTTCGCCTTCGGGTTTAACGGGAAGCCTCATCGCATAATTGTAATTTCCTACTTCGAATTCATTTGAGATGGCCTCTCTGGCCCGGTAAATCGGCTTTTCGTAGGTCGCCGAATCTATGGATTTTTTCATCATCCCCCTATGGAAGGAGAGGGGCGAAAGAAGCATGAATTCAGGAATGTCTTTGAGAAAGAGCCCTTCTCTCACGCTAAACCACAAGTCCTGCAAATTTATCCCTACCGGGCAGACCAACGTGCATTGGTTGCAGTTCGTACAAAGGTTCAGTCCCTCCTGAATCAGCATAAATTGCCGGATACCAAGGTCTTTGCCTTTGGCCAGAGTTCTTATCGAAGCGATCTTTTCGGAAGGCATGATGTTCGTGTTCGGAATTATCAGGTGGATAAATGAAAGGGAGCACTGTTCTGTGCAGGCACCGCAGTGGGTGCAGGCATCCAGTTCCATTATCTGCCTGGTCGCAATGTTGGCCGGATCGGACGTTTTCCGGTCCATAACCGAGTTTGCAAGAAGGCTCAACGGACTCACGACAATGTGGATAACTTTGCTGAATGGAAGATACGCGAGGCCGAAAAGGCATATGAAAAAGTGCAGATAGTAGAGCGTGGTCAGCACGTTTGTCCTGTCGAGATACGCTGCTGTGGGCGTCATCACCCTGGACGCTCCATAACCCATGAAGGCCCATTGGGGTTGAGAATGGCACTGCTTGCAGTTTATCTCATGTATCGTTTTGCCTTCCGCCAGGAGAGCGGAACCAAACGGGACACTGGTCGCTTCCGGTGAGACGAGTCCAAAGTTCCGGACCCAGTAGGCTTCCAATGCTTTGAGTGAACTCTGTTCCTGCGGGCCTGCATACTCCTCTACCATGTCCTGGAAAACAGAATGGGACATTATTTTCGCGCCTTCCAGAACAATGCCCGACACCAGGATAGCCGCAAAAATCACTATCGTGTAAACGTCCATCGGACTCGTTGCCGGCCTGGACGCCTTGCGAATAAATCGCCGATAGGCTGCAAGCGCCACTCCAATGATGACAAGGAGGCCGAAAAAATCTCTCAGGAACAAGAACGGGTTGATGGTGCTGTAGTAGTTCTTGAAAACGACAGCACTCGTGAACACAGCAAGGGCGTGCATCAGGAGGAGCATTGTGAAGCCGCCGAAAATAAGGAAGTGCGCCAGCCACCTGCCGAAATCATGCCGCAGGATTCTGAATTGGAGAATGACATCTAAAACGAATACCTTTGCAAGGGTCAATATTCGAGGGCTGAACAAGGTGGCCGCCATGCCCCTGGCCGCTGCATATACCCTCTGCGAGGACGTGAACCTGTTGGCGCCAATAGAGTAGCGAAACCACGTTGAAATCTTATGCGCGAGACCAATAGAAAAGACCGCAAGTGAGAAGTATAGCACCATTGTTTTGAACATAGCGGCTCGTCACCTTTCAGGATAATTAACCTGTGCTTGCAGCCCTCTTTAGCCTCCAGACCATGCGTTCCCGGAGTTTGCAGAGACCATGCACCGTTCCGGGTTAGATCTCCCGTGATATCACTCGCCCCTGAGCACAGCTATAATCTCACCAATAGCATATTCGCCGTTCTGCGTGAGTTCTCCCGTGATGTCACGCACCCAAATCAGATCGCCCGACATGATTGCCGCTTTTGCTTCCGGTGGCAGCCGGTAGTCTTCGAGCGCTACGGTCCCATTCTCCATTATGTTCCGCCAGGATTGCTCATCCTGTGTTGCTCGATTTAGAACACCGAGAACCGCATGCCTGGGGATGAGCGCGCCCACCTGCATTCCCTTCTGATCGGGTCTGCCTTTCCCGGTGAAAGTTGCCTCCCTTTTCTTAAGAGTCGAGGCTATGATGTTCTTGAGTTCATCTTCGGTAAAGGGCTTGGCCAGGTAGTCCACAGCACCCAGCTTCATGGCCTCAACTGCCGATGCGACAGTAGAATATCCAGTGATAACAACCACGTCGGTACTTGGCTGTTCCTGCCTGACTTTTTTGATGACATCCATGCCATTGATGTCCGGCAGGCGAAGATCGGCAATCAAAAGGTCGAAATCTTTCCAGTTAAGCCGGTCCAGGGCGTTCGCACCGGTCATCGCGACATCTACTTCATATCCCTCTTCTTTGAGTACCATCTCAAGCGCCCTTGCCACATTCACTTCATCTTCCATCACCAGGACCCTGGCCCGTGACCCAACCTCCGACCCGGTTACCTCTTGCGGTGTGTCCATGATCGAACTCCCTTCTGAAAAGCTGAGTTGAGAGTCGCTCACACGTTCCTGGGGACCTCAGGGAGCAACCCTTATGCCAAAGGAATTTGTCTGGTGCATGGTGACCGGGATCTCAAAATTTACCGATTGATATTACTTGGTTGGGCCAAAGAGGGGAGTGGCTTCGGACTGGGAATGGGTAAGTAATCGTATATTGCAATATACGCTAACGAACCACTCGAGTTACAAAGTAAGCAACGTGAAAATGGGAGCAAACAGATGTATAGGATTTCATACGCTGGAATGTGACATCATACGTTTCCAGGCAGGAGTTTGTCCCGGGCTGGAGAGCAAGGCTTTAAAGAGAGTCCATGCTTTTTCAGCAAAGCTGAGAAGTTGGACCTCTTCATCCCCACGCTCCGGGCGGCCAGGGTTATATTCCCTTTGCATTCGTCGAATGCCCTGATAAGAAAGAGCTTTTCGCACTGCCCGTAGGTCTGCTCCAGGATGCGTTTTTTTACAGTCATCAGTTCTTGTCTCGTTCTCGGGACAGCCCCTCCAATCGGAGTCAGTTTCAGACGCAGATCGTCCATCAGGTCCGGTACATCCAGAATTCGGCGATCTGCCATAATGACCAGATGCTCGATGGCATTTTTAAGCTGCCGAACATTTCCAGGCCATTCATAGTTGACGAGGGCCTCCGCCGCGTCTTCGGTAAATCCGTCAATTATCTTCCCGGTCTTAGTGCAAAAATGCTTCAGAAAGTGATAAGCCAGCGTAGGGATATCGTCTTTTCTCTCGCGAAGCGGTGGAAGGCAGATGGGGAAAACATTCAGCCGATAGTAGAGATCCTCGCGAAAGGTTTCCCTGCTCACCATGTTTACCAAATTGCAGTTAGTTGCCGAAATTAGCCTCATGTCGGTCGTTTTGAAATAACTGCCCCCCACTGGCTTGTATTCTCGTGTTTCCAGGACGCGCAGGAGTTTGGCCTGAGTATCCAGGCTCAAGTTGGCCACATCGTCTAGAAAAAGTGTCCCTCCGTCGGCAAGTTCAAAAATGCCGGGTTTATCCTGCACTGCCCCCGTGAAAGCGCCTTTGACATGGCCGAAAAGTTCGCTTTCCAGGATACCGGGCGACAACGTACTGCAGTCGACAGCCACGAATTGCCTGGGGTTCCGCTGACTGTGGACATGGATCGCCCTGGCTATGAGTTCCTTACCGGTGCCATTTTCGCCGTTTATGAGAACTGTACAGTCCGTCGGGGCAACTTTTTTTATTCTTTCAAATATGTCGATTATCTTTGGATTTTTCCCAACGATATTGGAGAAACCATAGCGGCCGCAAAGTTCCTTTCGCAGTGCCATGTTTTCCTCAACAAGGCGTTTTTTCTCTATGGCCCGCTCCACGCTCAGTATGAGTTCATCGTCGGAAAATGGCTTGGCGAGATAATCAAAAGCCCCCAGTTTCATAGCTGCAATGGCGCTTTGAACGGTTGAGTACCCGGTTATGATTATTAGATAGATATCCGGTCTCTGCCTTCTGACAGTCTCCAGGATTTCCATACCATTCATATCCTTAAGCTTCATATCCAGAAGGACCACGTCGTAGTTTCCCTGTAAAGCCGCGTCCAGTCCTTGCCTGCCGGTCAGACACGCATCCGCCGTCAGGCCTCTTTCCGTAAGGACCATGCAGCATCCATCGCATATTACCTGTTCATCATCGACAACCAGGACTTTGCGTGTTTTCATGCAGGTGACCCCTCGCTTTCCTAAGAGGCGATTTTTTCGAGAAGAATGGGAATCTCCACGACAAACTGCGTGCCTTGCTCCTGCCTGCTGAATACCTTTAACTCTCCTTCGTGGTTTTTGATTATTCCGTATGTGACAGCCAGGCCAAGGCCGGTTCCTTTCGCTTTGGTCGAGTAAAAGGGCTCGAATATCCTGGGCAGATCTTCCTGGGAAATTCCGCAGCCGGTATCTTCCACCGTCCCGACTATGTTGTTGTTGTCTCTATCGACATGAGTGCGGACAGTAATGATTCCGTTTTCCCGGATGGCTTCCACGGCGTTGAGCAGGAGATTGAGAAAGACCTGGTGAATTTGGTTCGGGTCCATGAGGCATTCGGGAATATCCTGGCACAGGTCCTTTTCCAGAATTATATGATGAAAATAAAACGTATTCTCCAGAAGAGCCAACACCTTCTCTATGGTCCCGTTCATGTGGGCCATGACCCTATGGGGCTCTTTTTCCCGCGAAAATTCCAGCAGGTCCTGGATGATGCCCCGGCATCGGATAGTCTCCTGGACTATAATATCGAGACCTTCTCTCAGGGGCCCATCATCCTTCACCTTTTTACGCATGTTCGAGCTGTAGAGCAAAATGCCGGATAGAGGATTATTGATCTCATGGGCGATTCCCGCGGCCATTCTCCCCAGCGCGGACAGCTTCTCGGTTTGAACGATCAACTGATCGTACCGGCTCTTCTGCTCCTCGAACGCCCGGGCCCTGTCGATAGCGCACGCGCACTGACGGGTTATGGCGACAAGAAAGTTCAGGTCTTCCGGAGAGAATTTCTTTTCTTCAGAGAAGAAGATGCGAATGATTCCGATTAGATGTTCCTGCATGGTGACAGGGAGGTCCAGTATCGTCGTGATACCTTCGTCCCATGCCTCCTGCGGGTACTGAACGCGCGGGTCTTTCCAGATATCGTCAATGATGAAGACCCGGTCTTTTTCATAGAGTTCCATGATCGTTTTCGAACTCGAGACCGGGCCTTTGCTGAGATATTGCTCGTTTAATCCGTAAGCGGCCCCTAGCTCCAGCTCATTTTTCTCCGGGTTCAAAATTCGGAGAACAGCCCCCTTGGCTTGCAGGATTTCGCTCACTTTCCATACAATAATATCCAAAACTTCCCGCACATTGGTGCTGGAATGCACCACAGCGACAATCTCTTCAAACACCTCATAATATGTTTCAGCTCTAACTATATTCTGCATGGCAAACCCTCCTGGCTGGAGTGCCTTTGCGCAGATAAGAAGATAGCATGCATAGGAAGAGGTGGAGCCTGGGATCTGCGAAGCAGCGTTTCAGAATGTACCTATTTTACACCAGAAGAGATGAGACAGTCAATAAATGGAGCATGCCGCGAATCTGTGCGTTTATTTCATGTCTTTTGTTTCAAGTTTTTGCGCATCTGAGAGATAATGATGAAAACTTGTCAGACGAAAGGAGGATCTCATGGCAGAAGTGGTCCACACATCCAGAATCAGGATAGTCAGAGAAAAAGGCCCCACCAGGAAAGCAATGATCGAGGGCTTCGGTGAGCCGATCTACTACGGCGTTCATGGCGGGATAAAGAACTTCTACAAGGTCGAACCGGAAAAGGAGCATGCGGCTACACTCGACCATATCGTCGCTGCGACCGCCGGCTGAATGATGGGGACACTGGCCGCGTCGCTGGCCGGAAAAAAAATCCACACTTTCGAGGACCTTTACTGGGCCGATGTGGAAGGAGACATTGAAAACGCCGGAGGCGTTCTAAAGATCACGACGATCCGCGTGAAATACCATCTGAAGGTTACGGCGGACCAAAAGGAAGCTGCACGGCAGGCTTTTGCATCTTATCTGAGCCGATGCCCGGCGGCGCAAAGTGTTATCGGCTGCATAAAGCTTGAAGATGAACTCTTGTTCGAGGAAATCTCCAAAGCATGAATTATTTCAACCCAAGACAACCGGACTGAATTATAACTGCTAAAAGAAGCTGGAACAGCCTCTTGATCCGGCGCGACGGACACCGGGTTTGTCGCTCCTGATCGGCCCAGCTTGTTAGCGGTGAACCCAACGGAGAGTGAAAATGAACATCCTGGATCGAGAGTTTGCGGAATTTCAGAAGCTGCCAACCGAAGAAAAAATCACTCGTTTCAAAAGAAACGGACACCTCTTTGATATGATCATCCCGCAACAGTTGAACCGGGAAATCCTGGACGAAATATACAGCATAACCACACAGCTTAGAGCCAAGTCAAAAAGCCGCGCAGGCGCGCTTTTCATACAGGGGCTCCTGCCGCACAAGCGCGCGATGCTCTTCTTTACTCAGCCCTCTTCGAGGACCTTTCTGTCGTTCATGAGCGCCTGCCATATCCTTGGAATGAGGACGTCGGAGACCCGCGACCCTCGGGTCTCATCGGAGGCAAAGGGCGAGACATTCGACGACAGCTTGCGGACATTCTCCTCGTACACCGACCTGATCATCATGCGGCATAGCCAGAAGGACATGTCCGAACGCGCCGCATGGCTTATGAATACTCGCTCGAATCGCCCGGTTCCGATTATCAACGGAGGGTCGGGGAGCGACCAGCATCCCACACAGGCGCTGCTGGATATCTACACCCTTCAGAGGTCTTTTGAAACCCGCGGAGGTCTCGATGGTAAAACCGTTCTCATGTGCGGCGACCTAAGGCGTGGACGGACCGTGAGGTCCCTTAGCTATCTGCTGAAAAACTTTTCAGGGGTGAGCATCATCTATGCCGCCCCGAAGTCCTTTCAAATGGATCAGGAAGTCTGCGCTTTCCTCGATCGGCACAAGATACCCTATAAGATAGAGACGGCAGACCTGGCCAAGGTGCTCCCCGAAGCTGATGCCATCTACATGACGAGGATTCAGGATGAGTGGGACAGTCAAGCCGATGAGTCGGCCGGAGTGGACACCTCGAAATTCAAGCTCGGAGTACCCGACATGGACAGGGTAAAGCCCCACGCCATCATTATGCATCCATTTCCCAGGAGAGACGAGATCGATGTCGCCATCGACATGGACCCAAGGGCGATGTACTGGCGGCAGGAACGCAACGGAATGTGGACCAGGGCCGCGCTGATCGCCTATATCTTCCGGGTTCATCGGGAGATTTTAGATTATTGAGTCCATCATTGGCGTATCCGCAGGCCAGGAATTTGAAATAGCGAAGATAGAACGCTCAATGAGAATCCAGGCACGAGTCGCATTCAACGGAGTCGATCGAAATGCCAGAAAATACCCCAAACCCGCTCGTATCTGCATCGGCCCGGATCAAATCAGGGCTGAAAGGCAGGAGTTTCCTCAAAGAGCTCGATTTTACTCCCAGAGAGATATGTTACTTTCTGGACCTTTCTATCCATCTGAAAAACGTACGGACCATAGGGACGGAAGAGCAGTTTTTGAAGGGCAAGAAGATCGTACTGATTTTCGAGAAGAGTTCGACCAGGACCCGGTGCGCCTTCGAGACGGCCGCATACGACCAGGGCGCCCATGTGACATATCTCGATCCGGGCAGTTCGCAGATAGGGTCCAAGGAATCGATAAAGGATACAGCGCGAGTCCTTGGCAGGATGTACGACGGAATCGAATATCGCGGCTTCAGCCAGGAGACGGTCGAAATCCTGGGCCGATATACGGGGGTTCCGGTCTGGAACGGCCTGACCGATGAATTTCATCCAACTCAGATTCTGGCCGATCTCATGACCATGATCGAACACTGTCCGAAACCCTTGAACAGGATCAGTTTTGCCTATGTCGGAGACAACAGGAATAACATGGGAAATTCATACCTGATAGCCGCGGCCAAAATGGGCATGGATTTCCGGGCCGTTTCACCAAAAAGCCTGCAACAGAATGCCGATCTCGTAGCAATTGCCGGAGAGATAGCCGCTGAAACGGGCGCTCGGATTCTGCTGACCGAGGATGTCGGGGAGGGCGTGGCAGGCTGTGATTTCATCTGCACCGACGTGTGGGTCTCGATGGGAGAAGCGGCCTCGGTCTGGGAAGAACGGATAAGACTTCTCAGGCCGTACCAGGTAAACAGGGAAATGATGGAGAGGACCGGCAACCCTCAAGTCAAGTTCCTCCATTGCCTGCCGTCCTTCCACAACCGGGAGACCGCGATCGGAGAGCAGGTTTATCAGAAGTTCGGCCTTGAAGCCATGGAAGTCACGGATGAGGTCTTCGAGTCCGCTGCCTCGACCGTTTTCGATCAGGCCGAGAACAGGGTACACACTATCAAAGCGGTGATGGTTGCGACTTTGGGGAATTAACAAACTCGTGGCGTGACATGTAAAACCGCAGGAATATAAGAAGAAGAAGGTACACGATGATGTGAAGATTCATCGCGAAGGCTTTTTCCATCCCGGCGGAAGAAGCTTTCAACAGAAGAAACGGCAGGAGGGATATGGCCAACACCCAATAGCGAACGGATCTGCTGAAGGTGGAGTATATCGAAAAATTCATTACGAACAGGGATGATGCGAGAAGAAATACCCCGTGATGAGGCTCAAGCTGTTCCGAGAATAACAGCGAAGCCACTAGAATCAGGATCATGTTGAAAAGGTTGTGGTCAATTCCCTTGAGATCAGACGAACGATTGTCGAAAATGAGATATATCAGGGCCGAGATAATGAAGAATATTCGCAAACAGGATACTATAACCTGGATATCGTGAAGGCTCCGCGCCGGAAGTGCCAGCACATCACCCTGTGATATCAGGGAAAGTAGTGCAAAATGCAGCGATGTTTTGTATGCGGAAAGCTGGACTAGGAAATCTGGGGAGCCCGTTAATGCGACGACATCGACCCACTTCCTCGTCAGGTCGAGGAAAGAAGGCCAGCCAAGGGCTGTAATCGGAATGAGCACAAAAAATATGACGGTCCAGAACAGTGCTGAAGCGACTAGACGAAACTGTTTCCTGACAAGAAGATAAGCGAGAATGACGATAGGGTATAACTTCAGGGCGACCGCAAGGGAAAGGAAAAAAGCAGATATAAAAAAGGATTCCTTTTTCAGATAGAACGCGGACACCAATACGAGGCATAGGACTATAAGGTTACAGTTAAGAGATCTCAAGTCCCACTGCACATAATAGGCTACGGGAAGAAACCCTAAGATAGCATAGATATACCTGTACTCTCTTTCTCCGCTGTAGAACTCATGAATAAGAAAGTTCATGATAATATACATCGAAGAGGCCATCGCACATACCCAGACAATCCCCGAAAAATTACCGAATATTTTAAACAGGTAGTAACGAAGAAGAACTGAAGGCAGTGGATAGAGAAAACCCGCTGCAAATTTATGGCCTTCCACCACATTAACACTTAGATGGAGGTTCATCCCATAATCGCAGCCAAACGGTTGGCCTGGAAAAGAGGAAGCCTTGAGCAATGTAAAAAGAGTCCATCCAGCAAGAGCAATCAGGGCAAAGATGTTTACCGGGTCTTTAAATCGCCAGTATTTAACGGGCCATCCAGGACCGCCTGAGTGCATGGCCTTGAGCATTTCCCTCAAGAAACCGTATAATATGTTCCGTAAGCCTGTCATCAATTTCGGTATGCCTTGTGTTTGGCTGTTTTGGCCTGTCACTGGATTGGAATAAATATCGTGCCTGGAATCGTCGCCATGCAGAATACCCCCCAGCTCGCAGTTCGAGGATAACTAGCTACGATTCAGATGGCGATTTCCTGGGAGTCACAGCCATCCGGGACACTGTCCATGGTCAGGAGGAGGGCGTCCTTAATACTCTCTTCAGCTCTTAAGCCTTTCACCCTGCGTCATGATCTCGGGATACTCCAGAATCTTGCCGAGCCAGAATTTATCGCTCTTCCAAGTCGCCTTTTCATTTTGCTTCTTTCCGGCATAACTTTTTTTCTTTATAGCACAAGTCCAATTCCTTGCTGCATTCATGACTAAAATCAATATGACATACCCCGCACGAACAAAAAAGGATTTACGAAAAAATCCGCAAATCCTTTTATGGCCATGGCTCCCCGGGACGGACTCGAACCATCAACCTAGTGGTTAACAGCCACCCGCTCTGCCATTGAGCTACCGGGGAACAAGAGATGATCTGTTTAACAGAGCACCCCGGTTTTGTCAATAGACCCGTGGTATTTGGCCCGATTAATCCGGGGAAAACCCGACACCCGGAAATTGACCCCCTCAAGATTTAATTGCTTGAGAGGAGCGCGACGGGGAAACGAGAGAAAACCCGGTTAAGAGGCAAGTTCCCCGTTTCAGAGGTATGCGGCGCTTCCAGGATCTCCGCTTTGTCAAAAGATGAGCGGGAGCCTATTTCCCGATTTATTTCCATGGGATTGGTCACCGAGTACCCATGAAGGCTACCCAGTCGAGCCTGGAAAAGAAGGGAGGCATATAACTCGGTAATGCCGAGATCATGGAGATAAGGTATTAGTTCCCGGCAGGCCTCAAACGTGAAATCGCGGCTGAACTGGATTCGGTAGGTGGCTATCGGCACCCTGAAGTCTGTCATTTTCGCTCCGGGAAGATTAAAGATAAGGGTCTTTCAATCAACGCGAACCGAGAGTTTCCGGCCCAGTTCGACAAACTGTTCAACCCATTCATGAGCGCCTTATCCTGGACCTCGATGGCTTCCAGTCATCTGTTTTCCCTGGGAGGCTGATAAAAATGGCCGTGAATACAGACATATCCTTCCATTAAGAGTCTTTCCGATCTACAAAGAAAGCGAACGAATGCGGTTCAAGGGCCAGCGAGACTTCTTCACTTCCACCGATCATCGCCGGGAGACGGCTGGCATGTCCGCCCCAGCGCTCTTCAGCCGAATCCAACTCTTTGAGCCAGGCGCCAGGCGGCCATGGAAGGGTTACACTGCCCGCTTTTCGGTTGAAATGAAATAGAGTCGCCACAGCTCGTCTTTCGCCGCCAAACCGGACGAGCAATACCTTCTCCGTCTCATATGATAAAGCTTCGATTAAACTTAGACTTTGCGAAGATATAAACAGCTTCCGGAGTCGCAGCAATTCCCGGTAGAATCCCAAAAGGACCTTGTGCTCACCTTTCAGCTTCAGCCCGTGCTGAAGCTTGCTGCGCTGGAAAGTCTCCTCCGCATTGGGATCGGGCGGATCGCCCATCCAGCGAAAGTCCGCGAATTCTTCCAACCTGCCCTTTCGAACGGCTTCTATGAGGTCCGGGTCCAAGTGGCTCACGAAGTAAAGGAACGGTGCGGTCTCGCCGTATTCTTCGCCCATGAACAGGAGAGGGGTGAAAGGAGATAAAACGACCGCTCCCGCGGCCAGCTTCAACGATTCAAACGAGACCAGCCGGCTCAAACGGTCTCCCAGGGGCCGGTTGCCTATCTGGTCATGGTTCTGTGCAAAAACAACCAGGCGGTGGGGCGCAATACCACGGGCAGAAGAACCGTGCCTCCTGCGGCGATAAGCAGAGTATTCACCCGAATATATGAATCCCTCTCGAAACGATTTAGCGAGTTGCCCGAAACCAGCGAAATCCTGATAATAGCCGGTCTGCTCACCCGTTAGCGCCACATGAAGAGCATGGTGGAAGTCATCATTCCAGTGCACGTCCAGACCATAACCTCCAAGTTCGCGGGAGCGGATGAGGCGCACGTCATTGCGATCGTTTTCGGCCATTAAATATATATGTCGTTTGAGCCGCTCGGCCTCTTGGTGGATTGTCTCCGCCAACTCTGCCAGGAACGGGTAAGCGGACTGATCTACGATGGCATGAACGGCATCCAGCCGCAAAGCATCAATGTGACATTCTCTGACCCAATAGAGTGCGTTTTCGATGAAATAACGTCTGACTTCGTCGCTGCCGGGTCCGTCAAAATTGAGGGCCATACCCCAGGGGGTGCTATACCGGTCCGTGAAATAGGGTCCAAAATCTCCGAGGTAGTTTCCCTCAGGCCCCAAATGGTTGTAGACGACATCCAGAACAACGGCCAATCCTTTCCGATGGCACGCATTAACTAATCGCTTCAGCCCATCGGGCCCCCCGTATGTATTCTGAACCGCAAAAGGGTAAGCCCCGTCGTAGCCCCAGTTGCGGCCTCCAGGAAACTGCCCCACAGGCATTAGTTCAACGGCAGTTATGCCAAGCTGCGCAAGTTCGTCCAGATGACCGGTCACGGCATCGAAAGTCCCCTCAGGTGTAAAGGCGCCGGTGTGGAGCTCATAGATCACGTAATCCCGCAGATACTGACCGGACCAGGATCGGTCTTCCCACGGAAAACGGGAATCGATCACCTGGGAAGGGCCGTGAACGCCCTGAGGTTGGAACCGCGAAGCCGGATCAGGTCTGCGCCTGTTACCGTCTATCGTGAAGAAGTAGAGGGTTCCGGGCTCCACTTCATCGAAAATGCCATGGAAGTAGCCTCTCTCCTCTTTTGCCAGAGCCAGCCGCCGCTCACGAGGCGCAACGATCTGCACGTCGACTGTATCCGCGGTGGGCGCCCACACCAGAAACTCACCCCGCGAGTCTTCCTGAAGCGTGGCCCCGAGGTTGACGGAAGCGTTCACTACGGTCCTCACAATTCCAAGGTGAAAAGTTGCTCACATCCATAAACGTTTTTTGCTTATTTCAGGCTTAGAGATCATCTGCACGGAGCCTCCGGCAGCGCGGACCGCTATATCTCCATGGAACGGCTGCCGGGATTGTCGGAGAGAAGCATCATCGAGAGGTAATCTCTGACATTTCGGGTCATAAGAAAATGGCTGCGCACAAACTCCCTGGCAATCTGACCCATCCGGTGTCCCATATCCGGATGATGGAGCAAATACCGGATGCGAAGGGCGCAACCTTCGGGAGAGTGGACGAGAAACCCCGTGTAATAGTCCCGCAGTTGGAGCACGATACCTCCCGCGGCCCCACCGATCACGGGTTTTCCCTTCCACATGGCCTCTGTAACCGTCAATCCAAAGCCCTCGCGGACGGACTTCTGCACGATCACGTCCGCCGCTCGCTGAAGGGCATTTATTTCATGATTGCTCTCCGGGGGGAGGAGTAAAAGCTGAATGTCGGGGTCCCCGTGAGCTGCTTCCTGGGCTTCAGCAAAAATGCGAGAGCCTTCCGGATCGTCGGTCGCTTCGCCTCCGGCCAGTACGAGCTTGCAAGGCGTTTGACTCCGCACCATGCGAAATGCCTGGATTACTCCCAGCGGGTCTTTAAAGGAATCAAATCGCGAGACCTGCAAAATGATTGGTTTATCCCGTTCAATGCCCAACCGGTCCATCACGGCAGAGATTTCTTCCTCACTGAGTTCACGGTTCTTTTCGCTCAATGGATCAATTGAGGGATGGATGACATACTGGGGATGCGGCAAGTTCTGTGAGAAATTGGGCATTGAAAAGATTGAGGCGTCATATTGGCTCACCGCATCCCGCAAAAACCTCCAGACTTGTCGATTGGGGCGGGAAGCGTCGATATGGCACCGCCAGATCCATCTCCTGGCATGGGAACGCATATGTTGAATCAAAAAGGCCGGCTGCGGGTCGTTCACCACGACAAAATCAGCGTCGAATTCGAGCCTGCTGGCATTCATCCGATTGACCTCCAGGTAATGCTGAAACATCGCTGGAGTAATCCGCACATCAAAGCCCTGCAAGGCGTTGTGCATTGCCTTTGTGACTTCGAAGAATGCCTGGTCTCCCTGGATAACTTCCCAACGCGCATCAATTCCCAGCTCATTCCATAATGGGATGATCCCCATAAGCAGTTCAGCAACTCCGCCCCCCATGCGGGTCGAGTTGATGTGCACCAGGCGCTGTCCAGCCAGCCGTTCCGCCATGCGGCGCAACTGATCGATAACTGTCGGGCCTGAGATCGGCTCAAGTTCATTCAGGCGTGTTGTCATCAGGCTCCTTTATATATTTGGTTAACGAGATCCAGGATGGTTCCGCGGACTTCCTCAAGGGTATAAAACCCTACGTCGATGCCCTGTATAGCTGCTGCCAAATCCGGCAGATCGTAATTGATTTTGATCCAATTGGAAAAGTCGTTCATTCTAATCGATCTCAACCGCCAGCGTGCGTCCACAAAATGGTAATAAACTGAATCCAGGCCCACTTTCGAAAGCCCTGCACAAAACTCTGAAAGCGTCCAGGCAAAAATCTGTGAGCGCAGTACGACTATCGAGGCTTCACAGAAATAGAACTCAAAGCCGGGTCTGGCCCACGGCACGTAGGGCTGGTCCCATAAATATTCGTCCAATAGGTCCACAAGTGCATCACGGAGCTGTTTCATATCTTCATAAACGAAGGGATCGATAACGCTGAGCTTCTCTGCCAGACGACTATCCTGCAAGGCTTGGGTGGCCCAGATGGCGAAATCGTTTGGATACTCAACGCCGGGGTGAGCAATGGACATGCGGGATTGCCATAAATGGTAGGACAAGACCGCCTCGTTCACCTCCCGCAGGGTATGCACTAATTCGCGGAGATTGGACGCTGTCCTGCCGGTGGGCATTGTCATAACGAAACATTCCCGGAACTGAAATGGACTCCCGGCACGCTGATCGGAATCGAGCATCAAATTCTCCCCCTTAAGGACGGCATTTGCGGACTGAACGTCTGTGCGGCAGGATAACCGAAACCTCTGCCAAACCTTATGAAAATCATATTTCAGTAATATAACTAAGGAAAAACGGAACACAAGGTGACAAAGGAAGGGAATACCTCAAAGAATGCCTGTAAAGAATACGAAGCCTGATCCGGGGATGAAACAGCCTCTGGCGTGGTCGGGCGGGCTGTCGCGATAGTGTTTTTCGGGGTGTGTAAAATTATCCCCGAAGGTGCTGCGAACGATCACCGAGTAAAGATCCAAATTGATCTCAGTGAGCTTGTGAGCTGGTACGCTGCTCCTTGATAGCCCCGGGAATGAGATCTATCGCCTTTTTCAGCAGGGCTGCACCTTCTTGTACCAATCCCATGTTTTTCAAACAATTGGCGCATTCAATATACGGCAGCTCATACTCCGGAAATATACGGGCCGCTGCTTTGAAGCTTTCGATTGCTTGCACCATTCTGCCCTTTGACAAATAGGCCTTGCCCAGGTGAATCCATGAGACTATGGAAAATGAGTTCCTCTCTATCGCGTTTTGCAGCGTCTGGATCGGATCGTGGGCAACGGAAGCTCCGAACAGGTACGGAAAATAAAGAGAAGGCTCCATCTCAATAGCTTCCAGAAACATGGTCCAGGCTTCCGATGGGATGGATGAAAGAATGCCGGCTTGCAAAAGAAGTTCGTAGCGCGTTGAGCCTAGAAGCAGATGTCGGCCGGTTTTCTTAACTCCGTCACGGTTGCACAGACGCGCGAAGGTATTTTCCGCCCTGCCTCCGGGTAGTTCACAACCTTCGTTTCCTGCAGCAATCAAGCTTCGGTAAAACTCCACCCTGTCTTTTCCACGGGCGAGGTAATTTCGTTCCAGCAGCACGTATTCTCTGGCGGATGCCGACACGTTGATTCTCGCGGAGGCGTCTGAGGCCAGGTGATCAAGGGTGGAGATGAGTTCATCGGGCGAGTTGAACAAGAATCCCGTCCTGCCCTGTTTTACAGACAGAAGGTACGGGCCGGCGGCCTGAACGACAGCGACAACGCCGCAAGCCGCATATTCGAGAAACTTGACGTCCGACCTCGATCTGTTGAATGGAGTATCTTCAAGGGGTGCTATGCCGATATCCAGGCGTGAGACAAAACTGTAATAGTCATCAATGGAGCCAGTGACAAACCGCTTCTTGCGATCTTCAGGGAGGGCCTCGAAAAGTTCCCAGATCGGGTCAGCGCACATGAGATAGAGATGAACATTGTCCCTGGACTTTATCCAACGGACCAGGCGATCCGAAATCTTTGCCATATCGTGCAAATGACCGGTAGAACCACCCCACCCGACTATGACCGTTTCCCTGGATTCTTGTGTCCTTTGCAGAGGCGGCGCCAAAACCTGATTGGGGAAAACACAACACTTGCTGTTCAGATAGCCATATTTCCTCTTCAACTCCGGGGAACTGAACTGAAGCGCATCACAGTAGTGGGCAAGCCTCTTGATCAACAGCATGTTATTTGACTGATGGTAGAAAGCTCGCATGGGACTGGTTGGAGGAAGGGCCTCCAGGTCGTCGCAAAGTTCGTATACAGTGACCTTCCCCTGAGCCTTCCTGTCCCTTATGACCGGGAGGAGGTCCGCATCGCAGATGTTATTCAGAACCAAAACATCGGCATCGAGCGTTAGCTCGGGCCTCAAACGGTGAAAGTGGACAAGATTGACCACATGGACGCCCTCGCAACTGGCCATTCCAATACCGGGAGCAATGGTCCTGTAGTAGAAATCGCCTGTTGTCTCGTCCTGGGTGCTATCCACCTGCACGATCAGCAACGGAGAATCGCTCCGGCATTCCGAAATGCGCATTCAAACCTCCGGACTCGGGTTTTAATAGAGAGATCAGTCCTGACTCCAACAGTATCGGAACAATTATTCAGCACATTGAGAAGGGGGCAACTATATATTTTTTTGAAAATTGAAGTCTACCGGCAGCCCGGTGCTTTGTCATTTGTTGTTTCTGCTGGTTCCGGCGTCTCAGGAAACCCCCTTTTAAGAAAAGATTCAAGTTTCTTATTCGAGCAGTCGATTTATGAATGAAAGCAATTGAACCGGCAAATGGATTTTGAACGACACGACAAGGAAGTTACATCACACATCAAGGAGGACTAGTTATGGCAGGTATGGTAGTTAACACAAACATGGACGCCCTTACGATTGAGAACATTCTCTCGAACACCAATTCATCGGTATCATCCTCACTTACAAAGCTCTCGTCAGGTCTGCGCATCAACACCGCAGCAGATGACCCGGCTGGATACGCAATTGCAAATGCGTTCAAGTCAGCCATCTCCTCGATGCAGGTCGCCTCTCAGAACGCAAACCAGGCGAATTCGATGCTTCAGACAGCCGACGGCGCATACAGCCAGATTAATAACATCCTGGTCTCGATGAAATCTCTGGCCACCGAGGCAGCCTCAGGCCAGGAAGGCCAGACGAACCTCGATTCTTTGTCTGGTGAATTTAAGGATCTCCAGGCTGAAATCGAGCAGATCGCTGGTTCCACGCAGTATGGGTCAACGAGCCTTATTAACGGTACCGGCGTAGCGTCAACAGGGATCACTTTTCAAATAGGCGCAACCAACGCAGCCAATAACCAGATCACCATAAAGTTCACCGGCGCCACCACCGGCAGTCTGGGAGTTAGCTCGTCAACGGTTGGAATCGACTCTCTGGTAAGCGCTCAGGCGGCAATGACCGCCCTCGACACCGCCCTTACCTCGATAAACGCCGCAATGGGTGATGTCGGCGGGCTCCAGAACCAACTCGGGTACACTATTCAGAACCTGACTACAAGCATCCAGAACTACACATCCTCAACATCCACCATCGAGGACGTCGACATGGCGTCTGAAGTCAGCAACCTGACCAAGAACCAGATTCTGCAGCAGTCAGCAATGGCAATGCTTGCGCAGGCCAACTCCCAGCCGCAGAACGTACTCAAGCTGCTCCAAACTGTTTAATTCGGTAGAAAACCATTCCCCGGTTCAGAAGGCGGCACTAACGTGCCGCCTTTTTTTGTTGCGATTTTAAAAAAAAATTCAAGTTTCTTATTCGAGCAGTCGATTTATAAATCAAAGCAATTGAAGCGGCAAATGGATTTTGAACGACACGACAAGGAAGTTACATCACACATCAAGGAGGACTAGTTATGGCAGGTATGGTAGTTAACACAAACATGGACGCCCTTACG
>Ga0326727_10002728_pt1 | contig 58974 bp, 45 predicted proteins | sample MB2enrmetagenome_FD_207643 | JGI IMG/M metagenome (GOLD analysis project Ga0326727, IMG submission 207643) | Lab enriched peat soil microbial communities from McLean, Ithaca, NY, United States - MB29MY | ecosystem: Environmental > Terrestrial > Soil > Wetlands > Peat | place: USA: New York... | reverse complement strand
CTCGGCGCCGGCGACGTCATCAAGCTGCAGGGCGCCTACTCCTATGCGGCGGTCGGCTATTCGGGCTTCACCACCGCGGGCTGGGGCTGCGGCGCCTCCGCCGGCTGCGGGGACAACGGCGTGAACGTCAACGGCAACGGCTACCTCTATACGTTTGCTGACGCCGTTGGCGACAACCACGGCGCTTGGTCGTATCCGAGCACCTGGGAGTTCGCGGCGGTCGCGGAACTGCACCTGACGCCGCAGTTCGAGGTCGCGCCGGAAATCTCCTACGGCCAGATCAGCTGGTCGAACCGGAGCGCGTACGGCGACTTCTTCGCTCTCGAAGGCAACGCGTGGTCCTGGCTCGGCGGCGCGGCGTTCACCTGGACCCCGGCCACCAACCTGAGCTTCAACGTCGATATCATCTACCAGTCCACGCATTGGGACGCGCCGGCTAACCCCGCGATCGCCCAATACTATTACCCCGCCGGCAATGCGTCTGGCTTCAACGGACGTTTCAAGATCGAGCGCGACTTCTGATCGCATCTTTCGATCGGTTTGAACACGACAGCCCCGGAGCGCAAGCTCCGGGGTTTTTTGTCGGCTTCTCGCCGGTTACAGCGCGAGGAGAGCGGCGCGTCCCCCTCTCCCCGCGCCTTGCGCCCACGGGATTCACACATCTTTGACTCAGCCGTCATTTCATCCAGCATTGCCGACTGCGTGGCTTGACTCGCTATGACTATGATTGCGCCACGATACCGTCCTCCAGCGGCCAGCACAGCGTTCTTATTTCCCGCGAGGGCCGAGCCGCTACCCGGTAAGGCGTTGATATAGCTATAAAATATGTGTGAATGCCATGGGTTCGCAGGGCGAGAGGGTCAGGGTGAGCGACGTGGCGCGCCGTCGCGCGGCGTCGCCGCTCGCCAGGCCCCTCATGCCCCGCCTTCTCCCCGCTCCGCGGGGAGAAGGGGCGCCGGCGCGGCGGACGACCCGAGCGCCTCGCGCAAGGGGCCGAGAAACGCCTCGTAGGCGCGCCAACGGCCGATCGAGGTATTGTAGATCGGCTGACGCACCTCGGCGATGCTGGCGGTGCGCACCGGCCGATCGGCGCGGTGGAATTCAAGGCAGCGCGCGTCCCATTCGAGGCCGCAATAGGCGACGAGGCGGCGCGCTTGTCCTTCGAGGTCGGCGACGACGTCCTCGTAGCGCGCCTCGAGCGTCGCGTTCGCCGGCAAGATCGCGCGCCAGTGCTCCATCAGCGTCTCATAAGCGCGATAGAATCGGCCGAGCTCGGCGAGGTCGTAGGCGTAAGGCACGCCGCCTTGGTCGAAGTTTTGCGCGAAGCAGGAGAAACAGGTGTCCAGCGGATCGCGGCGCGCGTGGATGACCCGCGCGTTCGGCAGCGCCATGCGGATGAGTCCGAGGTAGGCGAAATTCGCCGGCGTCTTGTTGACGATCCGCTCGGCCGCCGGCGCCAGCGCGCGTATGCGCCGCACATAGCCGGCGCCGAGCCGGCGCAATTGTTCCGCCGAGATTTCGGCGGCCAGCTCGGGATAGGGCGCCGCGATCTTCTCGCTCGCGCGCAGCTCTTCGACCGCTTTGGCGAAGTCGTCGATTTCTCCGGCGGCGAACACCTTCGGGTGGCTGGCGAGGATCTGCTCGATCAGCGTCGTCCCCGAGCGCGGCATGCCGACGACGAACACCGGAACCGGAGAGCCGTCGCCGCCGCCCGCGTCGCGGCTCATCAGTTCGCGGGTGAAGGTCTTCTCGGCGCGGTCGAAACCCTTGAGCGCGCGCGTCTCGTCATAGGCGACCATTCGTCGCTTCAACGCCGCGCCCGCGGCGAGGCGCGGAAACGAGCGCTCGGGATCGCCGAGGTCGCGATAGGCCTTGGCCAGCGCGAAATTCAGATCGACCTGATCGTCGGCGGAGAGCGACGCCATCTCTCCCGCCAAGCCCTCCATCGCCGCGAGGCGCCGATCGCCCGGCTCGACGCGCTCGTAGGTCGTCGAAAGGAAGTAGGCGTGCGCCCGCTTCGGCGCGAGCGCGATCGCCTCGTCGATCGCCGTCGTCGCTTCGCCCATGCGGCCGCGCTGAGCCAGCAGGGACCCCTTGTTCTCGAGCGCCTCGGCGTAGTCGGGCCGGATGGCGAGCGCGCGGTCGAAGCACGCCAGCGCCTCGTCGGAGCGTCCGAGTTCGGCGAGCGCGCCGCCGCGATGGTTGAGCGCGATGGCATGGTTAGGATTGATCGCCAACGCCCGGTCGAGGCTCGCCAGCGCCGCCTCGGGACGCCTCAGCTCGATGAGCGCGCGGCCGCGATGGCAGAGCGCCTCGAGGTGGTTCGGGTTGATCGCCAGCGCCTGGTCGAAGCTCGCCAGCGCCGCCTGAAGGCGCTTCAGTTCGAGCAGCACCAGGCCGCGATTGGCGAGCGCGTCGGCGTAAGTCGGGCTGATCGCCGCCGCCTTGTCGAAGCTCGCCAGCGCCGCCTCGACGCGCCCCGCCGCGAGCAGCGCGAGGCCGCGATTGTTGAAAGCGGGCGCGTGGTCGGGCTTGAGCGCGATCGCCTTGTCGTAAGCCGACAGCGCTTCGTCGACGCGGCCCGTTCTCTCGAGCGCGAGCCCGTAGTTCGTCAACATCGCCGGCGACTTGCGGTTCACCTTCAACGCGGCGCCGATGAACCGCAGCGCCTCGTCGTTGCGGCCCTGCTGAAGCCGCAGCGCCCCGAGCAGATGATTGGCGTCGACGTCGTGCGGCCGCTTGGCGAGAATCGCCGCGTAAAGACGTTCGGCCTCCTCCAGCCGGCCGCGCTGGTGGAGCTGAACCGCGAGCTGCAGCGTCTGCCGCGGGTCGTCTCCCGGGTTGGCGAACGACGAGGGCGGCCTCATGGCGAGTCTCCTATCACCGCGCCTCGATCACCACCAGCGCTACGGCCAGCGGACGCTCGTCGCTGATGGTGAGGTGGATGAAGGCCTCTCGGCCGGGCGGCGTGATCTGAGCAAGGCGCTCGGCGGCGCCGCCGGTCAGACGCATCGTCGGCCGGCCCGAGGGCAGATTGACGACGCCCATGTCGCGCCAGAACACGCCATGGCGCAGCCCGGTGCCGAGCGCCTTGGCGCAGGCTTCCTTGGCGGCGAATCGCTTGGCGTAGGAGGCGGCGCGCTCCGTACGGCGCTCGGAGCGCGCCCGCTCGACCTCGGTGAAGCAGCGCGCGAGGAAGCGTTCGCCGAAGCGTTCGAGAGTTTCCTCGATGCGGCGGATGTCGCAGAGGTCGGCGCCGATCCCTAAGATCATCGCCCTTCTCCCGCGTGCGGGAGAAGGTGGACGCGCCATAGGGCGTCGAAAGACGCCCGTCTTCGACGGGCTACGGCGCGGCCGGATGAGGGCCATTTCCGTGCGTTGTTATTGCTGCAGGCCCTCACCTTAGCCCTCTCCCGCAAGCGGGAGAGGGGACTTCCCGCGCCCCGCGTTCATCGCCGCGCGCATCGTCCGCACGCTTTGCGCCAGGCCGACGAAAATCGCCTCGCCGATGAGGAAATGGCCGATGTTCAGTTCGACGATCTCCGGCAGGGCGGCGATCGCGCGCGCGGTTTGGTAATCGAGACCGTGCCCGGCGTGGCATTCCAGGCCGAGCTTGGCGGCCTGCGCCGCCGCGACGCGCAGGCGGCCGAACTCGTAATCGGCGCGCTCGCGCTCGCCGCGCTCCAGCGCGTCGCACCACGCCCCGGTGTGCAGCTCGACGACCGGCGCGCGCAGCGAAGCCGCGGCGCCGAGCGCGTCGACCGACGGCTCGATGAACATCGACACGCGAATGCCGGCGTTTCTCAGTTCGGCGACGAAAGGCCTCAGCGAATTGCAGCCGCCGATCACGTCGAGGCCGCCTTCGGTGGTGCGCTCGGTGCGCCTTTCCGGCACCAGGCAGCAGGCGTGCGGGCGGATGCGCAGCGCCACGTCGAGCATCTGTTCGGTCGCGGCCATTTCGAAATTGAGCGGCTTGGCGATCGCCGCCTTGAGGCGGAACATGTCGTCGTCGTGAATGTGGCGGCGATCCTCGCGCAAGTGCGCGGTGATGCCGTCGGCGCCCGCTTCGATGGCGATCAGCGCCGCGCGCGTCGGATCGGGAAGGGCGCCGCCGCGCGCGTTGCGCACGGTGGCGACGTGATCGACATTGACCCCCAGACGCAGCGCGGCCATCGCATGGTCCTTTCCCACAAAGAGGCGATCAGGGCGTCCCCGCCAGCCCCCGGCTTCCCGGCTTGACGGCGGGAATGGCCGCCAGCTCGGGCGGCAGCGCGTCGGCGGGATAGGCGGGAATGTCGAGCGTGGCGAGCGCGACGCGGGCGACCCCGAGTTCCGCCTTGCCGCCCGAGCGGTCGACGAGGCACGCCGCGCCGACGATGGTTCCCGGATGTTGGCGAAGCGCCGCCAGGCACTCGCGCGAGGAAAGGCCGGTGGTGATGATGTCCTCGACCATCAGCACCCGCGCCCCCGGCGCGATCGTGAAGCCGCGCCGGAGCTTGAAGACGCCGTCCTCGCGCTCGACGAAGATCGCCTTGGCGCCGAGCCAGCGGGCGGTCTCGTAACCCGGAATGACGCCGCCGACCGCCGGCGAGGCGACGACGTCGATTCCGCCGAAGGCGGCGCGCGCCTTCCTCGCCAGCGCGCGGCACAGCCGCTCGGTGCGCGCCGGGTCCTGAAAGACCGCCATCTTCTGCAGGAAGAACGGCGAGCGCAGTCCCGAAGAGAGGATGAAATGCCCCTCGAGCAGCGCGCCGGCGGCGCGAAATTCTTCCAGCGTCTGTTCGGGGGTGAGGTCGAGGGAGGCGTCCATCGCGCTGTCATAGCAGGCCGAGGGCGGCGCGCAAAAACTTTGTCGGCGCGGCCCGCGCCGAGCTTGCGCGCGCGGCGGCCCCCGCGCAAGATTTCGCGACGAGGAGAGGGAACCTTCGCCGATGCGCCCCTTCGAGACCAAGACCCTCGGCGCGAGGCCCGACGCCGTCGCCCCCGACGGCTCGCGCGCGCGCCTGCTGCTGACGCTCGCCGGCGGCGGGTTTGCCCATTTCGAGCTGCCGGCCGGCGCGGTTTCGCGCGCCGTCGCCCATCGCGCCGTCGAGGAGATCTGGTATGTGCTCTCGGGGCGCGGCCGGATTTGGCGGCGCGCCGGCGACGAGGAGAGCGTCCTCGACGCCGCGCCCGGCCTCTGCCTGACGATTCCGCTGGGAACCCATTTCCAGTTCCGCGCCGAGGGCGAGACGCCGCTCGCCTTCCTCGCCGTCACCATGCCGCCCTGGCCGGGCGACGACGAAGCGTTCCCGGTCGCCGGCCCCTGGCGCGCGACGGTCGCCTGAGGCGGCCGCGACGCGCCCCTTGCTTCCGCGCCGGCGCGCTGCTAGCCATCATGAGGTCTTTTGCGCCGCTTGAGGCGAGCCGGTTTAGCTCAGTTGGCAGAGCAGCGGTTTTGTAAACCGTTGGTCGCGGGTTCGACTCCTGCAACCGGCACCAGGCCCCATCTCATAGCGTCTCGCCGAGCCGCTTTTTCATGGCGACGACGCCGGTTCGCTGGCGGCGCGGCGGCGATGTCCCCATTCGCGCAGCTGCTGGAAGACGACGTACAGCATCGGGATGACGAAAATTCCGATGGTGCTGGCGGCCAGCATGCCGGCGAACACCGAGGTGCCGACGCCGCGGCGGCTGATTTGCGCTGCGCCGTGGGCGACGACCAGCGGCGCCAATCCCAGAATGAAGGCGATCGAAGTCATCATCACCGCGCGGAACCGCGTCCGGGCGCCGAGCGTCGCCGCCTGGCGGATTTCGAGGCCCTGTTGGCGTTGCTCCTTGGCGAACTCGACGATCAGAATCCCGTTCTTGGCCGCCAGCGCGATCAGCACGACCAACCCGATCTGCGCATAGAGGTCCAGCGTCAGGCGGGCGATCCATAGGCCGACGAACGAGCCGCACGCGCCGACCACGACGGAGAGCAACACCGGGAGGGGAATCATCCAGCTCTCGTAGAGAGCCACCAGGAACAGATAGGCGAAGAGCACCGCGAGCCCCAGGATCGCGCCCGTCTGGCCCGACGCCTGCTGCTCCTGATAGGCGGTGCCGGTCCATTCGTAGGCATAGCCGGAGGGCAACGTTTTCGCCGACACCTGCTGCATCGCTTGCAAAGCCGCGCCCGAGGACTCGCCCGGCGCCGGCGCGCCGTTGATCGTCACCGAGCGGTAGTTGTTGTAGCGGGCGATGACCTGCGGCCCCACGACCACTCTAAGGTCGGCGATCGAGCGCAGCGGCACCATCTCGTTGTTCCGGTTGCGAACCTGGATCTGCCAGAGCGCGGACATGTCGCGCCGGTCGGCGGCCTCGCCCTCGATGTTGACCTGCCAGGTCCGGCCATAAAGATTGAAGTCGCCGGTGTAGTATCCGCCCAGCGTCGCCTGCAGCGCGGTGAACACGTCGGCCATGTTCAGGCCGAGCGCCTGCGCCTTGTCGCGATCGATGTCGAGATAAACGGACGGGGTGGTCGCCGTGTAGGTCGAAAACACGCGCGTCAATCTGGGGTCCTGATTGGCGGCGGCGATCGTTCCCCGCATCACGCCGGCCATCGTCGCCGGGTCCTGGCCCTCCAACGCCTCGAGCTGATACTCGAAGCCGCCGCTGGTCGATAGTCCGACGATGGGCGGCAGATTGAAAGGAAGGACGGCGGCGGCGCGAATCTGAAAGGCCCGTTGAAACACCTGGCCGATCAGCGCCTGCGCGGAATCCGCGGCGCCCTGCCTGTCCTCGAACGGCTTCAACTTCGCGACGACGAACGCCGCATTGGATTCGGCGCCGCCGTCGAGCAGGGAAAAGCCCAATATGGAGAACGCATGCTGCACTTGCGGCATCGTTTTCAAAAGCTGTTCGACCGTGCGCGCCGCCTCGGACGTGCGCGCGAGCGACGCGCCGTCGGGCAGTTGGACCGCAATCATGAACGCGCCCTGATCTTCTTCCGGAAGAAAGCTGGTCGGCGTGATTTTCGCCAGGCCGAAGACGCCCAGCCCGAACAGCGCGACCAACGCAAGCGATGCGGCCGAAACCCGCACGAGCCGCCGGACGATCGCGGCGTAGCCGTCGCGTGCGTAATCGATCCCGCGCAGGACGCCAGCCATAATCCCGCGGCGCCGGCCGGTGTGACGCAGGAAGACCGCGCATAACGCCGGCGACAACGTCAAGGCGTTGACGGCGGAGATCAACATCGCCGCGCTGATGGTGACGGCGAATTGGCGAAACAGCAGCCCCGACAGACCCGGAACGAAAGCGATCGGCACGAACACCGACAACAGCACCAACGTGATGGCGATGACCGGCGCGGTGATCTGGCGCATCGCCTTCTTGGCGGCCTCCGCCGGCGTCAGGTCCGGCTCTTCCTCGATCACGCGCTCGACGTTCTCCACCACCACGATCGCGTCGTCCACCACGATGCCGATCGCCAACACCATCGCCAGCAACGAGACGGTGTTGGCGGAATAGCCCATCGCCAGCAGGACGACGAAGGTTCCGATCAGACTGACCGGCACCGCGACCGCCGGAATGATGGTGGCGCGCAGATTGCCCATGAACAGGAAGACCACCAGCACCACCAGCGCGAAAGCCTGGCTCAGAGTCTTGATCACCTCGTGGATCGTGTCGTTGACGAAGGTCGTGGAGTCAAAAACGATGGTGGCCTTCATTCCCTTAGGGAACCGTTGTCCGAGCTCGTCCAGCTTTTGGTCGACAAGGGCGGCCGCGCTCACGGCGTTGGCGCCGGGCGCGAGATAGACCGCCGCCGCCACGGTCGGCTCGCCATCCAGGCGGCTGTCGACGTCGCTGTTTTGCGCGCCCATCTCGACGCGCGCGACGTCGCGCACGTGAAGGATCGAGCCGTCGGGATCGGCGCGCAGAACGATGTCGCCGAATTGCGCCGGCGTCGTCAGACGCCCCTGCGTCTGGACGTTCAACTGGACTTGCTGATCCTTGTCGATCGGCGGCGCGCCGATGCGTCCGACCGCCGCTTGCACGTTTTGCGCTTGTATCGCGTTGATGACGTCCGTCGGCGTCAGATTGAGATTGACCAGCCGCGGCACGTCGAACCAGACGCGCATGGAATAGTTCAGGCGAGCGAACAGCAGCGCCTGCCCGACGCCGGGCACACGCGAAAGTTCGTCCAGCACGTTGATCGTGACGTAATTGGCGACGAACAGCGTGTCCTGCGCTCCGCCCTCGCCGGAGAAGCCGATGAATTGCAGGACCGCCGGAGAACGCTTTCTGACGGTGAGGCCCTGCTGCTGGATTTCCTGGGGCAGTTGCGGCAGCGCCGACTGCACGCGGTTGTTGACGTTGACGGTGTCGATGTCGGGGTCGGTGCCGAGCGCGAAGCTGACGGTCAGAATGTAGCTGCCGTCGTTGCCGCTGGTCGACTTCATATACAGCATCTTGTCGACGCCGATGATCTGCGCTTCCAGGGGCTGGGCGACGCTCGCTTCCACCACCGCCGCGGACGCGCCGGGGAAATTCGCCATGACCATCACCTGCGGCGGCACGAGGTCCGGAAACTGCGCCACCGGCATGCGGATCATCGCCAGCAGGCCGGCGAGCGTGATGACGATCGCGATGACGATCGCCAATCGCGGCCGGTCGACGAAGACGGACGAGATCATCGACTGGGTCCGCCCGCGGGAGACGGGGCGGGCGACTTCGCCGCGGAAGCCTTGTCGACGGCGCCGTCGAGGGCGCCGGTCGGCGCGCCCACGGCGCTCGCCGCGGGACCGGGCGAAACGACGCGGCCGGGCTGCACGCGCTGCAGGCCCTCGACGACGACCAGTTGCCCCTCCTGCAACCCGCTCAGAACCGCCGCCGAGGTCGGCGTGGTTTGACCGAGCCTGACGCCCTGCCGCTGCGCCGTCCCTTGCGCGTCGACGACATAGACGTAATCGCCGCTCTGATCGGTGAGCACGGCGGCGCGCGGCACGGCGAGCATCTCGACCGGCTGCGCGCTCTCCAGCAGAACGTTGACGAATTCCGCGTCGATCAATTCCCTGTTTGGGCTCATCGTCACGCTCGGACCGGGAATCGGCGGGTTCGCGACGACGGCGCGCAACAGAAGCGTGTCGGTGCCGCTCGTCACGCTGTTGTTGACGAAGTCGAGCTTGCCGATTGAACCGTAAAGGCGGCCGTCGGGCAACTTAACCCTGATCTTGACCACGTCGAAGCCGCCCCCGCTGTCGATTTTCTGTCTGAGCTCCAGCGCGGTTCTCGACGGAATGGAAAAGACGACGAACATCGGGTCCTGGCTGACGATGGTGGACAGCACGCCCGAGCTGGGACTGACCACATTGCCTTCGGTCGTCGCGGCGCGGCCGATCTTGCCGTCGATCGGCGCGTGGATTTCGGTGTAGTCCAGGTTGATTTGCGACTGGCGAAGCTGCGCCTGAGCGGCGAGCAACTGCGCCGCCAGCGCCTGCTGGTTGGCTTCCGCGGCGTCGACGGCAGCCTGCGTGCCGGCGGTGGTGCGCAGCAGTTCCTTGGCGCGGCTCAACGTCACGTCGGCGTTGCGCAACTGCGCCTCGACCTGCTCGATCGCCGCCTGCTTGGCCTGCACGTCCGCCTCGAACGGCCCGCGTTCGAGCCGGTAGAGCAGGTCGCCCTGCTTGACTTCGCTCCCCTCCGTGAACAGGCGCTTTTCGAGGAACGCCGTCACGCGCGCCGATAGATCGACGCGATTGATCGCCTGAATGCGGCCGAGGAACTCGCTTGTTTCGGTGATCGGCCGGCGTTCGACCTTCACGACGCCGACCGCCGGCGGCGGCATTTGCTGGGCCCGGGCCGGCGCGAGCGAGGCGAGAGAAACAACTACGAGAATACCATGCCAAGAGCGTGACATCGGTTCACTTGAAATGGCTGGATTAAAGGTGTAGAAAACGGAACCGTATCGTTTTATATCTCGATCCCGAACGGGAGACAAGCGTGGTCGCGGCGAAGGCGGACGACCGCTCCACGGGGCGGCCTGGACGCGGCGGACGTCCAAAAGCGGGCGAAGCCGAGCGGCGCAATGAACATGTCCTGCGAACCGCCGGTGAAATATTCATGCGCTTCGGCTTCGACGGCACATCGATGGACGCCGTGGCGGAGGCGGCGAGGATATCGAAGCGCACCCTCTACGCGCGCTACACCGACAAGGCGGCGTTGTTCACTGCGGTTCTCAGGGACCTCGTCAGCCGCTGCCTTGTTCCCATTGATCGCTTCGAATCCGAGCAAGGCGAACTGCAGGACGTCTTGTTGGCCCTCGCGCGCCATCTGGCGACCTTCACGTTGACTCCGAAATCCGTGAGCGTCAATCGCGTGATCATTTCCGAGTCGCAGCGCCGGCCCGAATTTGGTCGGCTGGCCGACGATGCGGGAAGAAAGCCCGCCGTCGCCGCGATCGCGTCGATTCTGTCGCGGCGCCGGAGCGAGCTTCGCCTGACCGATTACGAAATGGCGGCGGAACAATTTCTGAGCCTGGCCGTCGGCGGCAGCCTGCGTCTTGCGAGTTTGGGCATCGAGCTGACGCCCGACGAAATCGAACGACGCGTCCGCGCCGCGGTGGATTTATTTTTGTCCGGCGCGCGGCGTCGCGATTTATCTGAAGCTCATGGCAAGACCACCAAGAGCGGGGCGAGAACGTAATCAAGGCGACGGCGCCGCTCGGACTTTGAAAGACCGTCGACTTGGCCATGGTTCGCCCCCTTTTGCGCGATCGCGTTCATCTCTCCACGCTGGCGGCCGACTCAAGGGAACGAAAGCGGCCGGGCCGAATTCGGGCGCGCTGCGCGCGCCGCCCTTCCCTTTCCCTCTTGTTTCGTGTATCGCGCTGCGCAAATTGGGCGGCGCGGCGTTGCGGATCCGCGTTTCGTCGCATTCCCCTCATCTCAGCCATCGAGGGAAGGCGCGGCCGTCGGCCGCTTTTCCCGATTCGCGCCGCGTTCGAACGCCTGGACCGCCATGAAGCTGCGAAACATCGCGATCATCGCCCACGTCGACCACGGCAAGACGACGCTGGTCGACCGCCTGTTGCAACAGTCGGGCGCGTTCCGCGAAAATCAGCGCGTCGCCGAGCGGGTGATGGATTCCACCGACCTCGAGCGCGAGCGCGGCATCACCATTCTCGCCAAGGCGACCTCGGTGGTGTGGAAAGACGTGCGCGTCAATATCGTCGACACCCCCGGCCACGCCGATTTCGGCGGCGAAGTCGAACGCATCCTCTCCATGGTCGACGGCGCGATCGTGCTGGTCGACGCCGCCGAAGGGCCGATGCCGCAGACCAAGTTCGTCGTCGGCAAGGCGCTGAAGATCGGCCTCAAGCCGATCGTCTGCGTCAACAAGGTCGACAAGCCGGACGCGCGTCCGAGCGAAGTCGTCAACGAATGCTTCGACCTGTTCGCCGCGCTCGACGCCACCGACGAGCAGCTCGACTTTCCCATCATCTACGGCTCGGGCAAGCAGGGCTGGATGGCGGGATCGCCGGACGGGCCGAAGGAAAACATGGCGCCGCTGTTCGACCTGGTGCTTAAGCACGTCGAGCCGCCCAAGGTCGGCGCCGGCGGCTTCCGCATGCTCGGCACGCTGCTCGAGGCCAACCCTTATCTCGGGCGCATCATCACCGGCCGCGTGTTCTCCGGCGCGATCCAGACCAACGCGCCGGTCAAGGTGCTCGGCCACGGCGGCGATCTCATCGAACTGGGGCGCGTCTCGCGCATCCTGGCGTTTCGCGGCATCGAGCGCACGCCGATCGAGGAGGCGGTGGCCGGCGACATCGTCGCCATCGCCGGCCTGGGGAAGTTCAACGTCGCCGACACCCTGTGCAGCCCCGAGGAAGTCGAGCCGCTGCACGCCCAGCCGATCGACCCGCCGACGCTGTCGATGACCTTCTCGGTCAACGACAGCCCGCTCGCCGGGACCGAAGGCGACAAGGTGACCAGCCGCGTCATCCGCGACCGCCTCTTTAAGGAGGCGGAGGGCAACGTCGCGCTGCGCGTCGAGCCCGCGCCCAATTCCGATTCGTATATCGTCTCCGGGCGCGGCGAATTGCAACTGGCGATCCTGATCGAGACGATGCGCCGCGAAGGCTTCGAGCTCGGCGTCTCGCGCCCCAAGGTGCTGCTGCGCCGCGGCGCGGCGGGCGAACTCCTGGAGCCGATCGAGGAAGTGGTGATCGACGTCGACGAGGAGCATGCGGGCGTCGTGGTGCGGAAGATGAGCGAGCGCAAGGGCGAGATGATCGAGATGCGCCCCTCCGGCGGCGACCGGCTGCGCCTGGTCTTTCTCGCCCCGACGCGCGGCCTGATCGGCTATCTCGGCGAATTGCTCACCGACACGCGCGGCAGCGCGATCATGAACCGCCTGTTCCACAACTGGGGCCAATGGAAGGGCGAGGTCCCGGGACGGCGCAACGGCGTGTTGATTTCCAACGAGGCCGGCGAAGCGGTCGCCTACGCGATGTGGAACCTCGAGGACCGCGGCCCGATGATGATCGAGCCGGGCTGGAGGGTCTATCAGGGCATGATCGTCGGCCAGCACACCCGCGACAACGACCTCGAAGTCAACGTGCTCAAGGGCAAGAAGCTCACCAACATCCGCACCCACTCGAAGGACGAGGCGGTGCGCCTGACCCCGCCGATCCAGATGACGCTGGAAAAGGCGCTCGCCTATATCCAGGACGACGAACTGGTCGAGGTGACGCCGAAGTCGATCCGCCTGCGCAAGACGCTGCTCGACCCCCTCGAGCGCAAGCGGGCGGAAAGGGCGCGGACGGCGTCGGTGGAGGGGGCGGCGTAGGGGGCGGCGCGCATCGCCGCGGCGCCAGCGTAGGCTTTTCCGGGGAAGTCGTCATTTCAATGGCTTGCGAGGCGGTTTTCTTCCGCTGCACGGCGGCGAGCGGGCGTGCGTTGGCGATCCGTCGGAGAGGGAGATGTATACATATCATATATGTTATATAGTCGCGTCGCAGCCGCGCCCGCGCTTGGCGCCCTATTCTCTTTTCGGTTCACGCTCCGACCATGTAGAGTGCCGCCATGGCCGAGCCCGCCTTTCATCCCGAAGACCGAGCGCGGTCGGCGATCGACCGGCGCCTCGGCGCCTGCGGGTGGCTGATCCAGTCCAAGGCGGACTTGAATCTCGGCGCGGGGCTTGGCGTCGCGGTCCGCGAATTTCAGACGGCGTCGGGGCCGGTCGATTATGCGCTTTTCGTCGGCCGCAAGCTCTGCGGCGTGATCGAGGCGAAGCCGGAGGGCGTGACCCTATCGGGCTTTTCCGAGCAGGCCGCACGCTACATCGCCGACCTTCCCAAGGATTTGATCCGAGACGAGGGGCAAGTCCGGTTCGAGTACGTCGCCTCGGCGACCGAAACGCTGTTTCGCGACCACGCAGACCCCGATCCCGTCTCTCGTCTCGTGTTCGCCTTCCACAGGCCGGAGACCCTGGAGCGCTGGATGAAGGAAGGCGCCACCCTGCGCGGTCGACTGCAGTCCATGCCGACGATCGTCGCCGACGGCCTGCGCGCGTGCCAGGTCGACGCCGTGACGGCGCTCGAAAGCTCGATGGCGAAGAACCATCCGCGCGCGCTGGTGCAGATGGCGACCGGCGCCGGCAAGACCTTCGCCGCCTGCACGTTGAGTTACCGCCTGCTCGCGCATGCGGGCTTCCGGCGCGTTCTGTTTCTCGCCGATCGCGCCAATCTGGTGCGCCAGACGCGCGACGAGTATCTCAAGTATCGGCCGCCGGGGTCGGGGCGATCGTTCTCGGAAATCTACAACGTGCAAAAGCTCGGGCCGTCGGGCCTCGACAAGGACGCGCAAGTCGTCGTGGCGACGATCCAGCGCGTCTATTCCGTGCTGACCGGCAAGGAGTTGGACGAGGAGGACGAGGAGGCTTCGCTGTTCGAAGCGGCCGGCGCGAGCGCCGAGCGGCTCGTCGCCTACAACCCGGCGATCCCGATCGAGACCTTCGATTTGGTCATCACCGACGAGTGCCACCGCTCGATCTACGGCACATGGCGGCAAGTGCTCGAATACTTCGACGCCTTCACGGTCGGCCTGACCGCGACGCCGTCGCTGCACACGCTGGGTTTCTTCGGCAAGAATCTGGTCGCGCAATATCCTTTCGAACGTTCGGTTATCGACAAGGTGAATGTGGCGTTCGAGGTGTTCCGTATCCGCACCGAAATCGGCGAGCGCGGCGCCACAGTTAAAGCCGGCTACGATCTTCCGGTGCGGGACAAGCGCACGCGCGCCGAGCGCTACGAGACGCTTGTCGAGGATTTCAGCTATACGCCCGATCAACTCGATCGTTCGGTGCTGGTTCCCAACCAAATCCGCACGGTGATCGAAACCTACCGCGACGCGCTGTTCACGGAGCTGTTTCCCGGCCGCAACGAAGTTCCCAAAACGCTCGTCTTCGCCAAGGACGATCACCACGCCGAGGAGATCGTCGGCGTCGTCCGCGACGTGTTCGGCAAGGGCAACGACTTCGCCAAGAAGATCACCTACCGCAGCGACGGCGGCGACGCAGAAGCGCTGATCCGCGCCTTTCGCAACGACTACAATCCGCGCATCGCGGTCACCGTCGACATGATCGCGACCGGCACCGACATCAAGCCGATCGAAGTGATCGTGTTTCTGCGCGACGTGAAGTCGGAGCTCTATTTCGAGCAGATGAAGGGTCGCGGCGCGCGCACCTTGAGCGTCGACGAATTGCGCAACGTCACGCCGGACGCCGACCTCAAGACGCGTTTCGTGATCGTCGACGCCGTCGGCGTCACCGAGAGTTTGAAGTCGATTTCCTCACCCGTCATCGCCGAACGCGTCATCGCGTTCGACAAGCTCATCGACGCCATCGCGGCGGGCCGGCGCGACGACGACGCCTTCGCGACGCTCGCGGCGCGCCTCGCCGCGCTCGACCGGCGGATCGGCGACAAGGATCGCGCGGCGATCGTCAAGGCGACCGGCGGCGTCGACCTCGCCGGTCTCGCCGCGCGATTGCTCGACGCGATCGATCCCGACGCGCTGGCCAAGCGCGCGCCGATTGAGGCGGCGGAGCCGGAGCGCCAGAAGGCCCGCGAGACGGCGAAGGACGAAGCGGCGACGCCGTTCGACGATCCCGCGCTGCGGCGGCTGCTCAAGGACGTGAAAGCCGCCGCCGACATCCGCATCGACACCGTTTCCACCGACGCCGTCGTCTCCTCGGGCTGGGACGAACGCAAGGCGACGGACGCGGTCGACAAGTTCCGCCGCTTTCTCGACGAACGCCGGGACGAACTCGTCGCGTTGCAAATCCTCTATTCCCGGTCCTATGCGCGCCGCCGCCTGACCTATGCGGCGGTCGACGAACTGCGAGACGCGCTGAGGCGCCCGCCCTGGCTGCTGGAGCCCGTCGACATCTGGCGCGCCTACAAGCGGCTCTCGGCCGACAAAGTGGGCGGCAATCCGACGGGAATGCTCGCCGACATCGTCATGCTGGTGCGCTTCGCGATCGGGCGGACGGAAACGCTGGAGCCCTTGTCTTCGCTGGTCGCTGGGCGTTTCAACCTGTGGCTGGGGCGCGAGGAAAGGGCCGGGCGCGTTTACACCGAGGAACAGAAGGCCTGGCTCGCGGCGATCCGCGATTACCTCAGGGACAATATCGCGATCGAAGAGAAGGATTTCACGGAGGCCCCCGATCTCGCCGAGCGCGGCGGCGTCGTCAGGGCGCGGGCGCTGTTCGGCGCGCGGCTGCCGGCGTTGTTGGACGAATTGACGGAAGCGCTGGTGGCGTGATAGCTACCGACAATAGCTATCAAAAAAATGGGGCCGCCTCAATGACTGCGAATGTCGGAAAACCCGCCGGGGCGAAGTCGAGCGCCAAGCTTTTCATGCATGGCCGCAGCCAGGCGGTGCGGTTGCCCAAGGAGTTCCGCTTCGAGGGAACGGAGGTGCGCGTGAGCAAAGTCGGCGACAAGGTGATCCTGGAGCCATTGGAGAAGCCGCCTTTCGACGTCAAGGCGTGGCGGGCGAAGCTCGACGCCCTAGGCGCCGCAGATTTTCTTCCCGACGGCCTGCCCGACGAGGCGCCGATCGAACCGGACGATACGATTTCATTCGATTAGGCGGCGCGAATGTTCTGCCTCGACACCAACATCGTCATTTTCGGCTTGAACAAGCGGCGCCCGGAAATCGCCGAGCGCCTCGATGTCGAGCTTGCCCGGGGAACCGAGCTTTTGCTGCCCGCAATGGTTTTGTGCGAACTTCGCTACGGCATCGCCAAGAGCGACCGGCGCGCGCGTTCCGAACGGGAACTCGACGCCTTCCTCGCGGCAGGCTTCAAGATTCCCGCCTTCGACGCCGAGGACGCGGCCGAGGCGGGCGAAATTCGCGCCTTTCTGCAGGCCAAGGCGACGCCCATCGGTCCTTACGACGTGTTGATCGCGGCGCAGGCGCGGCGGCGCGGCGCGGCGCTCGTCACCCTCAATCGGCGGGATTTCGAGCGCGTGCCGGGGCTGATCGTGACGGACTGGGCGGCATGAGTGGCGTGGAGACGGAAGGGCCGTGGGCGCTGCCGGAGGGGTGGTGTTGGGCGAGGCTCGACACTGTCGCAGCGGTTAATCCGTCGACCAGCTTCGATACGCTTAAAGCCGACACACAAGTTCCGTTCGTTCCGATGGCGGCAGTCGCCGAGGAAACCGGCGTGATAGAACTCTCGGCGCGTCGCCAAGTCCGCGATGTCGCCAAAGGCTATGTCCGCTTCATGGAAGGCGACGTGATCTTCGCGAAGATCACGCCGTGCATGGAAAACGGAAAGGTCGCCCCCGTCGTCGGGTTGCCGGGACGCTACGCCGCCGGGTCGACCGAGTTCCACGTCTTTCGCCCGCTCGCCGTAGATCAACGACACCTCTGGTATTGGCTGGTCGGTCGCAGCTTTCGGGGGCGCGCGAAGCGGAACATGAGCGGGTCGGCGGGACAGCTCCGTGTTCCCGTAGATTATTTGCGCGAGTCGCTCTTCCCCCTCGCCCCGCTCGCCGAACAACGCCGCATCGCGGCGCGGATCGACGCGTTGTTCGCCGAGGTCTCGGATGGCGAGGCGGCGTTGGCGGCGGCGCGCAAGGGGCTGGAGACCTTCCGCCGCGCCCTGCTCAAGGCCGCCGTGTCGGGGGAACTGACGAAGGACTGGCGCGAGGCGAACCCGCCGACAGAGACCGGCGGTGACCTCCTCGCTCGCATCGCGAAGGCTCGCGCCGCTGGGCACCGCATGCGAAGCAGCGGCGAGGTCAGGCCGCTTGACGCCGACACCCAGGCCGAACTTCCAGAGGGGTGGGCCTGGGGGACGGTTGATGAAGTTGCGGATGTGTTTGGCGGACTGACGAAGAATCCGGAGCGCGAGAAATTTGGCGAGCAAGCACCGTATCTTCGGGTTGCCAACGTCCAAATGGGTCGCCTCGACCTCGCAGAAATGAAAATGATCGGTGTAACCGCTGGCGATCGAGAACGGGCTGCTCTGGCCTTCGGCGACGTTCTTGTCGTTGAGGGTAACGGCAGCGTTGACCAAATCGGCAGGTGCGCGGTGTGGCGTGACGAAATACCCGGCTGCGTGCACCAGAACCACATTATCAAAGTTCGGGCAAAGGAGCCGTGGCTGTCAGAATGGCTGCTTACATGGCTTCTGTCGCCTTCCGGCAGACGAGCAATTGAGCGAGTAGCAAGCTCAACCTCCGGACTCCATACCCTCAGCATTTCGAAAATCGCTATGTTGCCCGTTCCTGTCGTCAGGCAGAGCGAAGCCGCCGAAATCCTCCGCCGCGTCTCCGACGCCCTCGCCGCCGTCGCCGACGCGCAAGCGCTGCTCGACGCCGAGGCGGCGGATGCGGCGCGGCTGAGGCAATCGATCCTCAAGGCCGCCTTCGCGGGTCGGCTCGTAGCGCAAGACCCGAAAGATGAACCGGCGAGCGTATTGCTCGCCCGATTGTCGAATTCTTCCTCCCCGGCCGCGAAGCGCGGCCGAGGCCGCTTGAGCAAGATCGCCTCATGAACTCCCAATCCCTTGTCGCCAAGGTCTGGAACTTCGCCCACGTGCTGCGCGACCAGGGCGTGTCGTATCAGGCCTATATCTCGCAGATTTCCTATCTGCTGTTCCTCAAGATGGACGAGGAACGCGTCAGCCAGATCGGCGAAGCCTCGATGCTGCCCGTGGGCTTCCGCTGGGGCGACATCAAGGACCTGACCGGCGAGGCGCTGACCGCGGCCTACGCCAGGTTGCTCGACAAGCTCTCCAAGCAGAGCGGCGTCATCGGCGCGATCTTCCTCAAGGCGCAGAACGAGATTCAGGACCCGGCCAAGCTCAGCCGCCTCGTCGGCCTCATCGACAGCGAGACCTGGCTCGGCCTTCCCGTCGACGTGAAGGGCGCGATCTACGAAGGCCTGCTGGCGCGCAACGCCGAGGACGTGAAGTCGGGCGCCGGGCAATATTTCACCCCGCGCGCGCTGATCGAAGCGATGGTGGAGGTCGTCGATCCCGAGCCGGAGCAGACCGTTCACGACCCCGCCTGCGGCACCGCGGGCTTCCTGCTCGCGGCCTGGGCGCACATGAAGGCCAATCCCCGCGCCCGCGACAAGGCCGCCTATACCGCGCTGAAGAACAAGTTCTCCGGCGTCGACATCGTGCCGGAGGTGGTGCGCCTCGCCGCGATGAACCTCTATCTGCACGGCGTCACCGGCGTCGACTCGATCGTCGAAGCCAAGGACGCGCTGCTCGGCGCCGGCGGCAAAACTTATGATGTCGTCCTCACCAATCCGCCGTTCGGCAAGAAGCAGAGCTACCGCATCGTCCGCGACGACGGCGAAATCGACAGCGAGCGCGAGGACTACGACCGCGCCGACTTCTTCGTCACCACCTCGAACAAGCAGCTCAACTTTTTGCAGCACATCATGACCGTGCTGGCGCTGGAGGGCGAGGCGGCGGTGGTGCTGCCCGACAACGTGCTGTTCGAGGGCGGCGCGGGCGAGACGATCCGGCGGCGGCTGTTGAAAAACTTCGAATTCCACACCTTGCTGCGCCTGCCGACCGGCATTTTCTATAAGCAAGGCGTGAAGGCGAACGTGCTGTTCTTCGACAAGAAGCCGCCTTCCGAAATCGCGGCGACCAAAGACCTGTGGATCTACGACCTGCGCACCAACCAGCGCTTCACCTTGAAAGAGCGGCCGATGACGTCGGCCGACCTCCGCGATTTCGTCGCCTGCTACCGCTCGGGGCGCCGTTTCGAGCGCAAGGAGGCCGCATGCTTCAAGAGGTTTTCGCTCAATGCGCTGCTCGCGCGCGACAAGGTCAATCTCGACATCTTCTGGCTGAAGGACGACGCCCTCGACGATCCCGACCTGCTGCCTCCGCCCGCCGAGGCGGCGGCCGAAATCGTCGACAGCTTGGAGACGGCGCTGGAGCGCTTCCGCAACGTCGCCAAGGCGCTCGGCGAGGGACCGCTCGGCCGTTAGTCCTCCCCGCCTCACGCATCGGCCCGCCCGTTCGGCGTCGCGCGGCGGAACGTCGCGCGCGCCGCGCCCCTTCTCCGCCGCAATTGCGGGGCAAGAAGCGCGCTGGACGCCGCTCGGCGGCGAGGGCCTTCCGCTGCGGCGAATCGGGCCCGGCCGCCGAGCGCGCCTTGTGTTCCCTTCGGCGACGCGTGACGCGCGCCGAAGATTCCGCCGCGCCGTTCGAGAGGCCCCGATGTCCCTGCCTGCTTCGCATCCGCGTCTTTTCAAGCGCGCCTATAGCCCGGGGGAACTCGTCGCCGACGGATTCGTCCACGCGGCCGCGCTTCTTGCGGGCGTCATCGCCTTCACGCTGCTGTTCTGGAAAGCGCCGTTGCGCGGCGGAATCGGCGAGGGACTGGCGATGGCGGTCTACGCCGCCGGCTTTTTCCTGATGTTCGGCTTTTCCCTCGCCTACAACATGACGCCGAATTCTCCGGCGAAATGGATCCTGCGGCGCTGCGATCATTCGGCGATCTATCTGATGATCGCCGGCACCTACACCGCGCTGCTGTCGCAGATCGCTAGCCTTTGGGCCGTCGCGCTCGCCGCCTTCGTGTGGTGCGGCGCGCTCGTCGGCGTCGCGCTGAAAGTGTTCGCGCCCAGCCGCTTCGACCGCATCGAGGTCGGCGTCTATCTCGCGCTCGGCTGGTCGGCGATCGTCGCGATCAGGCCGCTCGTCGCCGCGTTGCCGGCCGCGACCCTGGCGCTCATTGTCGTCGGCGGAATCGTCTATTCCGTCGGCGTCGCGTTCTATCGCTGGCACAGCCTGAAGTTCCAGAACGCGATCTGGCACGGCTGCGTCGCGCTCGCCGCCGCGTGTCATTTCGCCGGCGTGGCCTGGGCGCTCGGCCAAGCGGCCTGAGGCGCGGCGCCTTAAGGGAGGCCGCCGCCTCTTTGACGCCGCAGTCTCGTGTTGGCATAAGCGTCGCCGCAACAGGAGCGCCAGAAGTGACCCCGCCGCGATCGCCGCTCGCCGCCGCCTTCGTCGCCGCCCTCGCCGCGACGCCGGCGATGGCGGCCGACCTGCCCAACCTGCCCTCGCTCGCCGCCGATCCCGAAACGCAAGCGCCCGACTGGAAGGGCCTCTACGTCGGCGCGGGAATCGCCGTCGCCTCGTTCAAGGGCGTCAAGGGCGCGGTCGGGGGCGACGTTTTCGCCGGCTACGATCGCACGTTCGACGACAACGTCGTGCTCGGCGTGCGCTTTTCCACCGGCTACGACCCCTGGGTCTTTCCCGGCGGCCCGTATCACGGCTTCGATTTCGCCGAGACGAGCGTCAAGCTCGGTTACGAAATGGGCCGACTGACCCCCTATGTCACGGCCGGGGCGGGGTTCGCCCGACCGACGAATTTCGTCGGCGGCCTCGCCGACCCCAACACGACGATCAACGGCCTGTTCGCCGGCCCCGGCGCGTTGCAGGCGGTCGGAACGGTCGGCGCCGGGTTCGACTACGCCGTCACCAACAATCTCCATGTCGGCCTCGAGGCGGCGGTCGGCAACGGCGGCCCGTTCGGCCCCGGCCCCTTCGGCCATTGACGGCTGGCGCGAGGCGAGCGGCGGCGAGAGAGCGCGTTCCGAATTTCGCGTTGGCTTAAGGCGCGCCGCGGTTGCCTTCGGCGATGCGGCGCGATAGGTCATCGGCCGAGCCTTCCTTGATGCGGACGCCATGCAGACTTTGAATCGCCGGGCCCTGCTCGTGAGCGCGGTCGCCGCCTCCGGCGCGCGCCTCGTCGGGCCGGCTTTTCCCCAGCGGCCTGCCGCGGCGCCCGCTTCGCCCGCCTTCGGCTACGACGACGTCGTCAGGCGCGCGCACGCGCTCGCCGGCGCCGATTTCGACGGTTCGTTTCCCAAGCTTCCCGAGCAATTGGACAAGCTCAATTTCGACCTCTGGCGCGCCATCCGCTTCAAGTCCGACAAGCCGCTGCTCGGCCAGCCCGGCGCGAGCTTCCGCCTCGAACTCTTCCACCTCGGCTATCTCTACAAGCGCCCGGTGGTCGTCAATGTGCTGCGCGACGGCATTCCCGCGCCGCTGCTCTACCTAGGCAGTCTGTTCGATTTCGGCGGCGCCGCCCTTCCCAGCGGCCTGCCGATCAATTTCGGTTTCGCCGGCTTTCGCCTGCTCTATCCGCTCAACGCGCCGCGCGTCATGGACGAGGTCATCTCCTTTCTCGGCGCGAGCTATTACCGCTTTCTCGGCCGCGGCCAGCGTTACGGCCTGTCGGCGCGGGGCCTCGGCGTCGGCTCGGGCGCGCGCGCCGACGAGGAATTCCCGTTCTTCCGCGAATTCTGGATCGAGACGCCCGATCCGGCGGCCGAACGCATCGTGGTTCTCACGCTGCTCGACGGCGAGTCGGCGACCGGCGCCTTCCGCTTCGAGATCGTTCCGTCGCTGGAGACCAGCGTCGAGGCGACCGTGACGCTGTTCGCGCGTCGTTCGATCGCCGCGCTCGCCATGGCGCCGCTGTCCTCGATGTTCCTGAGAGGCAAGAACGACCGGCGCGTCGACGACGACTTCCGCACCGAGCTGCACGATTCGGACGGCCTGCTGATGCACACCGGCGCCGGCGAGTGGATCTGGCGACCCTTGAGCAACCCTGCCGCGCCGGCGCTGTCCGTCTTCCTGGACGACAACGTGCGCGGATACGGGCTCATCCAGCGCGACCGCTCCTTCGAGCACTACCAGGATCTCGACCTCGCCTATGAGCTGAGGCCGAGCTACTGGATCGAGCCGCGCGAGGGCTGGGGCGAAGGCGGCGTGCAACTCGCCGAGCTGCCCACCGACAACGAAGGCAACGACAACATCGTCGCCGCCTGGACGCCCAAGCAGAATTTCGAAGCCGGCCGCTCGATGAGCTACGGCTACCGCGTCACCGCGCTGACCAACGATTCGCGCCTGACGCCGGGCGCGCGCGCGCTCAACACCTTCCGCGCCGCGCCGCGCGCGCTCGGCGCCGCCGAAGCGCCCGCGCCGGGCGCGACGCGCTTCCTGATCGATTTCTCCGGCGGCGATCTCGGCTATTACCTCTCCGACCCGACGCTGGTCGAAGTCGTGGCGACGACCACGCCGGGGCGCGTGCTGCGCACCTTCCTCGCGCCCAACACGCACCTACGCGGCTTCCGCGCCGGCGTCGACGTCGCGGTCGACCCCGGCCAGAGCTGCGACGTGCGGGTGTTCCTGCGCGCCGCCAACAAGGCGCTGACGGAGACCTGGACCTTCCCCTGGCGGCCGTAAGGGGGGCGCGGCTCGCCGCCGCGAGACCGAACAGGCCGATGTCGCCCGCCGAGCCCGCGACGCGGCAAGGGGACGCTCACGGCGCGAGCCCGCGCAGCAGCCGCGGCGCGCCTGACCCGGCGCCGGCCGCCTCGGCGATGAACAGGCTTTTCAGCCTCGGCGCCAGATCGACGACGCGCAGGGCGAAGTCGCGCGCGAAGCGCAGCGGCGGGGAATCGTTGGAGAACAGCCGGTTCAGCGCGTCCATGCCGAGGCTCGAAGCGACGACGTCGAAGCGGCGCATGCGCTGGTAGGCTTCGAGCGTCGCGGGGTCGCCGGGATCGAGGCCGAGGCGCAGCGAAGCGACGACGATCTCGGCGAGCGCGGCGACGTCGCGCAGGCCGAGATTGAGCCCCTGCCCCGCCAACGGGTGCACGACGTGCGCGGCGTCGGCGACGAACGCGATGCGCTTGCCCACGAAGCGGCGCGCGAAGCGAAAGCCGAGCGGGAACGCCTCGACGCGCGAAGCGACGTGGATCGCCCCGAGCCGCAGCGTGAAGCGCCGCTCGAGCTGGCTGAGAAAATCGTCGGGCGCGAGCGCCAGCAGCGTCTTGGCGTCGGCATGGCTCTCGTTCCAGACGATGCTCGACCGGCGGCCCGGCATCGGCAGGACGGCGAACGGGCCGGCGGGCAGGAAGCGCTGCACGGCCCGCCCTTCATGATCGCGCTCGTGCGCGATCGTCGCGACGACGCCGGATTGGCCGGTGTCCCAGGCGACGACGGGAATTTCGGCGAGCGCGCGCAGTTTCGAGCGCGCGCCGTCGGCGGCGACGACCAGGCGCGCGCGCAAGACCTCGCCCCGCGAAAGCTCGATCCCAGCGACGTCCCGGCCGGGCGCGAAGCCGACGACCGCGCCTTTGATCGTCTCGACGCCGAGCGCGGCGGCGCGCGCGGCGAGCGCCGCGGCGACGTCGTCGTTGAACGCCATATGGGCGAGCGGCTCGCCCTCGCGCGCGTCGAACTTCAGCTGCTCCAGCCACACGGCGTCGCTCAACGCGCCATCGGCGATCGCCATGTGCAGGATCGGCTGCGTCAGCGGCTCCAGCGCCTCCCACGCGCCGACGCGCTCGATGAGACGGCGCGGCCCCGCCGCCAGCGCCACCGTGCGCAGACGGCCGTCGCCCTCACCCGGACGCGGATCGATCACGGCGATGGAGACGCCGCCCGCCAGCGCCTGTTTCACCGCCGCCGCGAACGACAAGCCGGCCGGCCCGGCGCCGGCGACGACGACGTCGAAGACGCGCGGCGCGGTTTCTTGCGGGGGGAAAGGCGCGGATGGGGTCATTGCGCCATTGTCGGCCGGCGGGCGCCGCCGCGCAAGCGGGCTGGGCGGCGCGCTGGACGCCGGCGGCGCGGACCGGCTTCGCCCCGCGCGCCCGGCCGCCATCATTACGTGTGTTAAATGAAAATAAACGTAGAAGTTGCATTTTTGCTACATCGCGGCGCGCGCTGGGTCGATATGCTGCGCGCCGGAGATTCTTTTCGGAACACAGTCTGGAGGCCGAAACTATGCGCTTGAAATTGCTTGCAGCCGCGATCGCGGGCTCGGTGGTGGCCGGCGGGGCGCTTGCCGCCGATCTTCCCACGCACAAGGCGCCGCCCGCTTATGCGGCGCCGTCGCCGGTTTGGAGTTGGACGGGCTGCCACGTCGGCGCAAACATCGGTTACGGGTGGCAGGCCAATCAGGTCTACGATCCCCAAACTTCGGCCGGCGCGGGCAGCGACACCTCAGACGGGCTCGTGGGCGGCGGTCAGCTCGGCTGCGACTATCAGGCGTCGAGCTGGGTTCTCGGCGTTCAGGGAACGCTCGACGCGGCGGGAGTCAACGGCAGCCATATTTATCCGCCGCCAAACGGGGATCCGGGCGAAACGCTCGGATTCAACACGAGTTGGGTTGCGACGGAGACCGGCCGCGTCGGATACCTCCTCATGCCGCAAGCTCTGGCGTATTTCAGAGGCGGCCTGGCCGAGGCGGGCATCCGCTATACCGACGCGGACCCGAACGTGAGCGCGATTTCTCCTTATTCGGGTTCGGAGAGCGCCACTCGGGTGGGATGGACGGTCGGGGGCGGCGTCGAATATTCGTTCGCGCGCAACTGGTCTGTCTTCGCCGAATACGATTACATCGGTTTCGGCAACCAGAACGCGACATTGACATACACAGCCCCCAACCCCGCCAATGCGAAGCCATACACGTATAGAGAGACGAATGACCTGCAGACGCTTCTCGTCGGCCTGAACTTCAAGTTCGACTGGGCCGCGTCGCCGGCCCCGGTTTCCGCCAAATATTGACGCGTCGCCAAGAAAGGAACCTCAAGACGAACGAAGCCGGCATTTGCCGGCTTCTTTCGCGGTCCTGGGGCGCCTGGCAAAATCCCCATTGCGATGCGCCGAAGCGCTGGCGGCGCGCCGACGAGGGCGAGAATTCGCATCGGCGTTCTCCGGTTCTCAAAGATCGAGAGGGACAAAGCCGAGCCGCCGCGACGGCGTTCGCGCGTCTTAGCGCGCGATCGCGAAGGAACGGGATCGGCCATGGTTCGACAATCGCCGAGAAGCGTTTCGCCGCCGCCTATGATAGAAGGGCGCGAGCGGGCGCGCCGGCGACATCAAAGCGTAACCGTGGCAGGTTAGGAAAGCGCGCTCCGGTAGGGTGGGCCGACGTTCGCTCAGGCTAAACGTACAGAGACGCCGGCGACTGGAGCGGCGACGGCGTCACGGGGACCGAGGATGACGAAGACCTTTCGCGGCGGCGCGGCGGCGATCGCGATCCTCTGCGCGACCCGTCTTTTCGCTGCCGTTCCCGCAGCGGCGCAGGATCGGCCGATCGTCGCGGCGCAGCCCGACGCCGGGCCCGCCGTGGCGCCCTATTTCGTCGACCCCGCCGAGGACCCGCCGCTGAGCAACGACGAGAGCGCGGCGCTCGTACGGCGAAAGATCAAATACGTCTTCGTCGTCTTCAACGAGAACCATTCCTTCGACAACGAATTCGGCGCGTTTCCCGGCGTCGACGGCCTCTATTCGGACGGCGTCGCGCCGCGCCCGCCCGACCAAACGCCGGGCTTCACGCAGACCTACAAGGACATGAACGGCGCGCTCGTCTCGGTGCAGCCGTTCCTGATCGGGCCGCAACAAAACGCTTCGTTCGTCGACAGCGTCGACCACAGCCACAAAGGGCTCGCCGCGAAGCTGCGCGTGGTCGACGGCGCGCCGCGCATGGATGGCTTCGCCGCCGACGAGTATCGCAAATACGCCAAGCCCGGGAACAATATGGCGCAGGCGCAGGGTCTGCAGTTCGCGCGACTGGTGATGTCCCACATCGATTGCGACACGATCCCGCTGTTCTGGAACTTCGCCAATCGTTTCACCATCTTCGACAAGATTTTCGCCACCGAGGACACGCCCTCGACCCCCAACGCCATCGCGATGATCGCCGGCCAGTCCGGCGAGACGCAGTGGGTCAGACACGCCGGCGAGACGCTGGGCCCGCTGCCGATGAGCGGCGTCATCAATGGCGCGACCTATAGCGGGACCGGCGAGCCGCAGCGCGCCCCGATCGTCAACGACCCGAACCCGTTCTGGGGATCGCAATACGACCCGACGCAAGGCCCCCGTCAGCCGACCTCGCCGGCGGAGTTCTACGGCCCCGGCAACATCGCGGATAATCTCACCTTCGCCACCGTCCCGCTGACGGCGATGGGGCGCGAGATCGCCGATCGCGTCAAGCGGGACCTCGACCCCGCCGGCGATCTCGCCGACGTGAAGAACGACGTGCCGTTCATTCACAGCCTCGGCCAGGCACCGGTCGCGTGGGGCTGGTACCAGAACGGCTACGATCTCGAGCCCAATGACGTCGGCGGCGTCGCTTCGCACGCCAACTACGTCGCCCATCACAATGGCGCGCAATATTTCGGCTACATCGCCAACAATCCTTTGGAGAGCCGCAGCCTGCAGGGCGAAGGCGACTTTTTCGCCGACGTCGCCGCCCACGCGCTGCCCAAGGACGGCGGCGTGTTCTACGTGCGCGGCGGCTTCCGCAACGTTCGCGGCGCGACGCCGCCGATCCAGAATCCCAATTATCCCGACCCGGCCGGACTCACCCCAGAGGAACTGAAGGCGATCGCGATGGCCAAGTCGGGCGACGACGATCATCCCGCCTACAGCGATCGTCAGATCAGCGAAGCGATGAACGCCGAGGTCGTCAACGCCATCGCCGGCGATCCGCAACTGTGGAGCCAGAGCGCGATCGTCATCACCTACGACGAATCGGACGGTTTCTACGATCACGTCCCGCCCCGCATCTTGTCCTACGGGCCGGACGGACTGCCGCTGGCCCGCGGCGTGCGCGTTCCGCTCATCCTCGTCTCGCCCTACGCGCGCGCTCACGCGGTTTCTCACGCCGAGGGCGACCACAACGCGGTGATCGAGACGATCAATGCGGTCTTCGGCTTGCCGCCCCTGTCGCAATTGCCCGACGAAGCCGAAGCGCTGAAGGTCGGCGACTCGCCGGTGTTCAACAAATTCGGCCCGGAGGGCTTTCACCAGAAGCATCTCGGTCCGCGCGACACCAATTCGCCGATCACCGACAGCCTGCTTTCCGGCTTCAGCCCGAAGCGTCTGCGCGGCGAGGCGCCGCCTCTGCCCGCCGAATACGCCATGACGCCAAAGGACGTCCTGTGGAGCCTGCCCCATTACGGCGGCAAAGGCTGCGAGGCGATCGGCATGACGCCCGAGGACAAACGCCAGCACATCGTCGCCGCGCCACCGGCGAATTTCAATACGCTGCCCGCCACGCTGCCCGCCTACAATTGAAAATGTCGACTCGCGCCCGCAACACCGCTCCCGTGGATCGGGGCGGTCGCGCGTCGCTCGCCGCGCGATGCCCGGCCATCGGACTATGGGCTCGCGGCCTGTCGCTGAGCCTGGCGGCTTTGGCGACGGCGGGCTTGGTCGGCGCCGCTTGGGCCGGCCCGACGCTCGATCGCGTCAAGGCGAGCGGGACGATCCGCTGCGGCGCCGTCGCGCGACCCGGCTTGCTCGACCAAAAAGCGGAGGGAACGCCGGGAGGGCTGCTGGTCGACCTCTGCCGAGCGATCGGCGTCGCCGCGGCGGGCTCGTCGGTCACGGTCCGCGCGACCGTTTACGACTCCGACAACAGCTATGACGAAGTGCGCGCGGGACGCGACGATGTCTTCTTCTTGAGCGGCGCCGAAATCGTCGAGCAGAGGCTCGCGGATTTCGTCGCGCCCGGCCCGCCCGTTTTCCACCAGACCATCGCCTTGATGGCGGCAGGCGACTCCGCGGCGCGACGCCCCGACGATCTCGCGAATCAATCGATCTGCTTCCTTCAGGGCGACGCGTCGCATCATCGCCTCGAGGCCTATTTCGCGGCCAAGCATCTGCCGTTCATCCGCATGGGCTACCAGGAGGAAGACGAAATGCGCGACGCCTTCGACGCCCAGCAATGTCGCGCCATGGCGGGCGAGGCCACGACGCTCGCCGCAGCGCGGCGCAAAGGCGGAAAGACCCTGCGCAGCGCGCGCATCCTCGCCGAACCGCTCGCCAGCTTTCCGATTTTCGTCGCGACGGCCCCCAGCGACGGCGCCTGGACGGCGCTCGCGTTCTGGACCGTGGATATGCTGATCGACGCGGATCGGCCGAAGCGCGACTGGGCCGCCGGCGGCCTCGACGGCCTGCCGATCGACGCGCCGGCGCTGGGGCTCGCGCAGGGATGGCGCGAGAGGGTCCTGGCCGCGACCGGCGGTTACGCCGAGATCTTCCGCAGGAATGTCGGCGACGCTTCGCCGCTCGATCTTCCCCTCGGCCCGAACGCGCTGGCCAGCGAGGGCGGACTGATGGCGCCACCCGACGCGGAATGAAGGAGAAGAGATCGCTCGGCGCCGTCCAGCGATCCCATCGCGGTCGAGGAGGCGGCGCCGCTTGCGAAATTGGGCGAGACCTATGCGCGTCACATGCGGCGCGCCCGGCGATCCCCTATCTGATCTAGACGCTTTGCCCCCCCCGCCGCGCCAGCAGCAGCGCGATCGCGCAAGAGCCCATCCGCGCGATGGTCTTGTCGGCGCGGCTGGTGAGCATGATCGGCACGCGCGCGCCCAGCACCACGCCGGCCATTTCGGCGTCGGCGAGATATTCGAGCTGCTTGGCGAGCATGTTGCCGGCCTCGATGTCGGGCGCGATGAGAATGTCGGCGCGCCCCGCCACCGGCGAGACGATGCCCTTGGCGCGCGCCGCCTCCAGCGACACCGCGTTGTCGAACGCGAGCGGCCCGTCGAGAATGCCGCCGACGATCTGGCCGCGATCCGCCATCTTGCACAAAGCCGCGGCGTCGAGAGTCGAGCGGATGTCCGGCGAAACCGTCTCGACCGCGGAGAGGATCGCCACCCGCGGCGCTAAGATGCCCAGCGCCCGAGTCAAGTCGATGACGTTCTGCACGATGTCGCGCTTGTCGATCAGCGTCGGGTAGATGTTGACCGCCGCGTCGGTGATGAACAAGGGCCGGGGATAGCTCGGCGCGTCGATGGCGAAGACGTGGGTGATGCGGCGCGCGGTGCGCAGGCCGAGCGTCGGATTGACGATGGCGCGCATCAGTTCGTCGGTGTGCAGGGCGCCCTTCATCACCGCCTCGACCTCGCCGGAGCGCGCCATCGCCACGGCGGCCTCCGCCGCCGCGTGGCTGTGTTCGGTCGACACGATCTCGAACGGCGCAAGGTCGATGCGCGCCTCCTCCGCGGCGCGGCGGATCTTCGCCTCTGGACCGACCAGAATGGCGACGATCAGCTTCTCGCGCGCGGCTTCGACGGCGCCGACCAGCGAAGCTTCGTCGACGGGATGGACGACCGCGGTGCGCAGCGGCGCGAGGCCGCGCGTCATGTCGATCAGCCGCCGATAGCGGCGGCCCTTTTCATGAATCTCGCCGCCATGGTCGCGTACGATGCGGCGAAAGATTTTCTCGGCCGGGGCCACCACTTCGACCACCCCGCTCAAGGTCAATTCGCCGCGCTGATTGGTGGCGCGGCAATCGAGGACGACGCGCCGCCCCTCGGGGGTCTTCGATTTGACCGAGACCACCAGGGTCATGGTGTCGCCCGGCCCCGCCGCGCCCTTTGTTTCCAGGGTCTGGCGCACCAGCTCGGTTCCCGCGCCGGGAAATCGCCCGGCCAGCACCGCCGCGATCAGGGCGCCGCCCCAGCCGCTCTCGGCCGCGATCGCCTGGAAGCCGTTGGTGGTCACCAGCGCCGATTCGACGGCCTCGGGATCGAGCGCCCCCGCCGCGCCGGCGAAGCGCTCGAAATCCTCGGGGCTGAGCGCGCGCGCGAAGGTGTCGCGCGCGCCGATCGTCAGTTCGTCGAAGGTGTGGTTCTCGATGCGGGTCTTAGGCGAGCTCGGTTCATGCATGGCGCACATCCAGGTCGGCGCGATGGGGCGCACCGCCTTCGTCGGCGAGTCGCGCGACGCGCTGGCACGCTCTTAGCCCGCCGGCGCGGGCAAGGCTTGACGCATGTCAAGGCGCCGCGCGCGGCGCCCTTTCATAGCGATCGAGCGAGCGACTCGCGTCGGCGATATTGACAGGCGCCCGCCCAATATTGACAGGCGTCCGCCTTTCGCGTCCATTGGACGAGACCCCCGGACATCGCCGCCGAGCCGAAACGATGAGGAAGCGCGTCGCCCCGCCCGCCGGTCCAGGCGGCCCGCCTTCGACGCCCCTCGAAGGCGATCAGTCGGCGGTGTTCGCGTTTCTCAGCGACCCCCGCGCCTATGGCCTGGCGGGGCCGGTGAAAAGAATCGACACCCAAGGCGCGGCGGTGTTCCTGGCCGGCGACGACGTCTACAAGGTCAAGCGCGCGATCCGCCTGCCGTTTCTCGATTTCTCGACGCTGGAAAAGCGCCGCGCCGCCTGCGAGGCGGAGATCGAGGTCAACCGCGAAAACGCGCCGAGCATTTATCTCGGCGTCGCGCCGATCACCCGCCAGGGCGGAAGCCTCAAGATCGGCGGCGCCGGCGAAGTGGCGGAATGGGCGGTCCACATGCGCCGCTTCGACGAGAACGCGACGCTCGACCGGATCGCCGAGCACGGCGTCCTGACCCAAGAATTCGTGCGCAAGCTCGCTGAGGCGATCCATCTTTCGCACGAACGCGCGCCGACGCGCGACGGCGAGCGCGCCACGCGATCGCTTGTCACCTATCTCGATCAGAACGAGGCCGTCTTCGCCGCGCGGCCCGACCTCTTCGATCCCGCGCGGGCGGCGGCGCTGGCGCGCGAATCGCGCGAAGCGCTCGCCGCCGTCAGGCCGCTGCTCGTCGCGCGCGGCGAGCAAGGCTATGTCCGCCGCTGCCACGGCGATCTGCACCTGCGCAACATCGCGGTCGTCGACGGCGAGCCGGTGCTTTTCGACGCGATCGAATTCGACCCCGACATCGCCACCGGCGACATTCTTTACGATCTCGCCTTCACGCTGATGGATCTGTGGGAGCGCGACCTGCGCCCCGCCGCCAACCTGCTGCTGGCGAGTTATCTTTCGCTGAGCGAGGAGGCGCAATTCTCCGGCCTGGCGGCGCTGCCCCTCTTCATGAGCATCCGCGCCGCGATCCGCGCCAAGGTCGAGGCGGGCGCCATCGCGCACGTGAGCGGCGCCGAGCAGAAGCGCGAGAGCGCGGCCGCGACCCGCTATTTCAACTTCGCCGAGGCGTTCCTGAGGCCCGCGCCGGCGCGCCTGATCGCGATCGGCGGCCTTTCGGGGACCGGCAAGAGCGCGCTCGCCGCCGCGCTGGCGCCCGAAATCGGCCGCGCGCCGGGCGCGATCCCGCTGCGCAGCGACGTCGAGCGCAAGCATCTGTTCGCCGTCGAGGAGACGACCCGCCTGGCCGACGAGGCCTATGGCGAGGCGGCGAACCGCGAGACCTATGCGCGGCTCACGCGCAAGGCGGGGCTGGCGCTGCGCGCGGGGCAAAGCGTCGTCATCGACGCCGTTCACGCCCATGTGCGCGAACGCGAAGCGGCGGCGCGGCTGGCGGCCGATCTCGGCGTTCCCTTCGTCGGCCTGTGGCTCGAGGCGCCGCTCGCGCTGCGCCTGCGGCGCGTCGGCGGGCGCGCCAGCGACGCTTCCGACGCGGACGCCCGCGTCGCCGCCTCCCAGCGCGCGGCGCCGCTCGTCGAGGACGGCTGGAGCGCGCTCGACGCGACGGGCGATCGCGCCGCACTGGCCGCAGCGGCGCGCGCGCGCCTTTAAGGGGAAGGCGAGCGGCCCCCGGCGTCCGTCCCGACGAGCCGCCGCAACCGCGGCGAGCCGGCGAGCGCGACCAGGCGTTTGCCGCCCTTTCTTGGCGGCTCGCGGCGTTTCTGCTATAGGCTGGCGAAAGCAGGGCGCCTCGCATCGCGGGCGCCGCCTCGGAGCGGCTGATGAGTTATTGCGATTTCGCCGCGCTGGAGCGCACCCCGCTCGAGCGCGATCCGTTCGATTTTATTGTCGTGCCCGACTTTCTCAACAGCAGCCTTTTTCCGTCCGTCCTGGCCGACTATCCGGAAGTTCCCGGCCCCGGCTCCCATCCGCCCGCCGAACTCTCCATCCGCGGCCATTTCCGCGCGCTGATCGACGAATTGCTCGGACCCGAATTTCAGTCGGCGATCGAACGCAAGTTCGGCGTGGATCTGACCGGGCGTCCGACCATGTACACCGTGCGCGGCTATGTCCGGGAAAAGGACGGCGCGATCCACACCGATTCAAAAACCAAGATCATCACCGTTCTGCTTTACATGAACGAGCGCTGGCAGGAGGACGCGGGCCGGCTGCGGCTGTTGCGCGGCCCAGACGACCTCGACGACTATGTCGCGGAAGTGCCGCCCCACGGGGGCACGCTGCTGGCGTTCCGGCGCGCCGATAATTCCTGGCACGGCCATAAGCCGATCTCCGGCCCGCGCCGCGCCATTCAGTTGAATTGGGTGACCTCACAGGAGGTCGCCGACGGCGAGCAGCGCCGGCATCGGTTGTCGACCAAGCTGAAGAAGTTCGCCAACATGTTCATTCCGAGTTCAGCGGCGGGAAGCCAATGAAAACGCGGCTGCGGCGATTCGCGGCGAAATGCGGAAGACTCCGGCGCTGGGCCAAGCTGCGCCGGGCGGAGCCGATTGGGAAGGGACTTGCTATGATGACGAAGACAATGGGGATCGCCTTTTCGGCCATCCTGCTCGCCGGCGCGTTCGCTCTTGCCGCGAGCGGCGCGGCGAGCGCCGAAAGCGTGATGAAGCAGTGCGGCGACGATTGGAAGGCGGCCAAGGCGGCCGGCACGACCAACGGCCAGACCTGGCAGGAATTCCTCAAGACCTGCCGGGCGCAGAAGGAAGGCGCCGCGGCCCCCGCCGCCGCCCCGGCCGCTCCGGCGCCCGCCGCCGCCCCGGCGCCGGCTCCGACGCCCGCCGCCGCGCCGGCGCCCGCGCCCGCTCCGGCCGCCGCTCCGGCGCCGGCGAAGCCCGCGCCGATGAAGCCCGCGCCGAAGGCCACCGCCGCCGCGACCGGCGCCGGCGAATTCGCCGACGAGGCCTCGGCCAAGGCGCATTGCCCGAGCGACACCGTCGTCTGGGTCAACACGAAGTCGCACAAGTACCACTACTCTGGCCATCGCAGCTACGGCACGACCAAGCAGGGCGCCTATATGTGCGAGGCCGACGCCAAAGCCGCCGGCGACGTCGCCGCCAAGGACGAGAAGGAAGAGAAGGCGAAGTGACAGGCGGCCTTATCGCCGCTCCAGGCCATCGACGCCGCTCCGCTTTTCCAACGGCGAAGCGGCGTCGTGTTCATCAGGGAGGGGAAAGTGCCGGAAAGCTGCTGCCATCCCGTCGGCGCGCATAAGCGCTTGCGCATTCCCGACACCTATGTGTCGAGCCTGATGCTCGATCGCGCGCTCGACGCCGTCGCGCGCCGGGTCGGGCGCATCGACCGCGACCACGACATTCCATATCTGGCCGGCTACAGCCTCGACGGCAAGCGCATCTATATCGACCGCCACCTGCCCGAGAGCTTCCTTTACAAGGGCCGCGCGGTGGCGGTCGATCGCTATCTTCTGCTGCACGAGGAGGTCGAGAAGACGCTGATCGACCAGCTCGACCTCCACTATCAGCACGCCCATCAGATCGCGACGCGCGCCGAAGAGGCCGCGGTGCGCGCCGACGGCGTTTCCTGGCGCGCCTACGATCGCTTCATGCAGACCTACGTCAAGCGGGTGGGCGACGAGCGGCTGACCAAGCTGCCGCCCGATCTCGACCTCAAGCCCTACCGCGACGAGCACGATTACGAGCTGATGCGCCGCATGGTCGCGGCCGCCGCCGACCCCAAGCATCCAGCGTACGAGGAGACCGCGTTGCGCCGCCGCCTCGATAACGCGCTCGCCAGCCGCGCGGCGAAGGCGGAGGCGGCGCAGGTCGCGGCGAAGGAAAAGCGCCGGCGCAAGTGACCGCAATTTGCGGGGGAACGACCGGCGCGTTCGCGCCTGCCGTCAGGCGCGCGTCGAATGTCCCGCTCTCATCGTCGGCCGCCGCCGCTCCGGCCAGCGGCCTCTTAGCCGCTCGGCAATCCCGGAATGTCCACGCCGAAAGTTTGCAGCAGCAGAATGACGTTCAGCGTGAGGATCAAAACGGTTCCGACAATCGCGGCGACATTGGTCAGCCGGCTGTTGACGAACGCGCCCATGATGTCCTTGCGGCGCGTGAAGATGAGCAGCGCGATGACCGGCGCCGGCAGAGCGATGCTCAGCACGACCTGGCTGATCACCAACGCGTTGGTCGAATTGACGCCGAGCCAGACGACGATGAAGGCGGGGATCATCGTGACCAGACGGCGGACGATGATCGGGATGCGGAAGCCGACGAAACCTTGCATGATCATCTGACCGGCCATCGTGCCGACCGCCGAACTCGACAGGCCGGACGCCAGCAGCGCCGTCAGGAACGCGCCCGCCGCGCCCGCGCCGAGCAGCGGCGTCAGCGTCGAATAGGCGGTCTCGATTTCGGCGACGTCGCTGTGGCCCTCGTGGAAAGCGCTCGCGGCCATCACCACCATCGCCATATTGACGAGACCGGCGACCGCCAGCGCGATGAGCACCTCGATGTTGGAGAAACGCAGCAATTGACGGCGCTCGCCGTCGTTGCGCGCAGGCGCGCGGTTCTGCGTGAGGCCGGAGTGCAGAAAGATCGCGTGCGGCATGATCGTCGCGCCGACGATGCCGACCGCGATCGTCAGCGCGCCGGCGTCGGGGATTTGCGGCGCGATCGAACCGAACCCCGCCGCGGCCCAATCGACCGGCGCGATGAACATTTCGGCGAGATAGCAAAGCGCGATGGCGGAGACCAAAGCGCCGATGATCACTTCGATCGGCCGGAACCCGCGCCCTTCGAACATCAGAATGCCGTACGTGAGCACCGCCGTGACGCCCATGCCGGCGAACAGCGGGATGTGCAGCAACAGCGAAAGGCCAATGGCGCCGCCGAGGAATTCGGCAAGGTCGGTCGCCATCGCCGCCACTTCGCTGACGATCCACAAGGCGTAGACGACGGGCTGTGGAAAATGCTCGCGGCACATTTCGGCCAGATTGCGCCCGGTGACGATGCCGAGCTTGGCCGACAGCGCCTGGAACAGCATGGCGATGACGTTGGCCATCAGCACGACCCAGAGCAGCGCATAGCCGTACTTCGCGCCGGCCTGGATATTGGTGGCGAAATTGCCGGGGTCCATATAGGCGATCGAGGCGATCACCGCCGGCCCGGCGAACAGCAGCGGCCTGAATCGGCGCGCCCTGCCCGCCAGCACGTCGCGAATGCCCTCGACGGTCCGATCCGTCATTCCCGTCCGCACCGCTGCAACGCTCATCGTCGGCCCTAGTTCGTTGACGCGTATTATCAAAAATGTAGCTTATGCTACGTCATTGTCAAGAGGCTGAAAAAGCCGCGCCGGCGCCCGGCGGTCGATCGGGCCTCAGGCGCCGCTCACGCGATCCTGACGCAGCCGAACGCGCGCGTTTCGTAAGGGAAGGCGACTTCGGCCCGGCCCGCCAACGTCGGCGTCGCGGCGATGAGCGCGCGAACCGCGACCGCGACCTTCTCTCGCTCGGCCGGCTCAAGCGCGGCGATGAAGCTCGTCGACAGGACGCGATCGACGATGACGCGCTCGGGCGGGCCGACGTGGACGTGGGCGCAACGACGCTCGTTCAGCGGCGAAAAGCCGTCGGCGGGAAAGACCTCGCGCCACCGCCCGCTGGAAAAGCGCGGCGCGTCGCCCTCGTAGGGCGCGATGATGCGCGTCAGCGCCGCGACCCAATCGACGCTTTCGTCGCGCACGTTCCAGACGAGACCCAGCGCGCCGCCGATTTTCAATACGCGGCGCATTTCGGCGAGCGCGGCTCGGCTGGCGAACCAATGGAACGATTGCGCGCAGACGATCGCGTCCATCGAGGCGTCGGCGAGCGGGATACGCTCCGCCGTTCCGGCGCCGGCGGCGACGTCGGGGTTGTCGGCGATCAGCCTTTGCAGCATCGCCGGCTCGGGCTCGACGGCGTGCAGCCTCGCCCCGACGCCGCGCAGACGCGAGAGGAACTTGCCCGTGCCGGCGCCGAGATCGAGAGCCGCCCTGCCCGGCCCGAGGCGGAGGTCTTCGCGGAGCCAGCCTTCGACTTCGGAAGGATATTCGGGCCGGCCGGCGGCGTAGGCCGCCGCCCCGGCGGAAAAGCCCGCCGCCGCGGCGGCGTGGACAGCGTCGCGATCGGGCATGCGCCCCTTCACCTTAAAATCTGGCTCAAGAACAGCTTCGTCCGCTCGTGCTGCGGCGCGCCGAAGAATTCGGCCGGCGCGTTGATCTCGACGATCTCGCCCTCGTCCATGAACGCGACGCGGTCGGCGACCTTGCGGGCGAAGCCCATTTCGTGGGTTACGACGATCATCGTCATGCCGTCCTCGGCGAGCGCGGTCATGGCGTCGAGCACTTCCCTGACCATTTCCGGATCGAGCGCCGAGGTCGGCTCGTCGAACAGCATGATCTTCGGGTTCATGCACAAGGCGCGCGCAATCGCGACGCGCTGCTGCTGTCCGCCCGAGAGCTGGCCGGGATATTTCAGCGCCTGCTCGGGGATCTTCACCCGCCTCAGCAGCGTCATCGCCAGCTCCTCGGCCTCGCGCCTGGGCGTCTTGCGCACCCAGATCGGCGCCAGCGTGCAGTTATCCAGGATCGTCAGATGCGGAAACAGGTTGAACTGCTGGAACACCATGCCGACTTCGCGCCGCACTTCGTCGATGCGCCTAAGATCGTTGGTCAGTTCGACGCCGTCGACACGAATGGTTCCGCGCTGGTGCTCCTCGAGCCGGTTGACGCAGCGGATCAGCGTCGACTTGCCCGAGCCCGACGGGCCGCACACGACGATCCGCTCGCCGCGCGCGACGGTCAAGTTGATCGCGCGCAGCACATGGAACGAGCCGTACCACTTGTGCACGTCGACGAACTCGATCGCGTTCATTTCGTCCGCCGCCATCGGTCCGGCCCCCCTCATCCCGCTCGCCCGACCGCGCGGCGGCGCTCCATCGCGGCCGAATAGCGCGACATCCCATAGCAGAAGACGAAATAGAACAGCGCGGCGAAGAAATAGCCGGTCGGCAGGATCGTCGGCCCGGCCCACGTCGTATCCTTGAACGCGTTGTCCATCGCCGCCAGGAAGTCCACCATGGCGACGATCGCCACCAGCGTCGTATCCTTGAACAGGCCGATGAAAATGTTGACGATGCCGGGGATCACCCGCGTCAGCGCCTGCGGCAGCACGACGAGCCGGGTCATTCGCCAATAGCCGAGCCCGAGCGCCATCGCACCCTCGTATTGGCCCTTGTCGAGCGATTGCAGGCCGCCGCGCACTTCCTCGGCCAGATAGGCGGCGGAGAACAACGCCGTGCCGACGAGCGGCGGAATGAAGCGGTCGGGAACCCAGCCCGGCGGCAGAAACAGCGGCAGCATGTTGTTGGCCATGTAAAGCACGGTGATGAACGGCACGCCGCGCACGAACTCGATGAAGACGACGCTCGCCGCCTTGACGATCGGCAGGCCAGAGCGCCGTCCCAGCGCCAGCAGCACGCCGAGCGGCAGCGAAAACACGATGCCGACCAGCGCGGTCGCCAGCGAAACGAACACGCCGCCCCACAGCAGGGTGTCAACGACGCGCAGGCCGATCCCCTCGACGCCGTGCAGCAGCGCGAAGGCGAAAATGGGGAAACTGACGAAGAACAGAACCGCGCCGAGACCGCGACGCGGCGCGCCGGGCCACAGAATCCAGCCGATCAGCGCCGCGCCGACGATCTCGACGGCGTTTACGCGCCAGCGCTCGGCGATGGGATACGAGCCGTAGCGGAGATAATCGAGTTTGTGCGCGATGAACGCCCAGCAGGCGCCGTCCTGATGGGCGCGGCACAGCGCGCCGTCGGGCGCCGACCACACCGCCCGCGTGGTCGCCCAGGCGATCAGCGGCGGCAAGGCCCAGAGGCCGAACGCGATGAGCGCGAGGGTGATCGCGCAGGAAAGCGGCGACGAAAAGAGGTTGGCGCGCGCCCAAGCGATGGCCCCGCGCGAAAGCAGCGGCGGCGCCAGGATCGGCCCGGAGGCGCGCCGAACATAGGCTGCGTTCGAGTTCGCAGGCGTCGGCATCGCTAGCGTCCCTTCAGCGCGTTGCGCGCGTTGAACCAATTGAGCGCGAGCGAGACGCTCAGCGAAATCACGAGATAGACCGCCATCGTGATCGCCATCACCTGCACCGCCGCGTGGGTCTGATTGAGCACCGTGCCGGCGAAGATCAGCACCAGATCGGGATAGCCGATGAACACCGCGAGCGAGGAGTTCTTGACGATGTTGAGGTATTGCGAAGTCAGCGGCGGGACGATGAGGCGCAGCGCCTGGGGGACGACGACGAGCTTCAGCGTCTGCGAGCGATGAAGCCCGAGCGCCATCGCCGCTTCGCTCTGGCCCTTGGGCACCGAGAGCACGCCCGCGCGCACGATCTCGGCGATGAAGCCGGCGGTGTAGGTGACGAGCCCGAAGGTCAGCGCCGCGAATTCCGGATAGAGCTGCAGCCCGCCGCTGAGGTTGAAGCCGGAGGGCCGCGCGAAGGAAAAGCCGATCGGCTCGCCGGCCGCGAAATAGGCGAGCGTCGGCAGGCTGACGACGAGGACGAGCGCGACGAGCGCGACCGGCGAGCGTTCGCCGCTCAAAGCCTGGCGCCGCCGCGCCCACCAGCGAAACGCCGCCGCGCCCAACAGCGCCGCCGCCAGCGCGACGACGACGACGAGCGAGCCGGCGCCGAACAGCGGGCGCGGCAGAAAGAGGCCGCGGTTGTTGAGAAGCACGACGCCCCCGAGACTTAGGGACTCGCGCGGGCCGGGAAGCGTCTTCAGCACCGCGTTGTACCAGAACGCCAATTGCAGCAGCAGCGGCGTGTTGCGCATCAGTTCGACATAGACGAGCGCGACTTTCGACAGAATCCAGTTCGGCGACAGCCGCGCCACGCCGACGGCGAAGCCGAGCGGCGTCGCCAGCGCGACGCCGATCGCGCCGACCAACAGCGTGTTGAGCAGCCCGACCCAGAACGCGCGCCCATAGGTCGACAGGGCCGAATAGTCGATCAGCGACTGATTGATGTCGAAGCCGGCGGTCTCGTCCCAGAAGCCGAAGCCCATGGGAATGCCGCGCGCCTGCATGTTGACGACGACGTTGCGCCAGCCCATCGCCACCAGCGCGACGAGCCCGGCCGCGAGCAGGACCTGGTAGAAGAAGCCCCGCGCGCGGGGATCGTTGGCCAACGAGGATCGACTGGGTTGTTGCGCCGCCATCCCACCGCCCGATCATCGATCCGCGGCGGCCCAGGCGCCGCCGCGTCGCCAATCGAATGAAGCGTGATGATGACAAATGCCGGCGCGCGGCGCAATGCGCGGGCGGACGCGGTCAGGGCTGCAAGGTCCGGCGATGCGACGATCCTCGCCGTCGACCTCTTGGAGGCAAGATTTCCGACCGTCAGAGCCTGTCAAGGACTTCAGCCGCTGCGCGGCGGCGCGAAGCGCCGTCCTTGACAGGCTCTGGCGGTCGGAAAAAGACGCTATCCAAGAGGTCGATGGCGCGCTGTGTCGACGGCTCCGCGGCAGAGCTAACCGTCGCAGCCCCGAGGGCGAAGTCTCAGCGTCGGCCGCCCCTCACGCGCCGCCGCACGAATGCTCGGCGTCGGGCAAGCTCCACACGCCCTTGGTGCGCAGGTTGACGGTCTTATAGACGCGGCCGCGGCGGTCGCCGGGCGGACAATGTCGAGGGATCGAGACGAGGCAAACGCGCACGACGTCGCCGGGGCGCGAAGCCTCGACCTCGGGGATCGTGTCGTAGGAGACCTGATAGCCGCCGTTGACGAACTCGACGGCGCTGCCCGAACCCTTGATCGGTTGATCAGAGCCGTCGACCAGCCGCGTCTCGACGCGCAGCACTTTCGTGTCCGCGCATTGGCCGACGCGCTTGGGCGGCGCTTCGGCGAACGCGGGCGCCGCGAGCGCGAGCGCCGCGATGGCGACGGCGAAACGAAACATCCGCTTTCTCCGACGATCCGGCGATGACCGAGGACGAAATCTCCCACGCGCGCGCGGATGTCCATCGCTCGCCGAGGCGCGCGCTAGGGCGAAACGCGCTGGACAAGCCGCAACCGCCTCCCTATAAACCGCCGTCCGCGGCGCTGATGCGCTTCGGCGCCCAGGTAGCTCAGTTGGTAGAGCATGCGACTGAAAATCGCAGTGTCGGTGGTTCGATTCCGCCCCTGGGCACCATCGCGCCTCCGAGAGTCGTGACGCTACGCAGAGCGCGCATGTTCGACGTAGCGCGTGAGCCCTTGGCCTAACCCGGCTCGCATCGGCGACGAAGATTTGCGTGGCCGCCGGCGGCGATAGAATGGTTTTCGCAAATTGTCGGCGAAACCCAGGATTTCGAAAATTCGTGCTTCCATGAGGTCGACGGCTTGGCGTCTGACGGCGAGGGACCGGCGGCTGCGGATCGCGCAATGCTGCAATTCGTTTCCTGTCGCCGTAACGCCCAAAATCGAACGTCTCGAATGAGGGAGTCCGACTGTCCCAACAATGACCATGAACGGGACAATTGAAATGTGCCATCCTATGGCCGCGCCGGGCTTGTCGCCCGCCGCAGACGGTTACGAGCGTTGGGAAAGGAATGATGCATCGACGGCCGAGAAGGCCACCCTTGAGCATCGGCGGCCATCTGGCGAGTCGCTCGGCGGCAAACTCGGCATTTGACCTATCCGGCTAACGTGGGCGATCGCCCCCGCGTCGCCGATGTGCGGCGACGCTCAGCAGGACCGAGTTGCGTCCGGACGCCTGCCGCGAGCATGTTCGCGGCGGTCCGAGATTGCCAGGAACCCCCAAACGTCGCATGGTGGGCTTGAACCGGTCGCCATCTGGAGAATGTCGGCTAATGAAGTCGAGAACCCTATTCGTCATCGGCGCGGCTCTGGCCACGGCGCTCTCGGTCGCGCTCGCTCTCGCCCCATGCGCCAGCCGTGCGAGCGACAACTGCGCCAGCGAGTGCATGACCGTGAACGAGGGCGGCCCAATGATCTACGGCTCGGGAAAAATGAAAACCGAGGTGAGGCCGGTGGAAAAATTCGCCTCCGTTCGAGTTTCCGTGCCGGCCAATGTCTTGATCGAGCGCACCGGCGCAGAAAGCCTGTCGGTGACCGCCGAAGACAATCTGCTTCCAATACTCGATTCCGAGGTTGAGGATGGCGCGCTGCATCTCTCCATCGCGAAGGGAAAGAGCTTTTCTGGAAGGATTCCCATTTTTCGGATCACCGTCGCCGACCTGCGGGAGCTTGACGTTGAGGGTTCAGGTTCGGTCAAGGCAAGCAAGCTCGACGGCAGCGCGCTGTCGCTGTCCGTGTCGGGCTCCGGCGATGTTCATCTCGCGGGCAGGTCCGACGACCTCGCCGTCGCGGTCGACGGCAGCGGTTCGGTGGACGCAGCCGAATTGCAGGCCAAGCGAGCAAAGGTTGCAGTGCTCGGATCGGGCGACGTGACGGTGGATGCAAGGGATGAGCTCGAGGCGACGATCATGGGGTCGGGAGGCGTCGATTACCTGGGGTCGCCGAAGGTCACATCGAGTGTTTTGGGCTCCGGTTCGATCAACCGGAATTAATCTCGGCGAGGACCGCCCGTCCTCGACCCTGACCAAGGCCGGAACCGATTTGGTCCGTAGCGAACGTGGATGTCCGCATTCCGCCTCTGCGGACGGCCAAAGTCGTCGACACCAAGCCGCGCCGCTTGGCCGAGAAGGCGCTCGCCGCCGTCGCACGCGCGCCGCGCAGCGGCGGTTAAGGACGGCGCGCAGCGCCGCCGAAGGTCCATCCTTGACCGCGGCGAGCGCCATGCGAAGTTCACGCCAAGCCGGGCTTCCACAGGCCACGGGAAAGCGGCTGGGGTCTCGGTGAGCGCCTGCGGCCGCCGGGCGCGCTACCGCGGACGCATGTCGACGATGCGCTTGGCCTTTCCGGCCGACCGTTCGAGCGCTCCCGCCTCGACCACGCGCACCTGCACAGTGACGCCGACATAGGCTTTCACCGCATGCGCCAGTCTGCCCGCGCAGGCCTGCGGTTCAGCCCCATCATGCGCGCCGTCGCCCGGCCGGGCCTCCACCACCACCGAAAGGACGTCGAGGTGGTCGCGGCGGGACGCCTCCAGGGCATAGTGCGGCGACAGCATGGGCTCCTTCAGCAGCAGTTCCTCGATCTGGCCGGGGAAAACATTGACGCCGCGGATGATCAGCATGTCGTCGGTGCGCCCGGCGATCTTCTCGATCCGCCGCATCGTCCGCGCCGTGCCGGGCATCAGGCGCGTCAGGTCGCGCGTGCGGTAGCGGATCAGCGGCATAGCCTCCTTGGTCAGCGTGGTCAGCACGAGTTCGCCCGGCTGCCCGTCCGGCGCCGGCTCGCCGGTCGCCGGATCGACGATCTCGGGATAGAAGTGGTCCTCCCAGATATGCAGGCCATCCTTGTTCTCGGCGCATTCGCAGGCGACGCCGGGGCCGATGATCTCAGACAGGCCGTAGAGGTCGAAGGCGCTCGCGTCGAAACGCGCCTCGATCTCGTGGCGCATGGCGACAGACCATGGCTCGGCGCCGCACATGACCACGCGCAGCGAGCTGCGCCGCGGGTCGAGGCCCTGGCGCTCGAACTCGTCGGCGATGGCGAGCATGTAGGACGGCGTGCCGACGATGAGGTCGGGACGGAAATCCTCGATCAGTTGCACCTGGCGGGGGGTCTGCCCGCCGGAGATGGGCACCACGGTGCAGCCCAGGCGTTCGGCGCCGTAGTGGACGCCGAGGCCGCCGGTGAACAGGCCGTAGCCATGGGTGATGTGGAAGATGTCGCCCGGGCGACCGCCGGCGGCGCGGATCGAACGGGCCATCACCTTCGACCAAGTCCGGATGTCGGCGCGGGTGTAGCCGACCACCGTCGGCTTGCCGGTGGTGCCGGAGGAAGCGTGGATGCGCACGACCTCCCGACGCGGCACGGCGAACATGCCGAACGGGTAGTTGGCGCGCAGGTCGTCTTTGTCGGTGAATGGGAATTTCCGCAGGTCGTCCAGGCTGTGCAGGTCGTCGGGATGCGCCCCGGCCGCAGCGAACGCGCGCCGGTAATGCGGGACCCTGTCATAGGCGAGCCGAGCCGTCGCCCGCAGGCGCGAGAGCTGCAAGGCGGTGATCTCGTCGCGACTGGCGGTCTCGATCGGCTCGGCCGCCGTCCGCTCGCTTAGGTCCAGCATCGTGCATCCTCTCGTTGCATCGCCCGAACGCGGCGTCGTCGGGATAAGCGCCCTTGGGCGCGACGTGGCGTTCAAGGACGGCGCGGCGCGCCCTCGCCACACGAATCCGTGCTATGCGTCGCGCGCCAAAACGCGCGCGCGCCGGGCTCAGACGCCGGCCTCGGCGCGTGGCGCACGCAAATGCCGGCCAGCGCCCACCAGGACATCGGCATGTCGCCACGATCGACCGGGTTGAGGCCGTCGGTCGGACGGTGCCAGTATAAACAATTGCCGCAGGTCGAACCCGGGGCGGGCGAGACGCCCGCTGCGCCGTCGCCGCATCCTTGATTGCCGTGCGTCTGCGACCAGTGCGCGACCTCCTCGGCGCGCAAGACGCTATTCGGCGCGTGGCGGCGGCATGTTCCCTCGTTCTCCCTCACGTGCCGCCAGAACGTGCAATCCGCGCAGCGGACGGGATAGATTTGCGGATCGTTCAAGGCCCCATCTCCCTCGCCGCCCTACGCGCGTTCAGCGCGGTTCGTCGCTTTCGCTCGTCTCGACCGTCCACCCGCCGCCCAGCGCGAGCATCAGCGAGACGTTGGCGTCAAGTTGACGCGTCCGCAAGGCGATCGCCGCGCGTTCGGCGTCCAACGCGGCGTTTTGCGCCGTGACCACGTCAAGATAGGACGCCGCGCCGTCGCGATACAGAGTCATCGACATTTCCGCGGCCGTGCGGGCGGCGGCGGCGGCGGCGTTCGTTTCGCGCCCCGCTTCGGCGAGCCAGCGCAGCGCCGAGAGATCGTCCTCGACTTCCTTGACCGCGCGCAGAATCGCGGCGCGATAGCGCGCCGCCGCCTCGGCGTAGGCGGCCTTCGCGGCTTCGAGTTGGGCCTGCCGCAACCCCCAGTCGAACACCGGCAGGGTGACCGTCGGCCCAATTGAGTCCAAGCTGTTGGTCAGGCTCAGCAAGTTGAAGCCGGTGTCCTGAGTGCCGCCGAGAAGGCTGAGCGTGAATTTGGGATACAACGCCGCGCGCGCGACGCCGATTCCCTCGCTCGCCGCCGCCGCCAGCCGCTCGCTCTCGGCGACGTCGGGACGCCGACGCAGCACGTCGGAGGGGACCGCGCGCGGCCGCTTGGGATAGGCGATCGGCCGGGCGGCGCGCACGATCGAAAACGACGCCGCCGACTTGCCGACCAGCGCCGCGATGGCGTCTTCGAGCGCGTCGCGCTGCGCCTCGAGATCGCTCGCTTGCGCCTCGACGGCGTCGAGCTGCGTTTCGGCCCGTTCGACGTCGAGAGGCGGAGAGATCTGCGCCGCAAGCCGGCTGCGCGTCAATTGGAGCGCGGAGCGATAGTTGGCGATGGTGTCCGAGAGCAGTTTCGCTTCCGCGTCGAGACCGCGCAGGCGAATATAGGCGCTCGCGAGTTCCGCGTGCAGTTCGAGACGCGCCTGCGCCAACGCGTCGGCGCTGGCCGCGGCGTCGGCGTTCGCCGCCTTGATGAGATCGCGCACCCGCCCCCAGAAGTCGATCTCATAAGACGTGACCTGCGCGTCGATCTGATTGGCGCCGTAGTAGGTCGGCTGGTTCTTCGAGCGAAGCGGACGGTTGGCGGATTGCTTGTTGGTCGTGACGGTCCCCAGGGCGTCGACTTCCGGATAGAGGCCGGACTGCGCCGCGGCGGCGAAGGCGCGCGCCTGGTCGTTGGCGGCCAGGGCGGCGGCGAGGTCCGGGTTGGCCGCCTCGACCTGCGCCTCCAAATCGTCGAGCGTCTGATCGTTGAAGCTTCGCCACCACAGACCGGTCGCTTCGAGGGCGGTCTCGCCCGGAGCGGGCGCTTCCTTGAATTGCGACGACAACGCGACTGTCGGCGGCTCGTAGTTCGGCGCGAGATCGCAGCCGGCGACCAGCAAAGCCGCGCACGTCGCCAGCAACCAACGCGCCTTCATACGCAACGCCCCCCGACCGTCGGCGCCAAACGCGCCTTGGTTCGAAATGTCCAGCCGCCGCCGGCGACGAACCCCCTTCATTCGGGATGCTCGCCCGCCGCCTGTACGACCGCCGGGTCCGTCCCTTTGTCGGCCTCCCGCGAGGTCGGCGTCCCCCTGCCGTTTTCCGGCCGCGCCTCGTCCGACGCGGTCGCGACCCTCACCTCGTCGCCGTCGTCGATCGAGTCGAGCGGGCTGGCGATGACGCGGTCGCTCGCCGACAGGCCGCCGACGATCCCGACCTCGGAACCGAAGTCGCGAGCGATCTCGACCTTCTTCATCGCCACGCGATTGTTCGCGCCGACGGTCGCGACCTCGACCGCCATGTCGCGAAACAACAACGCGGTCGCCGGCAGCTTGAAGGCGTCGGCGGCCTCCGGAAGATTAAAGCGAACCTCCGCGAACGCGCCCGGTTGCAACGCGCCGTCGCCGTTTTTCGCCGCCAGCTCCACGAGCAGCGAGCGCGACTTCGGGTCGATGGCCTGTGCAGTCGTCGTGATCGTCGCCTCGAAGCTGCGATTGGGATATTGCGGCAGCTTGAGCGTCGCCGTCATGCCCTCGTGCATGTCGTCCGCATAACTTTGCGGCACGCTGACGTAGACCCGCATTTCGTGGACGTCCGCGACGGCGAAGAGACCGGAGTTGGCGTTCGCGCTGTCGCTGACCAGCGAGCCGATGTCGATGTTGCGCTGGGTGACGACGCCGTCGAACGGCGCGACGATATTGGCGAACGCCTTGAGGGCCTTCAGCCGATCGAGATTGGCGCTCGCCGCCGCGACCTCTGCGCTCTTGGCCTCTTCGTCGGCGACCTTCTCGTCGGCGGCCTGCTGCGAGACCGCGCCGGTCTCGCGCAACGACTTCCACCGATCGGCGGTGACCGCCGCCAGCGCCTGATTGGCCTTGGCCTTGGTCAATTGCTCGCGGGCTTCCGCGAGGCGCTGGTCGAGTTCGGGCGTGTCGATGGTGGCGAGCACATCGCCCGCCTTCACGTGGGCGCCGATGTCCTTGTACCATGCGTGGACATATCCGCTCACCTGCGCATGGACGATCGCGTTGTAATAGGCGTCGACGTCGCCGGGAAGCACGAGTTCGCGCACCGAGCCGCCGGGTTTCGGAGAGATGACCGAGACCGTCGGAATGGCGCGTGCGAGCGTCCATTGCGAAAGCTTGGCCTCGTCGTTCGAACGCGAAACGATCCCCCAGGCGGCGACGGCCACGGCGACCAGGACGAACAGCGCGATCGCGCGCCCGGCCTTCACCGGAGCCCGCTCTTTCGCAGTCTCGTCGGGTTCATGGGGCGGATTGTCATTCATATCGGCTCTGCCTGGGCTTGAAGTCCTGGAGAGGAGTCCGCCGCGGCGCCGTGTCGTCGCGCGTGGACGAGTCGGAACACGGCGGGCACGAATAACAGCGTGGCGACGGTCGAGCAGATCAGGCCGCCGATCACGGCGCGGCCGAGCGGCGCGTTCTGCTCGGCGCTGAGCGCCATCGGCGTCATGCCGATGATCATCGCCAAGGCGGTCATCAGCACGGGGCGGAATCGGGTGAATCCGGCGTCGATCGCCGCCGTCAGGGCGTCGGCGCCGTCCGCGAGCCGTTCGCGCGCGAAGCTCACCACCAGAATGCTGTTCGCGGTCGCCACGCCCATGCACATGATCGCGCCGGTGAGAGCCGGAACCGAAAGGGTGGTGTGGGTGACGAACAGCATCCACACGATGCCCGCCAGCGCGGTCGGCAAGGCGCTGACGATGATGAACGGATCGAGCCAAGACTGAAAATTGACGACGATGAGCAGATAGATCAGCACCACCGCCAACCCCAGGCCGACGTAGAGCTGGGAATAGGCGGAAGCCATGATCGCGGTTTGTCCGCGCAGAACGACGGTCGATCCCGGCGGCGCGTCATTCGCCGTATCCTTGAGGATTTGTCGGATATCGGTGGAAACCGCGCCGAGATCCCTCTCGTTGTTCGCGGCGTAAATGTCGATCACCGGCTCGACCGCGTAATGCGAGACGACCGCGGGAACGACCCCGCGACTGAGCGTGGCGACCCCGCCGAGAATTTGCGACGCGGCGCCTTGCGAGGCCGGGACATTCTCCAGGTTCGAGACCGTATTGAGCCAGTATTGCGGCGTCTGGGCGACGACCTGATAGGCGACGCCATTCCTCGGATTGATCCAGAACGTGGGAGCGAGCTTGAAACTCCCGGAGAGCGTGTCCTGCAGGCTTTTCGCGACGTCGCCTTCGCTCAAGCCGAGTTGCGCCGCGCGGACGCGATCGACGTCGACATTGATCGTCGGATTGTTGAATGTCTGTTGGATGCGCGCGTCCGCGATGCCGACGACCCGCTGGATCCGTTTCACCAGCAGATCGGCGTATATACGATCCTTCGTCTGGTCGGGACCGACGATTTGCACGTCAATCGGCGACGGCAGGCCGAAATTGAGAATCTGCGAGACGATGTCGGCGGGAAGGAAAGCGAAGGTCGCGCCGGGGAGCGATTGCGGCAGCGATTCGCGCAATTGTCTCACATAGCCGTCTGATTCGGCCTGATGCCCGGGCTTGAGCGAGATCAAGATGTCGGCGTCGCCGGGGCCGACGGTGCCGGAATTGTTGTACGCGGAGTTGATTCCGCTGATCGGCAATCCGATGTTGTCGACGATCGCGCCGAGCGCGTCTGGGGGAATCGTCGCGCGGATGATTTGCTCGACCTTATCGCACAGCCGCGCCGTCTCCTCGATGCGCGTGCCGGTCTGCGCGCGGACATGAAGCTTGATCTGCGGGCTCTCGACCGGCGGGAAGAAATTCTGGCCGAGATACGGCGTCAACGCGAAAGAGCATCCGACCGCCGCCAAGAAACCCACTATGAAGACGCGCCGCGCGCCCAGGGCGGTCGCCAGCAGGCGCCGATATCCGGCGCGCGTTCGCGCGAACCTTCGTTCGAACCCGCGCTGGAACCTGACCAACGGATTGCGCGAGGGCACCGCCTCGGGGTCGCCGTGGAGCTTTTGGCTGGCCAGGAGAAAGCGCGCCATGGTGTTCACCAGGGTGCGCGAAAGGATGTAGGAGGCCGTCAGCGCGAACACCACCGCCTCCGCCATCGGACGGAAGAGAAAGCCGGCCACGCCGCCGAGATTGAACATCGGCACGAACACGACGCAGATGCAAAGCAGCGAAACGGTCGCCGGAATGACGATCTGGCGCGCCCCGTCCATGATCGCGTTCTCGATGTCCTTGTCCTGTTCGAGATGCCAGTTGATGTTCTCGATCGTAACGGTGGCGTCGTCGACGAGAATGCCGACCGCGAGCGCGAGGCCGCCAAGCGTCATCACATTGATCGTCTCGCCGATCGCCGCGAGCGTGGCGATGGAGGCGAGAACCGCCAGCGGGATCGAGATGGTGATGATCAACGTCGAACGCCAACTGCCGAGAAAGACGAGGATCATCAGTCCGGTCAGCGACGCGGCGATGACGCCCTCGAAGACGACAGAATTCACCGCGGAGTTGACGAACGCCGACTGATCGCCGATCGCGTCGAGACGCAAGCTCGTGGGTAGGGTGGCGCGCAGCCTGGGAAGCAGACTCTTGACCCCGTTGATGACGTCGAGGGTCGAGGCCGAACCGGCCTTGAGGATCCTCATGAGCACGGCGTTGTGGCCGTCGACGCGAACCATGTTGATCTGCGGCGGGCTGCCGTCATGGACATAGGCGACGTCGCGGATGAAGATCGTCGCGCCGTTGACGACGCGGATCGGCAGATCATTGAGGGCGGCGAGCTCGACCGGAGAGCCGTTGAGCGAAACGACGTATTCGAAGTCGCCGACTTTCTGCGTGCCGACCGGCGTCACGATGTTCTGCTGGCCGATGGCGTTGACGACGTCCTGCGCCGAGAGTCCGTAGGCCTCGAGCTTTTCCTGATTGAGATCGACCTGAACCTGGCGAAACTTGCCGCCGTAGGGGGAGGCGATCGCCGCGCCGGCGACGGTCGCCAGTTGCGGTCGAATGAAATTCTGCCCGGCGTCGAAAAGCCGCTCCTGCGACAGCGTGTGGCTCGACAGCGCCAGTTGCAGCACCGGCACAGTCGAGGCGCTGAAGCGCAGCACGAAGGGCGGCGTGATGCCGGGCGGCAGCAGTTTCAAGACCGTCTGCGAAGCCGCGGTGACCTGCGCCAGCGCGGCGTTGATGTTGACCTTGGGTTGGAAGAACACCTTGACGATGCCGTATCGCGGCACAGACTGCGACTCGATGTGTTCGATATCGTTGACCTGGGTGCTGAGCACGCGCTCGTAATAATAGATCACGCGTTTGGACATGTCGTCGGCCGGCAGGCCGTCGTAGGTCCACACCACCGCGACGACCGGGATGCGGATATCGGGAAAGATGTCGACCGGCGTCTTCACCCACGCCGTCACGCCGAAGATGACGATCAGCATCGCCATGACGACGAAGGTGTAAGGCCGGCTGAGGGCGATGCGGACGATGGCGAGCATGAACGAGTTCGCGCGGCAGGATTGCTTCACTCGACGCGCGCAACGCGCGTCCAGCCGACGGGCGCGCCGTCCCGCTAGCGGGGGCGTGATACCGTTCGACGACGACGCGCGACACTAAACAAGATTTTAACCTGAACGCAAGTCCCCGCCTTCGCCGACGCGGGCGACGCCGGCGGGTCCGGCGGCGAAACGAAAATCCCCGGGCGCGAAGCCCGGGGCTTGCTCTTCGAGAGGCGGAGCCGGCAAGAACGTCGATTGCCTCGGCGAGACCGGCGGCTATCGTCCCTCCGCAGCGAAGGGGTCGTCAGAACCGGAAGCGCAGGCCGACCGTCGGGTCGATGTTGACGTGACCGCCCTTCTGATAGCCGTTGGCGAGGCCGTTGTTGACTTCCGAGAACATCGCGCCGGCATAGGTGTCGAACTTCGGCATGAACCGCCAATCGAGCAACGCCGAGGCGGCGTCAAGCGTGCCCGCGCAGTTCGAGTGCGACGTGTTCGAGCAAGGCGTGCTGGTTGAAGAGGCCATGTAATAATTCTGGTTGTAGTGATAGTAAGCGATGGTGGCGTCCAAGTCAGGAGTGACCGCATATTTCGCCCCCGTCCAGTACACCTGCAAATGCTCAGGCGTGTAGAAGGCGTCGCCCTGGTTTTGGCCGTAATACCCGCCCAGAACGGTAAGGGGAGTCCCTTTCGTCGCCCACTGACTCGACGGATTGGCGTATTGAATCCACTCGTAGCCACCGAATAAGGTAAGCTGGTTCCACTTGTACTTGCCGACCAGCTGGAAAGTGGTGTCGTCCGAGATCGTCGCCTTGAGCGCGTCGGTCGGCGGGGTCGGGAACCCCCCCGCCGCCGTCGGTGTGCCGTTGAACGTGCTCAGCTTAACAGAGTCCTCCGCGTAACTGTACGCGGCGTCGAACGAGAAGCCGTAAGCGTCGAAACCCAATTCACCCTGGTAGAGGCCGCTGGCGCCGTTGCCCTGCGCGTAGCCGCCGACCTGGGCCAAGGCGCCGGCGCGGAAGGGGCCGGCGTCGATGTGGTACTTGAACGCGCTGTTGGAGCGGGTGTCCTCGGTATTGCCGCCGCCGGCTGTCGTGCCGGAGAAGCCGATGACCGAGAATGCGTAAGAGCCACCCATCGGATCATAGGCGTTGACGTCGTCGAGCAGCAGGGTGTTCTGGCGCCCGAAGGTCAGCGTGCCGAACGTCGTGCTGGCGAGGCCGGCGTAGACTTGTGAGTTGAACCATTGGCCGGCGCGAGCCGAGTCGCCGCTCGTCGATTGGGCGGGGAGTTTCAAGGCGGTGTTCTCGGCCATCGATTCGGGGCCGTTCGCCAGTTGCATCGAGAAGGGATCGAAACCCGTTTCCGCCCGGCCGACGAACGACCAACCGGGGGCGAAGTCTTCTTTGACGCTCACGCCGACGTTCGACTGGCTCAGCGCGTTCGGGGCCGCCTCGAATACGTGGGGCCTGCCCGCCTTGCTGATGAGAAAATTGTCGGAGAAATTGACGTCCCGGTTCCACGGCGCGCCGAATGTCGAGTAGCCGACGCCGATGTCGATCGTGCCATACAGCGTGACCCCGGCGACGCTGAGCTTGCACGGCGTCGTGAAAAAATCCTGGTAACCGGTGCACACCGCCAGCGTCGGCGGCGGCGGCGCCGCTGGCGCCTTCTTGGTCGGCAAATCGGCGGCTTGCGCGCCGCCGACGAACAATGACCCGGCCGTCGAAGCCAAGAGCAAATGTCTAAAATAACGCATAACTTGCCCCCATGTTTGTCGGCCGCGCCTAAATACGCTTGCGGCGGATTACAAGACTACCCCTTCCACGCTCCGCTCATAGCGGGCGCGTTCCCCGTCAACCAGCTCGCGAGGGGCAAGCTCAGGCTCCCCAGCACTCGCGGTTACCTAGTAGCTCAGTTCCGATATCCTGGCAAATATCTCGCCGCGTGGCTTATGTACCGCCACCGCAGCGAATATAACAAATTGATGACATTCCTATTGTTTGGAACAAAAGCGAAATAGGCTCAGCGGCCAAGCGCCGCCCCTATGGCGCGCGGGCGCTGCCAACGTCGCGCCGCCGCCATGTCGCCATATTTGACTGCGTGTGTGTCCTGGCGGCAACAGGTCGACCCCAGGCGTGGCGACATTCTTCTCAACGCCGGAGGCGGCCCGGCGCCGGCAAAGCGGACGCCCGCGGCCGGAGAGCCGCGCTTCCCATCGCGCCGGAGCGAGCAGCGCCGCTATTGCGCCGATTTCGCGCCGAACCCGCCGCACGCGACGCCGTCCGATCAACCGTCCGGCGCGAATAAATCGCGCAAGAGCCGCCACGCCGGAGCCGACGCGGCCGCCGGCCGTCGAACCTGCGCGGATGCGACAGCCCGCTTGCACGACGAATCAGCGGCGAAGGCTCTCGCGAGCCGACCGCCGGGTAGCCGCGCCGCTTCTCTCGCGCTCGGCGGCGCAGCGCGGCCGTCCGTCCGTCGTCACATTTTCTTGCCGTCGGGGCCGAACTGCTTGAGATAGGCGATGACGTTGGCGATGTCGTCGTCGTCGGAGAGCCCGGGGAAGGTCATCTTGGTGCCGGGCACCTTGGCCCTCGGGTTCTTCAGATAGTCCTTCAACGTCGCCTCGTCCCAGGTGACGCCGCTGTTCTTGTTGGCGTCCGAATAGCTGTAGCCTGGATAAGCGCCGGCCTTCCGGCCGACCACGCCGTTGAGAACGGGGCCGACCATGTTCTTGGCGTTCTCGCCGATCATGTGGCAGACCTTGCATTTGTTGAACACCTTTTCGCCCGCCGCGGCGTCCTGGGCGGCCGCGCCGCCCGCCGAGACCGCCAGCGCGGCGACCGCCAACATCCAACTCTTCAAGTGCATCGTGCTTTCTCCAAAGAGGTGCGCGCCGCCAATGGCGCCTCGCCGCGCCCCCGGACCGGCCTCGGCGCAGCTCGCCGCCATGATTAGCAACAGAGTTCGACGAGCGATAGCCCCCCGAACGACGAAGCCGCGGCGGCTCCTCGGGCGGCGGCGCGAGCGTTTGGCGCTGATCGACCATTTCGCCGCCGTCCGAGGTAGCTGCGCCCTCGCTCACTCCATCGTCGCGCCCCACGTCCCCCAGATGTAGATGCACGAGAACAGGAAGATCCACACCACGTCGACAAAATGCCAGTACCATTCGGCGAACAGGAAGCCGAGGTGCTGACGGGGGGTGAAGCCGCCGCCGATCGCGCGGAAGAGGCAGACGCTCAGGAAGATCGCGCCGATGATGACGTGCGCGCCATGGAACCCGGTCGCCATGAAGAAGGTCGAGCCGTAGATCGAGTTCGCGAAGGCGAACGGCGCGTGCGCGTACTCGTAGGCCTGGATCGCGACGAACAGAAAGCCCATGACGACGGTCAGCGCGAGATAGCGCATGAACGCGGTCCGATTGTTCTTGTTCAGCGCCTCATGGGCTAACGTCACCACGCCGCTCGACGAAACGAGGATGGCGGTGTTGATGAGCGGCAGACGCCACGGGTCGATCGCGACGATTCCCTTCGGCGGCCACAGACCGCCGGTGAACGCTTCGCGCCCGTATTGGGCGGTGTCCGCAGTGAACAGCGACGAATTGAAATAGGCCCAGAACCAGGCGACGAAGAACATCACCTCGGAGGCGATGAACAGCAGCATGCCGGCGCTCAGGCCGCGGCTGACCCTGTCGTTGTGATGCCCCTCGTGCGACTCGACGACCACGTCGCGCTGCCAGCCGGCGAAGGTGAAGAGCAAGCCGGCGACGCCGAGGGTCAGAACCCATCCGCCGGGATGGATCCCGGCGATCGTGATCGCCTTCATCCATTGGATGAGCCCGAGCGCGGTGAGGAAGGCGAAGAACGCGCCGACGATCGGCCATGGGCTCGGCTCGACCAGGTGAAAGCCTTCGCGGGAAGATTGGGCCTCGGTCATTGGGTGCTCCTGGCGTCGTCGCGCGCGGCGAACAGCGTGTAGGACAAGGTGATGGCGTCGACCCCGGCCATCGAAGCGTCGGTTTCGAGTTTGGGATCGAGGAAGAACACGACCGGCCACTCGGCGCTCTCGTGCGGACCGAGGCGTTGCTCCTGGAAGCAGAAGCACTGGATCTTGTCGAACCACGGCCCGGAAATTTCCGGAGTGACATTGAACAGCGCGTTCGCCGCGAGCGGCCGTCCCGAAAGATTCTGCGCGCGAAAATAGACGGTCGCGGTCTTTCCCGTGCGCAGTTTCACCGATGCGGTTTCCGGCTCGAGGCGCCAGTCGAGCCCGGGCGCGACATTGGCGTCAAACAACACAGTGAGCGTTCGGTCGCCGACGCTCTCGGCGCCTTGCGAGGCGACTTGGGTCGCGCCGTAGAGCCCGAACGCGCGGCAGAACGCCGAATAGAACGTCGCGGCGGCGTAGGCGAAGCCGAGCATGCCGACGACGGCGCCCGCCGAGGCGAGCGCCAGCGTCCGGTTGCGTCGCGCGGCCAGCGCATCCATCAGTGACCGCCTTCCGCGACCGCGGCGCCCGCGCCGTCAAATCGGATCGCCGGCGGCGTCTCGAACTGATGGAACGGCGGCGGCGACGGCAACGTCCATTCGAGCGTCGTCGCGCCCTCGCCCCAGGGATTGGCGGGGGCGACGCGCTTGGCGGCGAACGCCTCATAGAGCGTGTAGAGGAACACCAGCGTGCCGATACCGGCGATGAAGGCGCCGATCGACGAGACGAAGTTCCACAAGGTGAAGGCGTCGGCGTAGTCGACCTGGCGGCGCGGCATCCCGGCGAAGCCGAGGAAATGCTGGGGCATGAAGACGATGTTGATGCCGGCGAAGGTCAGCCAGAAGTGAAGCTTGGCGAGCCTCTCGTTATAAAGGTAGCCGGTCATCTTCGGGAACCAGTAATAGAAGCCGGCGAAAATCGAGAACACCGCGCCGAGCGACATCGTGTAGTGGAAATGCGCGACGACGTAGTAGGTGTCGTGCAGTTCGCGATCGAGCGCAGCGTTGGCGAGCACGACTCCGGTGACGCCGCCGACGGTGAAGACGAAGATGAAGCCGAGCGCCCACAGCATCGGCGGGCGCATCGCGATCGAGCCGCCCCACATCGTCGCGATCCACGAGAAGACTTTCACGCCCGTCGGCACCGCGATCGCCATCGTCGTGATGACGAAGAACTCCTGCTCGGCGAGCGGAATCCCGGTGATGAACATGTGGTGCGCCCAGACCACGAAGCCGAGCGCGCAGATCGTCAGCATGGCCAGCACCATGCCCATGTAGCCGAACACCGGCTTCCTCGAAAACGTCGAGACGATCTGGCTGATCATGCCGAAACCGGGGAGAATCAGGATGTAGACCTCGGGGTGGCCGAAGAACCAGAACAGGTGCTGGAACAGCAGCGGATCGCCGCCGCCGGCGGGATCGAAGAACGAGGTGTGGAAGTTGCGGTCGGTCAGCAGCATGGTCAGCGCCCCCGCGAGCACGGGGAGCGCGAGCAGCAGCAGGAACGCGGTCGCCAGCACCGACCAGACAAACAGCGGCATGCGGAACAGCGTCATGCCCGGCGCGCGCATGTTGAAGATGGTGGCGATGAAGTTGATCGCGCCGACGATCGACGAAGCGCCGGCCAGGTGCAGCGAGAGAATGACGAAGTCGCCCGCCGGCCCCGGCGTGCCCATCGTCGAAGAGAACGGCGGATAGAGCACCCAGCCGCCGCCGAACCCGTTCATCCCCGGCGACCCCTCGACGAACATCGAAGTCACCAACATGCAGAACGAGGCGACCAGCAGCCAGAACGAAAGATTGTTCAGTCGCGGAAACGCCATGTCCGGCGCGCCGATCATTAACGGCACAAACCAGTTGCCGAAGCCGCCCATCATCGCCGGCATGACCATGAAGAAGATCATGACCAATGCGTGGGCCGAGAAGAACACGTTGTACAAGTTCCTTGCCGCGCCGTCCGAACCGTCGCCGTTCATGATCGCCGAGAGCACCGGGAACACGTGCATTCCCGGCGACATCAACTCGGCGCGAATCGCGATCGACAGTAAGGATCCGATCACCCCGGCCATGACCGCGAAGCACAGGTAGAGCGTGCCGATGTCCTTGTGGTTGGTCGCGAACAAGTAGCGCCGCAATCCGGTCGGCGGGGTGTGAGCAGCATGTTTCTCGGCGTCCGAGGGGACAAAGCCGCTGACTGTGGTCATGAGGTTCAACTCCGCTTGGTTGACGGCTTGCGGGATTCTCGGGGCTCAGCGCGTCGGCGACGCGGCGGCGAGTTCGACGCCTCCCGTCGAGGCGAATTGCTTTTTCTTGGCCCTGACCAGCCAAGCCTGGTAGTCGTCCGCGCCGACGACGCGGATCTCGATCGGCATGAAGGCGTGGCCGATGCCGCAGATGTTCGAGCACTGGCCGTAGAACACGCCCTCGCGCTCGGCCTTGAACCAGGTTTGGGTCAGCCGCCCGGGAATAGCGTCGACGCGCACCCCGAGCGAGGGCACGGCGAAGGAGTGGATGACGTCGAGCGAGGTGACGTCGACTTCGACGACCTTGCCGACGGGGACTACCGGCGCGTTGTCGACGGTCAACAGGCGCAGGTCGCCCTTGGCGAGATCGAGATCGCCGTCGTCCTTCGGCAGCGAGTCGAATTGGAAGCCGCCGACCTCCTTGGGATAGCCGTAGCGCCATTCCCATTGCGAGGCCGTCGCTTTCAGCACGAGGTCGGGAGTGGGGACGATCATCTGCTTGCGAAGAAGCTGGAGCGAGGGAAAGGCGATGACGACCAGCGCCAGCGCGGGCAGGATCGTCCAGACGACTTCCAACGTCCAGTTGTGCGTGGTCTTCGACGGCGTCGGGTGGACGCGCTCACGGAAATTGACGACGACATAGGCGAGCAGGACGAAAACCAGCGCGGAGACGCCGATCGTCACCGGGAGAAGAAAAGCGTCGTGAAACCAAACGATGTCGGCGGCGTTGTCGCTGTTGACCGGCTGGAAACCTATCTCGCCCTGCGTCGGCGCGCCGAGAACGCCGGCGCGGGCGCCGGCCGAGGCCAACATGACCGCCGCGCCAAAGGTCAGCGGCACCAGGAACATCGAGCCGAAGGCGATCGCTGTCGGCGCCCGGCTCGTCTCCCCATGATGCGCTTGCCCCGCGTGGTCGTCCGCCGCGTGCGCCGTAACCGTCATCAATCCCTCCTCAATCGATCCCATCCGCGCCGACGACGCGCGCCCCTACCTCGCCAACGCCTCGCCGAGCATGGCGGCGAACAGCGCGAACATGTAGAGGATCGAAAATCCGAACAGCGCCATCGCCGCCTTGCGCTGCTCCGCCTCCGGGCCGTCGCGCAGCCGGTAGAGCGCCGCGGCGCGCCACACCAGCGCGACGTCGAAGCCCGTCGCGACGACGGCGTAGAAGGCGCCGAGGCGCGCAATCGTCAGCGGCGCGAAGGAAGCGAGGACCAGCAGAGCGACGTAGATCGCGATTCTGCGGCAGGTCGCGACCGGGCCGACCACGTTGGGCAGCATCGGCACGCCGACGCGCTGGTAGTCGCCCGAGCGGCACAGCGCCAGCGACCAGAAGTGCGGCGGGGTCCACAGGAAGATGAACAGGAACAGCGCCAGCGGCCCCGCGTCGATCGCGCCGGCGGCGGCGGCCCAGCCGATCATCGGCGGCAACGCGCCGGCGGCGCCGCCGATGACGATATTGAGCGGCGTGCGCCGCTTCAGCCAGATCGTGTAGACGGGAACGTAGATGACGATGGTGAGCGCCAGCAGCCCGGCGGCGAGCCAGTTGACCCTGAGCCCAAGCGCCGCCACCGACACCGCCGAGAGGAACGCGCCGATCGCCAGCGCCTCGCGCGGATCGACCGCGCCGCGCGGAATCGGACGCCGCGCCGTGCGCGCCATCTGCGCGTCGATGTCGCCGTCCCACCACATGTTGAGCGCGCCGCAGGCGCCGGCGCCGGCGGCCATCGCCGCCAGCGCGGCGACGAGGTTCAGCCAGTCGACAGGACCCGGCGCGAGCAGAAATCCGACCGCGCCGGTGAACACGACCAGCGACATGACGCGCGGCTTGAGCAGCACGAAGCGGTCGATCGCGCGCGCCCGCGTCGGCGCGCGCTCCGCGGCGAGCGCCGGGCCGCGCTCAGCCAACGTCTCCGATCGACGCGCTGCGCCCGCCTCACCCGCCATGGCGGACGCTTCCGCTCGTTGCGCGCTTTTCGCCGCCGCAGAATCCCCCCTCTCGCAACGCCGCGCTTCGCTTCGACATCCGATGTCCCAATCCGTCGGAGTTGATTTGCATCAAACGTACCTGTGATCTGAATCAACGTCTATCTTAAACTCGATCAAATGCAAATCTCGCGCCGTCTTTCGCGTTTCCCCTGCGCGCGCCGACGCGAAACGCGTTTTCGACGCGCGCCAACGACGGCGAGGCGCCGATTTCGCCGCCCTGAGAGCGCGCCGCGACCGGCCTCCGCGCCGCCATCGGCTGGTCGAGCGCGGCCGCGCCCGCCTCTCTTGCGGCGCCCGAGACCAAAAAACGAGCGCGGGATTCCGGCGACAGGCTATAAACCGCGCAAATTGCCCGAGTTCGCGCCCTCCGCCCGGCGCTGGACTTTCTCGCCCGGAGCCGCCCCGCCCGTCTCCGGCGCAAGCCAAGCCGTCGAGCTCGCCCCGGTTCAGGTCGCGCCTCTAGCCTTCGCGCACTTTCTCCCTTAGTGGCGCGCGCATGGGTTCCGGCGCTCTTTTCACCCTCGGCGCGCGCGGCTCGCGGCGGCCGTCGTTTTGGCGGCGTTTAGGCGTTTTTGCGCTGGCGCAAATCATTATTTGCGCTCGCGCGCGAGCAGGCGCGAAGCGGGACGGGCTCGCCGGGCGGGCGGACGCCGCCGCCGCCGC
>Ga0326727_10002727_pt1 | contig 58977 bp, 58 predicted proteins | sample MB2enrmetagenome_FD_207643 | JGI IMG/M metagenome (GOLD analysis project Ga0326727, IMG submission 207643) | Lab enriched peat soil microbial communities from McLean, Ithaca, NY, United States - MB29MY | ecosystem: Environmental > Terrestrial > Soil > Wetlands > Peat | place: USA: New York... | reverse complement strand
GGTGAAGCGCGGGATCGAAGCCCCGCTGGATCAATTCGCCGCCCTCTCCGAAAGCATCCACGACGGCCGGATCAACTTGCTGGAAGCCGGCAAGCTGGCGGATGCGGGGCGCGTCAGTTTTTCCACCATCCTGCGAGCTCAGGAAGCGGAACGCAGAGTGGACGCGGCCATGAAAGCAGGCAAGGTGCTGCCCAAGAACCGCGCTCAGGCGCTGAAGCTGGCGCTCTCCGATGCCGCTGTGTTCAACGCGCTGGTGGAGCAGGCACGTCCGGTGGTCGACCTGCGCAGCCACGGACATGCGGGCGGTGGCGAACAACCCACGGCACAACAGGCGCTGATGGCGGAAGTGAACGCCTACGCCAAAGAGAACAAGTGTTCGCTGAGCGTGGCGCTCTCGGATATCACCAAGCGCAACCCGGATCTCTGGCGGCAGTACTCGGAAGAAATCGTTACCGCCGTCGAGGCAGCAGAAGAGGAAGAAGAATAGCGCTCAGCTATCGGCTCTCAGCTTTCAGCAAGCCCATCGCGGCAGGCTGGGACTGTTTGCTGATAGCTGAAGGCTGAAAGCTGATAGCTCAATCAGGGATCCGCGCCTCTAACGCGCGGAGCCCTGTACCAAACGGTACAGGGCAGAGAAGGAGAAGAAACTATGTCGGATGGAACCGTAAACACACCGTCGGCGCCGCCCGAGGCGTGCCTCGCAGGGGCTTGGCCGGCGAACGTGAAGTTAATGTTTGATACGGCGCTGGCGTCGCAGACCAAGATTCTGACTGACGCGCAAAACGCCGCGAATCTCTCGCTGCTCAACGCGGTCGGGGTAGCTCACGCCGCGGCGCAGCAAGGTCTACGCCATGCTGAACTGGCCGCGGCCGACCAGTGGCAGGAGCAGGCAACCAGCACCGTGATCAGCGATGACGACTTGGCCAAAATCACCCAGAGCGTAACCGCTGCCATCACCGCCGTGCTGTCCAACATGGCAACCGGAAGGCCGGTGGTGAACCCGACTGGAACCACGGCGGCTCCGGTGCCGACGCCCTAACCGCGGATCGGGAGATCGGGCAGCCAGCTCTCAGCTATCAGCCGTCAGCTTTCAGCGAGCGGCTTGCTGAGAGCCGCCGATCTCCTGATTTCCCGAGCCGAAGATGTAGCGCTGACCTTCAGGTCAGCAGCATTTGAGATGCCGACCTCAAGGTCGGCGCTACGGAGGAAAACCGAATGAGTGACATCACAGCGATCGACCAAAGCTACCATTTGAATTACAGCATCGAAATCGGCAAGTTCACTTGTCTGGCGCCGGATACCACGGTGTCTGCCGACGGGTGCAACGTGCCGAGCGGGGCCAACGGGGCGTTCCTGGGCGTGGCGCAGGAATCCGTCCTGCCGGACGCCATGGCCGACTATTCCGGCGGCGTGTACACGCTCACCAGCGGCACCGCCTGGCCCGCCAACTCCGTTCCGTCGAGCGGACTGGGGCGCAACATCCGCACCCGCATCTTCGGGATCTCGCGGGTGGTGGCGTCCGGCGCGATTTCGCGCGGCGCCTATGTGAACATCGCCAACGCGCAAGGCCAGGTGAAAGCGGTCAGCGAAGCCGTGGGCACGTACATCAACGTGGTCGGCATCGCCATCGACGCCGCTGTCAATGCCGGCGACGTGATCCGCGTGCTGGTGCTGCCGTTTACGTACAAGATGTAGGGAACAGGGAACAGGTTACAGGGAACACGTTCCGTTCGTTCTTCCCTAGTCCCTATTCCCTCTTCCCTTCCTTCGGGCGTCCGGCGCGGCGTTCGCCCGACATCGAGCCTCGTGGTGTTGCCGCGCATAACTCCGAGGCAAGGAAGAACAGTTATTAGTAATCAGTTGTCAGTTTGCAGTTCGAACTGATGACTGACAACTGGTGACTGAAAACTTCGGAGGAGACCAATGCCTAGCCTCAACCAGATACACGTCGACGAGGCGCTAACCCAGATCAGCATCGCTTATCGCAACCAGGCGTTTGTTGCGGAGGAGGTGCTGCCGGTGGTGCCCGTCATGAAGAAGAACGATGTGTTCTTCAAGTTTTCCAAGCAGCACTTCCGCGCGTACAAAGATGCCTACGCGGCCGGCCAGCGGGCGCAGCAGATCGAAGTCGATCTCGACGCGCGTGGATTCTACATGGCCGACGGACACGCCCTCGAAGACTCCATCACCGACGACGAACGCGAGCAAGCGGACCCGAGCGCGCAGATCGAGATCGAGAAGACCGAGAAACTCACCAACATCATCGCGCTCAACGAGGAAATCAATCTCTTCAACAACATTCTTACCACCGCCAACATCACGCAGAACGTCACGCTTTCCGGGACCTCGAAGTGGTCGGATTACGTCAATTCGGACCCGGTCAGTGTGGTCCTGGCAGCGCGGCGCAGCGTGCAGCAGCAGATCGGAGACTTCCCGAACTACCTCCTGCTCTCGCAGCCGGTGCTCGACACGCTCGCCAATCACCCCCGCATTCTTGACCGGGTGAAGTATACCGCGAACGGCGCGCGCACCCAACTCGACGAGCAGGATCTGGCGCGGGTCTTCAAGGTCGACAAAGTGCTGGTTTCAGCCGCGATCTATCAGACCTCGAACGAAGGCGAGGCGGACAGCCTGGGCTACCTCATGGCCAACAATGCCCTGCTGTTCTACCGCCCGCCCCGGCCCGGCTTGCGCGTGCCCAGCCTGGGCTATACCTTCTTCTGGGCAAAGCGCAGCGGAGTTCTGAGGTGGCGCGAGCTGTCGCTGGAATCGGATTTCCTGCGGGTGAAGAAGTACTACGCACAACAGCTCGTGGCGCCGGCAGCGGCGTACATGTGGCTGTCCTGCACTTAGTGACTTGGGGCTTTGGCGCTCGGGAATTTCAAATTACAGATTTGAGATTTCAGAAGCCCAGCCTCCAGCTTGAAGCGCCGGCCGGAGGGCCAGCACGTTTGTCATGCTGACCGAAAGGCAGGCGTCAGGGAGAAACGAAAATGAAGATCGAGATTCTGAATCCCATCGAGCACGACGGAAAGCGGTTTGAACGCGGCGTGGTGGAGCTGGCGGACGAACTGGCAAAGATCTTTCTGAAATTCAAGCATGCCGCGCGGGCGGCCCTGAGCGTGGTGGAGACGCCCGCACCGGCAGCCGGCGCGACAGGGCCTCCCGCAACTCCGACATCCGCGCCGGGAAAACCGAAGTAGCAGGCAGTCAACCGTCACGAATGTAGGAGCCCATAGCACATCTCCTACACCAGTTCAAAGACCCGCGGAAACCCCCAAGGGGGCTCCGCGCGACCGGAGGTTCTATGGCAGTCAGCGTTTCAGTGACAGAGCAGTTCATCGAAGAGACTTTGGCCGGTCCGTACGTTAAGAAAGCCAAACTCACCGTGACCGGACTCACGACCGGCGCAAACAACAGCGTGCCCCACGGCCTGAACGATGGCAAAGGCAATGCCGCCACACCGATCACCGTATCGATCGAGCCCAGTTCGAACAACAACTTTTATGAGTATCAGGCTGCCGACAGCACGAACATCTATGTCGGCGTCGGGGCGGGATCGGGGACGTCGTGCAACATCTATGTCGAGTACTAGTGGGCAGATAGGCAGATAGGCAGGTCGGCAGGTCGGCGGATAGCGACCTGCCTACCTCACCATCTGCCCAACTGCCGGAGGCTTCATGAGTTACTGCACCGTTGATGATGTCTGTACAGCGTTTCCACGCTTCGTGCGAAATGCGGCCAATTCGATTCAGGACACCCAGATCCAGGACTGGATCGATGACCGAAAGGCGCGCATCCGCTCCGCGCTTTACGCGCGGGGCATCGATCCCGACGCGATGACACTGACGCCCGACCAGGCGAACTTCCTACGGGCGCTTAATCGAGACGGATCTATTGCGGACGTGGCCGACGCGCTGCAAGGAAACGTTTCGCTGCAAGCAGGCGAAGGCGCCCACGCCGCGGAGCGGCGGAAATCTTTCGAGCGGCAAGTCGCAGAGATCAAGCAAGGTCTCTACGACAAGTTCTTTAGCCAGCTTGCCCGAACGGTCGAAATCGAGCCGACGCTCGGCGGTACGGCTGGCGGCGAGACGGACCACTCCACGGCCCGGGATCGTGATGAGAACAAAGCCTTCAGCAAGGATCAAGTGTTTTGAGAATCGGGAGATCCGGTGATCGGGAGATGGGGTGAAACATTTGTGATTTGTTTTTTGTGATTTCTGATTTCTGATTTGTGATTGGGCGTTTCAATCGCCAATCATCAATCGCCAATCACAAATTGTTCGCACGATCACCCAATCTCCCGATCACCGGATTCGAGAATAAGAACTCAAATGTGGATCTCATACTACAACGCGGGCTTATCGAAGCAAGTGGTAAGGCAACTCCTGGCGGTGATCAAACGGGACGTTCAGGCGGCGCTGGATTTTGTATCGGGCGCGCCGGGGACTTACGCGCCCTTCGCCGAATACGATCTGGCGCTGCTTCCTGTGCAGCAGTTCCCGGCGCTTCTGTTGACTCCCGATACGGTGGCCGTGGAAGAACAAGCGAACTTTACCTTACACCAGAGCATGCGGCTCACGTGCGTAATTACAGTCACGCATCAGGACCGCAATGCCCTGGCGGAACTCATCCAGGATTACGTGCGCGCCGTGCGAGCCGTGCTCGATTCACTTTGGGAACTGACGCCGGGCGACTTTCTGCTCACCAGTCTTCCCTTGCCTTCGCCGCCTTTTCCGCAGGACGCACTTTCGCCCGGCCTGGCAAACGGAAAACTTACGGGGCTCTTTGCGGAGCGCCACACGTTTGAGGAAATTCGCCGCGCCCCCCAAAGCGGGTTTGTGATGGCGGCAACGATGTCGATAGTTGCGGAGATCGAGGAAAACTGAAAGAAGCTATCAGCCGTCGGCTCTCAGCTCTCAGCAGGCCGGCGGCGGCTCGCGGATAGCTGAAAGCTGAGAGCTGAAAGCAGTCCGAACATGGCTCCAACACTGTCTCCAACCTCAATACATCAAGGCCCGGGCCGGCTTTGGCTTTACGTGCCCGAGCCTGCACACGGAAACCGGCTGGTTATCGGGACGGACGGTTCACCGACGCAGCCGAGCGGGCTGGGGTCCTGGGCGGCGACAACTGCCTACCTGGCCGGGCAAATGATCAAGGACGCAAACAACAACACGGAGCTTTGCCTGGCGGCCGGCGCCTCCGGCTCCTCCGCACCGTCCTGGCCGACTTCTGTCGGCCCAGCCATCAGCGATGGCGGGGCTGCCTGGCTGTTCGTCGGACCCTACGGGGCGTACTTTGCAGGAGCGACGGAGGGGGCGATCACCTCCACCTTGACACCCAAGTATCAAGAGATTGGGGCTGACCAAGTGGCCTCCCCCATCGACGTGGTGATGACTGCCGATGCCTACGAGATCGACGTCACCATCAAGCAGACGAACTTGGCCAACTTGATTAGCTTCTTTGCTCCGGGCACCTTCTCGACCGGCACGGACGCCAACCAGCCTTCCGGCGCGCAGGCCTACGAGCAGATCACGTTCGGAGGCATTATCCCTGTACTTAAGCTGGGCGTCGCAGTTATCTCCCCACGCCGCGACGCGACGGGGAAGTTCGTAGTCTCGCATCTCTACCAGGCCTACCAGGCAGAGGCGGTCAAACTCCCGTTCCAGCGCGGGAAGGAAACTACTTTTGGGGTGAAGTTCAAGGGTGTCGCAGATTCCAGCCGTCCGGCAGGGGACCAGGTGGGTATGGTTTGGAGACAAGTCTGACCGGAGATCGGTTGACCTGGTGATCGGGTGATCGGGTGAACTGCACTCGGCCTCGATTTTCCACGATGCGATTGGGACAACCAAGTTATACACCCGAGGTCGCCGTGGCACCGGACAGCGGATCAGAAGGATGGAGACAATGAAAGTCCCGGCAGAGGAACTGAGTATTCTCGTTGGCCTCGATGGGCTGGCGATGGTGCAGCACGAAAGGGCCGACGTGGTGGAAGAACTTACGACGGTGGGGACCGCGGAAGCCATCTTGCGTGCGCTCGAGGCCCAGCGGCGTGAGAAAGAGCTGAAGTTGCGTCGGCTGCCTGATTGATGGTCTGAAGGGGTGGCCGGCTAACAGCGTGACATTTTACGCTGGAATGAGAGTAGCGGACCCGGCCCCCCTCACCCGACCCGCGCCGACCGGTGAAAGCGCCGTCGCGGGTCACCCTCTCCCCCAAGGGGGAGAGGGCATTTTCATGACGAGTCGTTGGTATGACAACTGGAAACGAAATCGCGACGGCCGCAGACTTCCGCAAGCTGGCCCAAGAGAATGCCTTCGAGGAAGCCAGGCGCGTGGTGCTGCCCGTGAGTGGCTATGCCGTAATGCTTCGACGGCCTACGAAATTCTATTGGGCGTTGCGCCGCAGCGGGTGGCCAGCGGAGTTACGCGAGAAGCTGGATCTGGTCGGCGTCGGCGTGCGGACGGAATTAACGGCCGAGGAAACACTTTTGCTGGTTCGCGAGGACCGGCAGATGCTCTCGGAGGCCTTCGTTGACCCGAAGCCCTCCTTGGAGTCAGGTGCAAGTCAGTTCGATCCCAACTGGCTCCCTAAAGAGGACTCGGATTTTATTCTGAAGTACCTGCGAGGCCAGGTTCTGGCAAACGGCCAGGACCTGGAGTCCTTTCGTCGCGGCAAGCCGGAACATATTGAGGGAAGCGGCTGTGATGGGCCGGATGTACGGCAAAACGCCGAGTGAGATGCTCTTCCGCGCCGTGGCACTTTGGCGAATTGACGAAGCAGCAACGCAGGCGCTGACGGCCGCAGATGACTTGGAACACGCAGATGACAGAAAGGCAAAGAACGTTTTTTGGTGAGTTTGTCAGTTGCCGGCTGTCAGTGAGAGCCGCCAACTGAGAATGGATGACCGGGACGAAAGGATGGTTCTCGAAACGACCCTTCACCCGTCCCACTCCGGCTGATGAAAGCGCCGGCAGCGGGACACCCTCTCCCCAGGGGAGAGGGCTTGGAATTCACGGTATTGAACTGAAGACTGATGACTGAGAACTGAGAACCCAAAATGGCCACAGACAGATCCAAAGGCAGGGGCAGGACGCCGGGCATGACGGGGCCGGCGTCAAATTCGATGGTCGACCTGAATCGGGAGATCGTCGCCCCGCTTCAGGAGTTCGATAGCTTGGCACGGCAGGTCTCCGAGGATATGGTGAACGATCTGGCGCCGAGCATGCAAACTTGGGCGAGCGAAGCGACACAGTCGATCAACGCCGCTCAAAACGCCATGCAGAATTTCCAGATGGTGGCCGGCGGGGCATTCATGGCAACCGCCGATGCCATGACGGCGGCGGGGATCGCGGCGTCAGTCTATGGCGAGAATGTCGGCAAAGCGATGGAGCAGGCCGCTAAAGCCGCCTTGGCCTCCATCGCCGAGCAGGCGGGCGTCAACGCGCTCAATGCTCTGGCGCAGGGACTTTGGTTTCTCGCGCAAGCGATCTTTTTCGGAGACCCCGATGCGGCGGCCGCTGCGGCTACAGATTTTGAAGCGGCGGCGGAATGGGGCGCCATTGCCGGAGTGGCAGGCGCAGCGGCCGCCGCGGTGCCGGGCGGCAAAAGCTCAAGCTCCAGCCGCCAAGCAGCCAGCCGGTCCGCGGGGGGCGGTTATGGCAGCACTCCGCAAACCGGCAGCTACGGCCTTGCTCCAGGTGCGGCAGGGGCGTTGAATCCCCCCAGCGGCAACCTGACCGTCATGGTAGTCGGCGACGCGCAAGCCGGCCAATGGCTCGCCTCCACATTGAACACGGCAGTGCAGCGTGGCGTGTCGCTGAACGCCACGACGGTGCAAAAGTCACCGTATGCGGCGGGGTAGTTATCAGTTCTCAGTTGTCAGTTCTCAGTAACAACGGATGACTGAGAGCAGCAGAGGTTTAATGACCAGTATTTTGGAGTTAAGAACTGAAGACTGACAACTGAGAACTGAAGACTAAACATGAGTAACCCACAGATTGTTTATGATCCCGGAACCGGCCCCGTGACGCTGGCGTTCACTCGTCCACCGCGCAAGGTTCCGGCTTACGATTACAACGCCGTCCGGCACGACAACATCTCGAGCGCCGGTGTGCGTGAGGCAGTGCTCGAACGTCTCGAAGCTTTCCTGGAGTTGGAGATGGAGTGGGTGGGAGTCGGTGCAGATGTGCAGGCCTGGAATCAGTTCATGCAATTTGCGCTCAGCGGCGGGCAGTTCGGCTACTACCCGGACGCCTCCCAACCAGCCTTCACCAATTACTGGCTCGAGGACACCACTTGGACGGCAGACTATAAAGCGCCCGGACAGTATTCTTTTAAGTTGAAGTTTCGTCAGGCTGTTTCGTGAGGAGAAACTGGAAAATGGAAAATAGAAACTGGGCCATATTCGATTTTCCATTTTCCAGTTTCCTGCTTTTATGATTCAAGGAAACCAAATCTGGACGCAAGCGTTGGCGCAAGCGCAAAAGCAGCCCTACTACTTCGTCGAGATTCCGGACTTCGCCATCGCGATCGCGAGCTTTTCCTCGACGGCTAACGTGGTGACAACCCTCGGCGGGTATGGCGTCACGCTTTATGGTATCGGGGGATACGGAACCTGAAAAAGAGTAAAGGATAAAGGGTAAAGGACGAAGGACAGAATAAGATTAAAGGACAGGATTAAGAAGTGATGGTAAAGCGTTAGAGGCTAACGAACAAAGCAGGGTTGTCTTGGACTTTGTGCTTGGGCCTTTGGACTTTACCGTTGAGCCTTCACCCTTATTAAGAAAATGCCGACCGTCAGCCAATACTATCCCGGCGATTTTTATGGCGACGTTGCCCAGTCGCTCGCATGGCTCTACGCGCGCCAGGAAAAGCTGGTTCAAGGCTGGGACGCCAATGCGGTGGAAACGGGCTTTCCGGCAACCTCGTGGCCGGGGGCGCCCTGCGTCCCGACCACGCCGCCTTTTATCGAGTGCGGGATTGTTTCGCAGAACGATCTGAGCCAGGTTGCCCAAACCGCCTGCGAAAGCATCGCCGTGGTTCCACCCGGCATTTTGATGCTCGGAGCGGATGACCAACTTGGTCCGGACGGCTGCCCCATCGACCTTTCGCCTATCCCTCTTCCCTACGGTCTGCTCTTTCCGCCCGTGCTGCCCGTTACCGCTGCCGAGATCAGCGCCTACTACGAGCAGATGGTCGCCGACAACCCGAATGGCTCAGTAATCAATGGCGTCACTTACCCAGTGCTGCCGGGCCTTACGATCTATGGGTACCTCTTCAACCCTCAACAGGTGATGACGAATTATCGCGTCGACCTCTTCGCCAAGACAGATCTCTTTTATTACCAGGGGTCGGCAGTAGGCACCGGGCCTTACACTTCAGGGCCGATGTTAGGGCAATATCCCACGCCCTCACAATTTCAGTCGCTGCTGGTTCAACAGGGACTCTACGGATACTGGGGAGCGCAGGTGCCCCATCCGGGACTGGTCATCGCGGTGCTCTACCCGACCAGCGTGCCGCAGCCCGCGGCGAGTTGGTCCGGCGAGTATCTGCCCGCCGGCTGGCTGTGCCACTCCAATACCGGAGTTGGCTACAAGCTGACGGATTATTTTGCGCGCATCTACTCCAAGACGGACGTTGAGTACCTGCAAGAAGACAACATCCCGATCATTGTCCAGGACGACTACCACGCTCGGTGTGGGTCGAGTCATCCGCTTGAACCGGGCACGCCGACCGTGCATGTGCTGTACAACGATCCGGTGAAGGGCCCCACCCAGGTTTGCACCTCACTGGCCGCGGATTGGGCTTTCCCTTCTCTGCCGCTCAGCTTTATTGTACCCACTTCCGACCCCCTTTATTTCCCTGACCCGACCATGACCAACGGGGCGGCCCTCCAGAATCGCAGCTATATCTACGATTGCGCGCTGGCGATTATCGCTTTCACGGCCTCGGGGAACTTTGTCGCAGCGGCGAGAATCATCCAGCAGCTTGACGAGATCTTGGACAACCCCGGTTATCTGGCTTCGATCATTTTCGAAAACGGTGAGGATGGGCAATCCGCAACTCGCTGGACGAAGAGCAACCCCGCGGATTCGGTAACTGATATAAACGATCCCACGGAGCCGCCTTATGGTGAAGGATTGGTAGTGGATTTTCACGCGTTGGCTGCCAATGACACTTTCACTTATTGTGGCAGTGGACTGCCGGATACCACAGACACACAGGTCCAGTTCGAGCACAAAGAAGTCGAAGCAGTCACCTTTAATTTCGCCATTGGCGTCACCACGGCGGCTCAGAAGGTAACGATCCTCCAGGTGACCTCAGGCACTCTGGCGGATCCCGTTCTCAACGGAACCGTGATCACCATCGCCGTGGGTCCTGGGAATGGCCTCTACCGCTTCGAACTGGTGAATGTGAGCGGACTAGTCTCGACGCTCGCCGGTGACACACTCAATTCGATCCAGAGTTTCGTGGTCACCCTGACGGCCGCAGGCGACCTGTACTTTGATAACTTCTCCGCCGGGAACGTTCAGCCGGCAAATTCCCTTGCCTTCAGTTACGACACTTACTACGGCTTGGTGGATCAAGCTTATGTTCGTGCCGGAGCCATGGGCTGGGTGTGCTATGCCTATTGCATCTACATGCAGCTCACCCAGGATTACAGTCCTGCGCTCTACCTCCAGCGCATGCTCGAGTTCCTTTTGACACTTCAATCCACCGGCGGGGGTGGTTACGGCGTGGGGTTATACGGAATCGCTCCCTACGGAGTCGGCGACATCACCACGGGTCTCTTCTACCTTGGCTATGGTTCTTACGTCAACCCCGGGTATCAGTTCGTGCCTGGCATTCAGTATCGAGTGTCCACCGAACACCAGATCGACCTTTATTTTGCTTTCCAGCGCAGCGCCGCAACGCTGCCCACGGCGGCGATCCAGCTTCAGAAAACCGGCACGATCACTGCAACTCAAGCGGCGGCACTGAATGCCACGGCTGCGCAGGTTGCCCTCGCCTCGAATACCATCGCCACAAACGCCGTTGGCACCCTCTATATTCCCCCGAGCAGCGGAGTCCCCGGGCACTTCGCCCAGGGCGCCGGAACTGCCGCTACCCCGCCAGCGGGTCTTGATACAAGCCAGGCCTGCGACGCGGCAGGCACCTGGGCGGCGCTTTTCTGCCACGCCATCGGGCGCGACGACCTGGCACTGCAATGCCTCGAGTTTGTCGACCAGAATTTCCTGCTTCAGAGTCAGCAGATTCTGTTGTCCTCGGCCACTAATTCCTATAACGAAGCTTACCAGCAGCTAACGCCCTTCAGTGGATTTAAGTTCTTTAACGACTCTCCGGGAGGCTATTCAGGTTCGCCTTTGAGCGTTTCACAAGAGCAGAGCTGGAGCATGATTCTGGGGTTGCTGGACCTGTACAATGTCTCGGGAGTGGCCAATTATTTCGCCGGTGTCTACGGCAGCCTCGATAATTACCTCACCACGTTGATCACCAGCCAACGCACCGTGCGGTCGACCACCGGCGATGGCTCGTTCCTGATGTATTCCCTGGCCTCTCGCGATCTACCTTATGAGTTCGAGGTCTGGCCGGGCTTCACCCCGACTGCATGGTTCTATCTTGTTTCGACACATCCCGGCCTGCTGCTCACACTTGGTAATCTCCCGACGATTATTCCTTACCTTCAAATTCCCCAGGGGGCAAGCCAGTCTGTCAATGAGCTCGAAGGCGCCTCTTCGCTGGGCAGCATGACGGTGACCTGCATCGACCCCAATGGCACGCTCAAGGGTCTGGCGGCTCAGAACGTGTTGATCGGCAGGGTGGTGCAGCTCAAGCAAGGATTTCCGGGCATGGCGGTGGGCGACTTCACAACCCTGCAAACTATGCAGATCACCCAGGTTGGCCAGGACCCGGACGGACGTATCACCATTCAATGCGCGGACGTGCAGCGCTTCATTCAAGGGATGCAAATATGGTTGAGGGGCGGGCCCCTCTGGTGGGCGCCCGGCGAGCCAACCGCGGAGCAACCGGTGGGTGCATCCTGGATCGAGAACGGCTACGCGGTGAGCGACAAGAACCCGCGCTACGTGGCGGGGAACCCGATCGACATTATCCTCGCGGTGCTCCAGAACGAATTGGGCGTGGGCCAGGACCCAGCGCTCCTCACCTCGAATTACGTGATGCAAAGCCTCGCACCCGTGTACGAGTCGCAGCAGAATTACGAGCCCTTGCCGCCGCCGGAAGGCTGGGCCATCTATTTGCCGGGCCAGGACTCGACGTTGATAAATCCCAATCCGTATATCGATGTGCCTGGCCTGCTGGCCTTGCGCGACGGCGAGTTCTCAGGCGTCTGGTTTGATTTTGTTATTACTCGCCCTATAGATGGAAAGCAATTCATCGAAGAGCAAATCTTGAAGGCCCTGGGCCTTTATTGGATTGTCCGCGCGGATGGCCACCTCTCGCTCAAAACCATGAAGCCGCCCGTCGAGCAGACACCTGTCTTCTCGTTCAGCGCCAAGAACATCATGGCAATCCCCACGACCCAGCGCCAAAACATCATCAACTTGGTTACCTTTCAGTTGGACGTCCAGCAAGGCGGCGTCACCACGTCGGCGCGCAGTTACGGTTATCAGGTGAGCTACGAACAGCAAACCTCACTTCAAACCTATCGGCAGGTTTTCGAACAGCAAATTCAGTCTACCGGCCTGCGCGTGGCGCGCGGTGGCATGATGCTCTCGCGCCTGCTCTCCGATCGCATCTTTCGCCGTCACGCCTTCGGCCCGCCCACTTATAAATTCACGGCGCAGCTCGCGACTTTGCCCGTGGAATTGGGTGATTACGTTTGGCTGAGCCACCCGAAAGTCCTGGATCTCAATTCCGGTAAGCTGGGGCTGAACAATGTGGTCTGCGAAGTACTCGACCGGCAACCCAACTATAGCCAAGCCACGGTCGATTTCACCCTGCTTGACACGCGCTTCATCAATATCTCACCTCCTTACCAGATCGCGGCGGCCGCAGCCAATATTCCACCCTGGAGTCTGGCCTCGGCCCAGCAGCGAGCGCAGTACATGTTCATTTCTTCCGCAAGCATGGGTGGTGAGAACAGCGATGGGACAGCGGGGAACACAATCTTTTGAGAGCGGGAAAATGAGAACTGGAAACTGGAAACTGGAAAATAGAAACTGGAAACATGGGATTTTTTCCAGATTACATCACCCAATGACAGTCGCGAATATCCATTTTCCAGTTTCCAGTTTCCGATTCATAAATGGTGATGCATGTCTCAACTAACACTAGGTTCCATTCCGGGATTCTTCGATCTTGCGGACAGCGCCATCGCGGCCGGCCAGCCCCTGACCGACGATAGCATGCTGAAGATCTCTCATAACGCCAAGTTTGGTACGGTGCGCAGCAAGCTGATCTTCATGGGCTTCTATGCCAACGGCAACACGGTGCCCACCCCGATCGACCCTGACGACGGCTACGCCTACTCGCGCGGCGAGTGCCAGTTCGTCTGGATGATCTACAGCAATCGCGCACCCGCTCCGGGATTCGTTCCCGGCCAGGCGCCCCCGCCAGCCCAAGCCAATTCACAGTCGGGCCAGCTCTATAACTACCCCGGCTCCTGGGACATCAACGATGTGACAGGGGTAGTGAGTCTCCGGACAACTTATTGGCAAAACGGGACGGAAGTCGTGACCAACGACGGAATCATTAAGGTTTACGCAGTGTGCCTGCGCTTGAGTTTGAATAGCGCAAATTGAAACACAGTGACGAGTGACAAGTGACGAGTGACGAGTTAAAGTACGACGCCCGACAGCTTCTTTTGTCACAACCTATCACTCGCCGCTCGCCAACTTCATCTCGGCTTGTCACTCGTCACTCATCACTCGTCACTGAGGTTTAATCATGGCGGTAACAAGAACAGTTCTCCCACGCAAGGGTTTGATCCAATCCCAACACGGCCTGACCAGCTATGAGGCTGACCAGGACCAAAACTGGGCGCTCCTCGATGCGAATGTGGCGTTCATGAGCGACCTTCCTGTTTCCCTGTTTCAGCCGCTCGGGTGCAACGGGCTGGTGTCGGGATTCGTTCTCTCCACTTCCAGCACGTTGGTCCCCGGCATCACGTCAGGGGTACTTTTCGCGCAAGGCGAAGACTATGCGCCCACGAGTGCGCCAACGCTCGGGCCGGCGCCCGCAAATCAGACCAGCTACCTGTTTTATAACTCGAGCACTGGGTTTTACTACCAGACTGGGGCGACAGGAGCGACGGCCGGCGATGCCCTGGTTGGCATCGTAACTACAAACGCCACGACCGTGATTGCCGTCCAGCAAGCCACACCCATCTATGGCTCGATAAACATCACCTCCGCTGCCGCCGGCAATGGGTCGGTCGCGCATCTGCTCGGCCGAGCCCCGCTGTGCGCCATCATTCAAATGACTAGCGGCGGCGCAATCTGGTTTCAAACTCCAACCAGCTACGATGGGACAAAGATTTATTTTGTGGCCTCCGACACGGCTGTTACTGGGAGGGTGATTGTGTGGTGAGAAAAGCTTACTTCACCGCGCCGGCTGAGAAAAGCCACCGTTAGGCACCAGGTTCGCGGCGTTGGGGGCCGAAAAGGAAGACAGTGCCGCGGGAGCGCTTAAAGAGACCACTCCCGCCAGAATGCGGTTGGCTGGAGCCATTGACCGTCTCATTCCTCACATCACCGGCATCCTGGCGCTTCCCTTTGGGTTATACTAGGCCCAGAGGGTAAACTATGTTCTTCTTACGCACTGCCTCCCTTTCAATGGCCTTAGTGATGTTTCTGCCTGCCGGCGCATGGAACTCACGCCCTGACAGGCAGCCGACCGCAACTCGGCTCGCGGCTCCCGAAATGGATTTCACTTTGGAGGGAACCGTCAATACTCTGGATCACAACAAGCTCACCGTTCACACTGAGGACAACATCATTTTCCATGTGAGCTACGATGACAAGACCGAGTTTAAGGATGAAGAGGGCAAGCCCGCCCACAGCACTGACCTTAAAGTGGGCCTGAGGATCAGGGTGGAAGGCGATCTTGCCGAAACCGGCGAGATAGCCGCGCAGAGGATTACACTGCTAAAAGCACCGTCCCAAAAATAGAGCCTCAATAGAAGTCATGTGAGGCCATTTCGGCGAATGCCACCGGCAGCGGACGGACGTGTTCCGCTTTCACGGAAACTACACCCTCCTGATTTTGCAGCTTGCCATCAATCAGTAAGAATTGTTGCTGGACCACAGTCGCATAATCTTCCTCAAACAGTTGAGGCGTGATGATGGCATTGGTGATGCCTGTTTCATCTTCGAGGCTGAGAAACACAAAACCTTTCGCAGTTCCCGGGCGCTGCCGGGCGATAACAGCCCCGGCGATCCGAACGGCTGATCCGTTGCGCAAACGGTGAAGGTCGGCGGCCGATCGCACCCCTTCTTTTCTTAGTTGCGGCCTCTTATAGGCCATAGGATGAAGTCCAATGGTCATTCCCGTGCCCCGAAAATCTGCAAGGAGCCTCTCCTCGGGTCTCATGGGAGCCAAGGGAGAATTCTCGCGCGCCGAATTTTGTTCGGGCAACCGCTCAAGCAGCGGGCCCGCGCGTCTTGCCGCCCGCTCGATCTGCCAAGACGCATCCCTGCGATGGATTCCCGCCTCTCGGCCGGCAATGAAATTCAAAGCTCCGATATCCGCCAAAACTGCCAATTCGGATTTCTGGATTGCCGGAATCCGAAGCTGCAAGTCCTCGACCGAAAAGAACGGCCGGATGCGGCATTCTTGCACGATTTGCAATCCAATCTCCTGCCGCAAGCCCTTGGCATAGCGAAGCCCCATGCGCAAAGCAAAACCCGGTTTGTATTTTTCGAGCGTACACAGCCAATCCGAACGCATCACGTCAATCGGATGGATCTTCAATCCATGCCGTTGCGCATCCTTCACTAGGGTTGCCGGTTGGTAGAATCCCATGGGCTGGTTGTTCAGAAGCGCCGCTGTAAAAGCCGCGAGGTAATGGCACTTCAAGAAGGCGCTGGCATACGCCAGCAAGGCAAAACTCGCCGCGTGCGATTCCGGAAATCCATATAGAGCGAAGGAAGTAATTGCCTTCACAATCTTGTCTTGGGTTTCCGCCTCAATGCCTTTTTTCGCCATTCCGGCGCGGAGCTTTATCTCAATGTCCTTCATGCGCAGTTCGGACCGTTTGAATCCGAATGCCCGGCGCAACTCCTCAGCCTCGCCTCCCGAAAATCCCGCGGCAATCATTGCCATGCGCAACAACTGCTCCTGGAAAAGCGGCACTCCGAGCGTGCGTGCCAGTACGGGCTCAAGCGAAGGATGCAAGCACTGCGGCAATTCGCGGCCCTGCCGGCGTTTCAGGTAGGGGTGAACCATTTTCCCGACAATCGGGCCCGGGCGGATGATGCCCACCTGAACCACAATGTCATAAAAACACCTCGGTTGAAGCCGCGGCAAAAACGCCATCTGCGCGCGGCTCTCGATCTGGAACATCCCCACCGTGTCCGCCTTTTGCAGCGCTGCATAGACCATGGGATCATTGGGCGGCAAATGCGCCAAGTCGATCTTCTCTCCATAATCTTCCCGGATAATCTCGATACAATCCTCCAGGGTAGCCATCATGCCCAGGCCGAGCAGATCGACTTTCACGATCCCCATGTCGGCGCAATCTTCCTTATCCCATTGCACCACGACGCGTCCCGGCATCGTGGCCGGCTGGAGCGGAACAATCGAATCGAGTTCTCCCTGACACACTACCATCCCACCGGAATGCTGCCCCAGATGCCGGGGCATATCCTGAGCCATCAGGCACAGTTCGACGAATTTCCGGATTTGCAGGTTCTGGTAGTCCAGGCCCGCTTCGCGAACGTGGCCCTCCAGCGTCTGGCCCGGGTCGGGGTATTGCCAAGCTCCCACCAAGGTTGAAATACGATCGAGAACTTCCGCCTGGAAGGAAAGCACCTTGCCAATTTCGCGAGCGGCAGAGCGACCGCGATACGTAATGACGTTCGCCGTCATGGCCGCGCCCAGTTTCCCGTAGCGCTCATAGACGTATTGAATCGCCCGTTCACGCTGGGCGCCGCTGGGAAGGTCAAGATCGATGTCGGGCCATTCTCCGCGCTGCTCAGAAAGAAAGCGCTCGAAAAGCAGGTCCATGGCAACCGGGTCGACAGCCGTAATACCCAGTGAATAGCACACCGCGCTGTTGGCCGCTGAGCCGCGTCCCTGCACCAGAATCTGCTTTTCCCGGCAGAAACGCACAATGTCCCAGACAATCAGGAAGTATCCCGGCAAATCCAGCTTTTCAATCAAGGCAAGTTCACGCTCAACCTGTTTTCGAGCCTTCTCGTTATGCGATCCGTATCGAGCGATCATTCCCTCCCCGACACGCCGCCGCAGGAAACTCATTTGAGTCTCGCCTGAGGGAAGAGGGTATTTTGGAAATCGATACCCCAAATCGTTAAGCGTAAACTCCAAACGAGAGGAAAGAATCCCTGTATTCTCCACTGCTTCAGGAAGGTCAGAAAAAAGCCGCGTCATCTCAGCGGGGGGCTTGAGATAGCGCTCGGAGTTCTGGGAGAGGAATCGCCCGGCTGTGGCCAGGGTTCGATGGTTCCGAAGGCAAGTAAATACATCGAGCAGTTGACGTTGCCCCGGGCGCGCATAACACACCCCATTGGTCGCCAGCAGCGGCAGGCGCAATTTCCTCGCAATTTCTATAGCCGCCTGGTTTCGGCTTTCCTCTTCACGGTTGAAATGCCGCTGGAGTTCGACGTAAACGTTTTCCCGGCCAAACACCCGGCAAAGCAGTTCCACTTGCTCAATTCCCGCATGGATTTCACCGGTTCCCAGAGCGTATGCCAGCGGTCCTTCGTCTCCCCCGGTCAGGCAGACCAGCCCAGACGCTTTCTGCGCCACCTCTTCATCGAGGACATAACCATCCCCTTTTTTCCCCCTCAATTTCATTTGGGTTATCAAACGGCAAAGGTTTTGATACCCTGTGCGCGATTTGACGAGTAGGGGATAACGCCAACCTTGTGGCGATGCCACCTCGGCGCCGATGTGGGGGCTGAGGGATAATTTCCGTGCAGCGAGATGAAACCGGGGTGATCCATAAACGCCATTGCGGTCAAGCAGAGCCATAGCCGGCATTTGATAGTGCGCGCAGAGGTTCGCGAATTCCTCCGGGGTGCATGCCCCTTCAAGAAAACTGAACGCAGAGCGAGCGTGCAGCTCAACATAGCTCAATCGAAGGTCCCCCACACGTACCACCCCTTTTTGGCGCAGTCATAGCACACGCGGTAAACCCCTTGTTGCTTGCCGCTTCTTGTCTTCGAAGTAGATTGAATCTCGAGATCCCATTCATCCTTGGCGTAAGAGTCCTCCGTCCACCAATCTCCCGAAGAGCGCCAGGGCCCTGAAGCAGCAATCACTCGCCCGCGAAAACCCGAAAAAGCAATCTGCACAGGATAGCCATTGCGAATTTCGACTCGAGCGGCCGGCGCCGGGCGGAACACTCGCAACGCACTCTGGACCTCTTTTTCAAGTCCGTGACTCGGAGATCGAAGCGCGCGGCCTTGAGCCCTTTGTTCTCTTTGGATTCTGCCCACAAGTGAGTTCCGCGCTGTCCGGCAACTATCCCTCGAAACTGAAATAGGATCAAACCGACACATCCGGAACCCCTCCGGCCGATGCGTATCCAAGAGCTCTGGGGAGCCAACATTCGCATCTCCGACTAAGCTCGCCAGGCGCGAAACCGTCAATTCAACTTTTTCAGGGTCGGGGCAAATCGCGGAGAACAGGTCTCCTTGCGAAGTGCGTGGACGCACTGCATCCGCGGCCAGCATGATTTTCACAACCGGCGAGGGAGGAGGAGCAGATTGCAGACGTAAGACTAGCAACTTCAAGAGAGTCCTTGGATCGCTCATCGGCGCCGGAAGCCGCAAGGCCAATTGGAAAATGTCCGCCGCCTCCCCTTCCCCCGGATCAGTCGTCTGGGCGCATGGATGCCCGGCCGTAATTCGACCGTCTTCGAACGATGGCTGGAGCTGAAGCCGCAGATCAATGCCCCCCGCAGCCAGGGAACGCGCAGCTATTCTTGAGCACATTCGCTCCAGCAACTGGCCCAGGAGAATTGATAAAGGTTCCATCTCAGCCACGGCGTCTTCCAACTCCATCTCCTCTTCAAAATGACCAGCCGGTTGGGCCGGGATCAGCGCTCGCACTGCGCCGGCGCGCGCCAGTTTGTGCAGGCGAACCCCTTCTTGGCCGAGACGCTCCGAAAGCTCCAGGACGGGTAAGGCCGCAAACGATGCGCAGGTGTGAACGCCCCAACGTTTCAGCGTTTCTAAAAGGTCCGTGAGATCATGTACTGCACTCGCGGTTTCTCCGTTCTGTCGGGAAACACTTACGCCTGCGGCGGAGAATAAAAGGGCAGTGACCGGCGCCTTCCCAATAATGGCCGCTTCTTCACCCTCAGGAATAACTGTGATCCCGGGGAAAGCGCGGGAAGCAAGAATAGCGGCCTCAATGTTGCAGGCGGCGGCAATTTGCGTTTCCAGGCCAAGGCGCTTGGCACCTTCAGCCAGACGGTGGATGATGTTCTCGTCTGACCCGAATAAGGAAGCAAGGCCGGCAAGATCGAGGACGATGTTATCCGGCGCAGTATCTTCAACTCGGGGCGAAATCGACCAGGCAAGATCGAGCAACGCGGCGTGTGCGATTCGCTCCTGGGGGCGGGAGCGTTGGAGGATGCCAATTCCACCGAATTGCTCTACTTCGGATTTGGTTATTGCAGGTTTGATTCCTCTCGTCGCGGCCTGCTGGTTTAAGCATATAACTGGGCGGAGCGGCGACGCCGGCTCCACGAGAGCCAGGGCCCTATTCCACATTCCCGGCGCTGAGCGCACCACAGCTTGCAGCATAAAATCCGGAACGAAAATGGAAACAAAAGACATGGCAGCACCGGCGAGCAACAAACTCGGTACTCACCTCTTCGCGCCGCAGCTTAGCGAACTCTTGAACGGACCACTTTCGACATCAACTGCGAACCGCGGAACAGGCGCACCCCCGGATCCTTCTCCTCGTGATTTCGTGTAGCCTCCAACCATTGGGCGGTTCCCGTCTCCATTTCCACCACAAGCGACGCACAGGATTTGGCGTGCGGTTCCTGCTCAAGCACAAGGAAGATGGTAGGCTTGTGCTCTACAGCTCGACGAAACCGGAACCACACGTAGAGAGGAAGGCTGCGGACCGTTTCCGGAGGGAAGTCGCCCAGATCCAAAGCGACCAGCCCGAATCCGCCGGCATGCAAGACTAAATCGGTAGCCCGAAATGCCTGATCGATGCTGGAGCAGCGCACCCACAATAGCTGGCTTAATTCCACACCGGTCGCCTCCGCGGAATAGGGGTCGAAAGCGTTGTGCGCATCAATGAAAGCGCAGGCTTCGCCTTCCGCCGTGCGCAAGGCCAGAGCCGACAGCATCAAACTGGTCCGGCCGGAACCGCTGGGCCCGCAAATCTCCGTGATGGCGCCGCGGGGCAATCCCCCGGTCAGGGAATCGGTCTCAAAGTTCCCGGTGGGGACTCTTTCCCCCCTTTTGGGGGTCCGCCAAATAGAGGGATCTGGAATGCGGGAAGCCAGAAGCGAGGCAATTTGGGAGCGCAACAGTTTAAAATCCCGAGCCATGGCCTTACTCCGGAGATTCGCTTTTTCTTCGCCTACCTCAAAAGTATCGCTCTGCCGGCCTCCCTTGTCAAGGCCCCACTCAGGCCCTACTCAGTCCTTACTTGCTTCGGCAGTGTAGGAGGAATCTCTGCTCACCCGGCGGCAGTTAGACTTCCCACTCTGCCAGAGAGCGCAACCTGACTCTGAGGGTCTTTGAACTCAGTGTGGGAGGCCAAGCATTTCAGCATGGAGGTTCAGAGCGTGGTAAATTTCGTGCAGAAAGTCCTTCCGCAGGCGTGTGCTACCGGCGGTCTCAACGGAGCGATTCATTGACAGAAATGCGATGCGAGATTGGTGAGGCAACAGCCAAGTGTATCGCCACAGGTACAAGCCTGAGACAGGAAGGGAAGGCAGGTAGTATCCCGCTCCGCGCCGGCCCCAAAAGTGCGCAACCAAGATGACCTGGAGGACATACGACCCCAAGATTACGAGAGCGCGCCAGAGCCATGTCTTGAACTTGTCCCCGTCCGTTGCCTTGTTGAGGAAACCCGTCCCATAGAGGACGGCCAAGGCCATCAGGTGATTGACCAGTCCGTAGATGGCGAGGGGAAACCCCAAAACCGTTTCCAGCAAAACGACGGCGCGGCCCAGAGGTGTGCTCAGCCATGCGCCCGCCTCTTCGGTCTCAAGGCGGTGGAGTGCGCCCCTGCGGCTGGCCTCGCGCCAAGCTGCAAGCATTTCCCGCAGCGAGACCAGCAAGCCGGGATGCAAGTAGTTCATCTGCTCTGCCCACTGAACCACAAAACGGCTGAGTTCAAACCCCTCGAGCTTCTGTTTCCCTCCCGGCTGCGACTCAAATTCTTCCTTCAGGCCATCGCGCAACGCATGCTCGAGGTCCGCCAGAAAATCCGATAGCGCCGAGGGTTGAAGGCGGAAAGAGTTTTCCTGACATCTCTCTTCGAGTTGCCGGGCGACTTCCTGCGTTCGATCTTGCTCACTGCCTACAGCGCTTAAAATAAGGTCTTTCGCAATCTCCGGCCAATCAATATCGACCAATACCTCTCTTGTGCGTGTGTGACCCACGGGCACAAAAAGGTGAATGGGGAACAGCTTGAGTCCCGCAAGCATGGAACTCGGGCCCTCGGCGGTTAGAGCGATCGAAGCCGCGTGCGTGGCCAGGGCGCCTAGAGAATTCGCAAGGCCCGGCGCGACGAAGGTCACTACCGCAGCCTTCTCCGCCAATAGGGCACGACAGGTTTCAAGCGCCGCCGGGCGGTTCTCGGGATTGTGGCCAATCATGCCCAAGCCCCGCGCCAGAATTGTTGGGAGCAGTCCTTTGACTAAGCTCGCGGGGACAAAGCAGCGCACCTGCCGCTCGAGCCCCGCCACCAGAATCAGGGCGTCATAAAAGCTCTCCGGGTGGGTGACTAACAGAAGGGCCGGGTCTGGCTCCATCAATCGATCCTCGTGCAGGACGCGGATTTTTCGAAACGTGAGGTCAAACCACAGCCGGACCACGCCTCGCCAAAACCTATAGATAAAGGGTATGGCCGGCGCCGGGTTGGGAGCAAACTCAATTGTTGCCGTGGTACTTTCCATCCGAAGCCCTCTCCGGTTTCATCTGACCGCCGATCAACGGCGGCGCTGCGCGCGTCGCGAGGGTCCGCGGGTGGGAGGCGAATTGCTGTCCCATCCCTCGACAAACCCCTGCGGGCGCGTAATAGTATCAAACAAAGCGTACACCTTCTGAACTTTGTTCCCCTGTTCGTCCAGCAGATTGAGGCGGAATTGAGGGACTTTCGCATTCTGCGTCACGCGAAGGGGAAAGTACCCGTGCAGTCCGCTTTCAGCGTAGGAGGTGACGTATTGTTGGTTTTTCACCCACCAAGTGAAAACACGAATGTGAGTAAAGTCCGCGTCCTGATTGGCGGCGCGATCGGCGGCGAGGTATTGTGGAACTTGGCGGCCATTGTCGGCCACCGTATTGAGCACCATCCAAGCCACCAAGTTATAGCCCTGGGCGTTGGCGCTGATCGGCGCCGGAATATCAAGCGTAACGGAGCGGCCCAGAACCCAGCCTGCGCGGGTGTCCGCCTTGACGAGATACCACGCTTCCTTGGCCAGCTGTGAGGCTGCATCGGCAGACGGAGAGGGCCGTTCCACGATCTTCCGCCCAAACACCTGGAGCTTCTGGTTGTTGGGAAGTTGAGCGAGAGAAACCGAGTCACGCGAGGGTTCAAATCTCAAATTGATCGACTGCGGCGCGTGGCCTTCCGCCTGCACAGGAATGTTCTCCAGGTCCCTCAGCAGCTTTTGAGAGCCTTCGTAGGCAGGCGCATCTACGATGTCCTTGCCTTCCACCCATCCCGTGCGGCCATCTTCGAGTTTGACTTTTGCCCAGTTGCGCGAGCGAAGCAGAACCCGCACCCGGTCACCCGCCTTTACCGATTCGACGGCGAGGCGGATCTCCCCCGGAGCATCCACGACTTCCAGCGAACTCGGCAGCACATAAGCCACATCTTGGGGGGAACTCGCTTTGCGCCGCGATGCATAATAATGGTAGCCAATGATTCCGGCAGCGATGATCAAGAGGAAGGCAAGAAGTTTGAATCGGATAGGCAGCCTCCCCATGTTCAGGATTCTGTCCTCACGCCAAGCTCGACGCGGCTTGGGTTACGGCAACTCCGCGCCTGCACTCCAAGAAGTACTCAAAATCTTGAGGCATATTCTACACTATTATAGAGGTGAATTACGAAAGTCGAACGACTTCTAATCCCGAGCCCGGCAGGAACGCTCGAAGCCCTTCTCGAGTGGGATCCCCGGATCAAGCCACGCGGCGCGGCGCTCGTGTGCCATCCCCACCCGCTCTATGGCGGGACGATGCACAACAAGGTGGCTTTCCGAGCCGCGAAGGCTGCCGTGCATGCAGGCCTGCCGGCACTGCGCTTCAATTTCCGCGGAGTCGGGAAGAGCGCGGGGAGCTACAGCTACGGCATCGGCGAAGGCGAAGACGTCACGGCGGCGCTGACTTTCCTCGCCGCGCGCTTCCCTGGTGTTCCGGTCTGCCTCATCGGGTTTTCTTTCGGCGCCAGTGTCGGGCTCCGGGTTGGAGCTACCGACCCGCGCGTCGCAGTATTGGCGGGGCTGGGAGTTCCCGTTGCGGTCATGAATCTCGAGTTCATGCTCGGGGTGTTGAAACCCAAGCTCATCGTCCAGGGAACGCTCGACCAGTACGGGCCGCGCGCGGACGTCGAGGTTTTTTACAATTCGTTGGCTGGGCCCAAACAGATCCACTGGGTCCAGAATGCGGATCATTTCTTCACAGGGAAGCTCGAGGAGGTCCAGCGAGTCCTCAGCGAGTTCTTGAAATCGGTGCAGAGCCTGAGATCGTAGCGTGGGCGCCCCGCCCACTGTGGTGCGGGCGTCTCGCCCGCCGTGGCGCGGGCATTCCTTCGCTGCGCTCAGGACAGGCTCTGCCCGCGAGTTTTTTGCGGGGGCGAGACGCCCCCGCGACAGCGGGCGGGACGCCCGCGCCACGCAGGAGAAGCGAACCCATGGACAAGGATGATGATCAGGAAAGCCAGCCGCTCTATTGCCCCCGATGCGGAGAGGTGGTCGAGCCGCTGGTGTGCGGCGACTGCGGGGCGGTGATTTGCCGCCAATGCGGGGCGGCGCTGGAAAGGGTGGATGAATTAGGAATAGGCTAGCAAACTAGCATGCTGTCATCCTGAGGAGCCACAGGCGACGAAGGATCTCCGTAGTTTGATGAAACCGCAACTGCCGGGATTCTTCGCTTCGCTCAGAATGACAATGTGTAGGCGTTTTTCCGCGGCCCGCGAAAACCCGCCGCGCCGTTTCTAATATGCCGCCAGGGCTCTCGCCGCGCGCACGATATCCGCAGGCTGGGGAAGCACCGCGTCCTCGAGCACAGGGTGATAGGGAACGTACCCGTCCTTGGCTGCCAGCCGCCGCACAGGAGCGTCGAGAAACTCGAAAAGCTCGTCGGCGATCCGGGCGGCGATCTCCGCTCCATAGCCCCAGGAAACGTTGTCCTCGTACAGGACCAAAACCCGGTTGGTTTTTTTCACCGAGGCGGCGATCAGTTCCCAGTCGTAGGGATTCAGCGAGCGCAGATCGAGGATCTCCGGCTGAATCCCCTCCTGCTCAAGCGCCTTTAACGACTGGACGGCGAGGTGCACGAGCGACCCGTAAGTTACAATGGTCAGCGTCGTCCCCTCCTGGACCAGTCTCGCTTTGCCGAACGGAATCATGTAATCGCGTCCGGGATAGGGAGCGCGGTTATGAGTCTGCCGGTAAAGGTGCTTCGGCTCGAGAAACAGGACGGGATCGTCGCAGCGGATCGCGGTGCGCAGCAGGCCGTTGGCATCCAGGGCCGTCGCCGGCATGACCACGCGCAAGCCGGGCAAGTGCGTGAAGATGGATTCGCCGGACTGGCTGTGATAAATCGCGCCTCCCGCCAGATACCCGCCGATGGGCGCGCGGATAACGAACGGGCAGGAGAAGTCGTTGTTGGAGCGCCAGCGCAGGGTGAGCGCCTCGTCGCGAATCTGCATCATGGCGGGCCAGATATAGTCGAAGAACTGGATTTCGACCACGGGCTTCAGGCCGCGCGTGGCCATGCCCATGGCACGGCCCACTATACTCGCCTCTGCGAGGGGGGCATTGTAGCAGCGGGCGCTGCCGAAGTGCCGCTGCAGCCCGTACGTCACCTTGAACACCCCGCCCTTGCCTTTCACTTTGGCAAGTTCGTTTTCGTGGCTGCAGTCCGCCACGTCTTCTCCGAAAACCACCACGCGCGGGTCGCGCGCCATCTCGTCGCGCAAGGCGGCGTTAATGAGATCGACCATGGTCTTCGGCTCGCCATGGAATTTCGGCGGCTGGTCGAATTGTGAGGAAGTGGGGTCCACGGTGGGCGAGCACAGGAAACGCAAGACGGTACTCGGCGCAGCGGGCTCAGCCGCCAGAGCCTGATCCACCGCTTCGCGGATTTCACGGTCCACCCCTGCCTCAATTTCCTTCAGCTCTTTGTCGCCGACCAACTCTTCCTGTCGCAACAGGTTGGCGAATCGTGTCAGAGGATCCCGCCGAGCTTCCTTTTGGCGCACCTCTTCTGACTTATAAAGCCGTTCGTCGTCCGAGAGAGAATGGGAGTAAGGCCTGATGACGTGGGCATGGATCAGCGCCGGCCCTTTTCGCTGCCGGACGTACTCCACCGCTTTCCCGGCCGCTTCATAGCTCTCCGGAAAATCCGTACCGTCGCATTCCAGCACCAGGAGGTGCGGAAAGCTCTTTACCAGGCGCGAAATGCTGCCCCCGGCGGTTTGCACATCCACCGGCACGGAAATGGCGTAACCGTTATCCTCCACCACGTAGAGGACCGGCAGCCTGCGGCCACAAGCCCAGTTGAGCGATTCCCAGAATTCGCCCTCGCTGGAAGCCCCGTCGCCCAGCGAAACGTAGACGACTTCATCCGCATGAAAGCCCTTGGCAAGCTCTGCGGCTTCTTTCACCTGCTCGAAATACTGGCTGCCTTCGGCGGCGCCCACGGCTTGCAGAATTTGCGACCCCGTGGGACTGGACTGAGAAACAATGTGGAACTTCTTGCTGCCCCAATGCGAGGGCATCTGGCGTCCGCCGGAAGCCGGATCGTTTGCCGCCCCGACCGAACCTAAGAACATCTCGTAAGGCGTGACGCCCAGTTGGAGGCAAAGCGCCCGATCGCGATAATAGGGATAAAACCAGTCGTAGCCGGGTTTCAGATGCAGGGCGGCCGCAACCCCGATGGTCTCGTGGCCGACCCCGCTGATCTGAAAAAAAGCACGGTTCTGGCGCTTGAGCTGAATCTCCTTGTCGTCAACCCGCCGCGACATGTAAACCATCCGATAGGCTTCGACGAGCAGTTCCTTCGTAAGCTTCGTAGCTTTCACCTCATGGTTGGTGACAGTGGACATGTGCCCTCGCTGGAAGGAGCTAACAACCACACGGTATTGTGCCGACATCAAGCCCCGGGTGCCAAGTTACAGAAGTAATGGTACTTCCCCGGACCTGACCCTCGGGAGTTCATGGCGGGGGCCGCACCGAACTCCCTCGCCGCCTCGTTTCCGCCGAGCTGACCATTTTATGGGCCGCAGGAGAATTATCAGGTTGCGAAAAGCCAATGTCAACCCGTGATGTGGTGCGGGCATCCTGCCCGCTGTGGTGCGGGCATCTTGCCCGCACGCGGGAGCGGGACGCTCCCGCCACAGCGGGCGAGACGCCCGCACCACATAAACCCGAAATAACAGTCCAGATGAAAACCATCCGCCCGCCTAGCCGACTACTTGTCACAGTCTCGTCGTGGCGTTGCGATTCCGGGGCCCTGACTTCGTTTTCGCAAAATGCGCTGTTTCTTGCTCCTTTCAGGGTCTGATGGGTGTCAATCTGCGCGCAAAACGCACGTAATTTGCACCCTGCAAGAAAGTGATGTCCTTTGTTTTCAAGTACTCCTTGGCTTTGTTCCCACTGTTTTTGTATTTTCTCGCGCGCCTCCGGATTTCCGCCAACCAGGCAGCTTCGAACCCTGCCCCATTCCCCCGCTCCAGACCCAGCCGGAACATGTGCGGCGTCAAAAAGCTCGAATTGTGCGTTGATTGCGCGCATTAAGCACTCAATTTGAGTTCGTTTTGAGTTCGCTTTCGAATTGCCTCGTTTGTTTTCAATGACATACTGGCTTCGTTCGTACTGTTTTTTGTTTCTTTCGGACCCCGGTTTTCCCGAGTGCCGGGACTATTGCGCTTTTCCCCGCGGTCCGAAGCCTGCCCACGACAATGTGTCCACAAAATGACCACTATTATAGGCTACCGTATCTCCGAGGGGTTGTCAAGTGAAAAATGCTTAGTGGTACAATTTGATGTGGTAGCGGCGAGTTTAGCTCGCCCAATGGCGGCGTAAAGCCGCCTCTACACCAGAGGGCACAACTATCGAGAAATGCGGGAAAAGTGAGTTGTATGGGAGTGTCAACGCGTGGCTGCCCCGGTCCTATGCGAGGCCCAAGGCTGCGAAGGTGTGCAAAAATCGTATGTCATGCTGAGCGAAGCGAAACATCCCTGCAGTTCGTCGTAGCTTGCTGGATCCGACGAGCAACTGCCGAGATCCTTGGCCCGCCGAAGAGCACGGCGGGCTCACTTTAAGCGTTGCCTCGAAACCCATTTTCCCGTATCCTGAAAGCCATGGATGTACAACTCACCCCGGATCAACAAGCCTTCGCCCGCCGCGCGATTGAAAGCGGCCGGCTGCACTCGGAGCAAGACGCCGTGCAGGAGGCGCTTGCTTTGTGGGAAGAACGCGAGCGGCAACGGACGGAATTTCTTCTGAGCCTCGACGACGCCAAGGCTTCGCTTGCCCGTGGCGAGGGCCGCATTATCACCCAGGAATCCATGCGGCAGCTTGCCCAGGAAGTGAAGGAACGCGGACGCGCGCGCCTTCTCGCTGAACTTACCACGTCCCGCTGATGGCACATCGCTTAGCGCCCCGAGCCGCAAGCTCGTTAAGAAAGTCTTTCTCGAGAGCGCCCGTCTTTCGGAGCCCCGTCAGGGGCGGCATAGCTTAGCCCAGGGCGCAAGCCCTGGGTTCAATGGCCCTCACCCCGCCTTCGGCACCCCTCTCCCGCTCAGGCGGGAGAGGGGACGGGGGTGGGGGTTGTCTGCGAACCCACGGCTTACGCCGTGGGCTACCTTCTTTCGCCCGCTCCGCGGGCTGTCATCTCCAACGAGCTATTTGACTCAGAATACTGCCAATCTGCTCGCCGCATCGCTCACGGCGATTTGTGGTATGCTCACGGGCAATGGACTGGAAAAACCGACTCTACTTTGGCGACAACCTCGATATCCTGCGCCGCCAGGTGCCGGACTCAAGCGTTGACCTCATCTACCTCGACCCGCCCTTCAACTCCAACGCCACTTACAACGTCCTCTTCAAGGAAAAGAGCGGCGAGGAATCCGCCGCGCAGATCACGGCCTTCGAGGACACCTGGCAGTGGAGCAAAGAGCCGGAGGCGGTGTACAGGGAGATCGTCGAGAGCGGCCCGCGCAAGCTCGCCGATCTCATGCAAGCCCTGGTGGCCTTCCTGGGTCGCAACGACATGATGGCCTACCTCGTGATGATGGCGATTCGTCTGGTCGAGCTTTACCGCGTGCTTAAACCCACCGGTAGCATTTATCTCCATTGCGACGCCACGGCCGCCCACTATCTAAAGTTGGTGATGGACGCCGTTTTCGATGTTAGAAACTTTAAGAACGAGATTACATGGAAGCGCACCTCCGCGCATTCCAATGTTGGAAGACGGTACGCCACTGTGCAAGACCGCCTTCTCTTCTATGGCAAGACCGATGCGTGGGTGTGGAATGCGACGCACGTGCCATATTCGGGCGACTATGTCAAGTCTCATTACAGTCAAGTCGAACCGCAAACAGGGCGGCGATTCACTACGCGCGACCTGACCGCGTCTATGCAAAGGGCCTCAAAGGGGCAGCTTTACAAGTGGAAGGGCTTTACGCCGCCAGCGAGTCGATGCTGGGCATACACAAGCGAGAACATGGAGCAATTCGAGCGTGACGGACTTCTAACCTACTCCCCTCGCGGCATGCCTCGCCTCAAGCTCTACCTCGACGCCATGCCTGGCACTCCGTGTGACGACCTTTGGACTGACGTTCTCCCAATAAACTCTCAGGCCCAAGAACGCCTCGGATACCCGACCCAAAAGCCCGAAGTGCTTCTGGAACGCATCATCAAGGCCAGCAGCAACGAGGGCGACATAGTACTCGATCCCTTCTGCGGCTGTGGCACGGCGGTTGCCGTTGCCGAAAGGCTCAAACGGCGGTGGATTGGAATTGACATCACGTATCTTGCCATCAACCTCGTGCAGCGGCGTTTGCGCGACAGCTTCGGCGAACAGCTCAGCCCCTATGAAATCGTCGGTGCGCCGAGGGACTTGCAGAGCGCCGAGGCGCTGAAAGAGATCAGCCCGCACCAGTTCGAGTGGTGGGCGGTGGACCTGGTGAATGCGCGGCCAGCCAAGGACCACAAAAAGGGCGCGGATACCGGCATCGACGGCTACATCAACTTCTTCGACGACAAGAGCGGCCAGGCCAAGCAGGTGATCGTTCAGGTGAAGAGTGGGTACATCGGCGTGAACCACGTGCGCGACCTAAAGGGCGTGCTGGAACGCGAAAAGGCCGCGATCGGCGCGCTTATCACCTTGCGCGAGCCCACCAGGCCCATGCTCACGGAAGCCGCCGCCACGGGCTTCTACGAGTCGAAAGACTTTCCGGGCCGCTATCCCCGCCTGCAAATCCTCACCATCGCCGAACTGCTGGCGGGCAAGAAGCTCGAGTACCCCGCCCACCGCGTCGAAACCTTCGCCAAAGCGGAACGAAAAACCAAGCACCAGCAAGAGCCCCTTTTCTAAGAAATGGAGGGTAGAGAGATGACGCCAAACCTCTTGATGCTGAATGAGAAGAGCTTCGAAGAATTGTGTCAGGCATTGCTCCGTGAAGAGTTTTCGCGCTTCCAGGCATTCTCCGCGCCCGACCTCGGGATGGATGGTTATGACTCTGATTCCGGCACGATATTTCAGTGCTACTTTCCCGAGCGTGAACCGCGGAAGGACAAAGTGGTGGCGGACCTTGTGAAGGCAAAACGCCAGGCCTCTGCGTGTAAGAAATGGATTCTGCTCCTCCCGAAGAACCCGACCGCCCCGTTTGCCCGGTGGCTAAGAACTGATCAGCAAGCTTCCTGCCCTTTTCCGCTGGAGATTTGGGGCAAGACGGATGTTCTACGACTTCTGCGGAAGTATCCCGCAGTCAAGGCACACTACTTGCCAAGTGACACACAGAGGCCGGCCAGGGGGAGGGTCCCTCGCGCTGGGGACGCGGCGCCGGGAGAAGAGATTTCGGCGGAAGAGGTCGCAGAGTTACATCAGATGGTGACAAACATTGTGCTGGAGGAAGCCGAACGAAGGGGACGTAAACCCAAAGACTGGGACTTCAAGGGTGTGTTTCGCCCATTCAACAATAAATATGACCTTTCCGCTTATGACCGGCTTCCTCGAGAAAAGTTTGCTGAGGCACGCCGTTATCTTGAGAAGACGCTGTATGGCAGGCGGAAAGGAGAGACTCGGCGTCAAAAACGATTCAGATGCATCAGGGGGGTGAAAGCGATTCAAAAAAAATTAGGGATTCCCGACGCGCGCTATCGGGAGATTCTGCTGCAAATCACGGAAAAGAATTCGCTGGCAGTAATGGACAACGACGAGCTCCAAAAGGCGTTGAAGCACTTCCAGCAACTGCAGGGTGAGGCTGAGGTGACAGCGTGACAGCTTGCAAGAAAGAGTTAGTCCCTCATTGATCCGGGTCGCGTGGTCGGCACAAAGCCCAGGCTCTGCGTTTGCCGGGCAACGGCCCACCTGCCGCCGTCGCGCTTTTCGATGCCACCCGGACGACCCTGCCGCTTTATCGAATCTCAACCACGCGTTCTCCGCTCAGGAGAGCCTGCTCGATGCGCGGCCAGAGTCGGTCGAAGGCCTCGATCAAGGCGCTGGTGCGGCAATTGCCCAGGCGAACCCACATTGAAATCAATGCCTATGCCGCGCGAGAACTCAACCTCGACGCGCCGCTTGTTCACAAGCAGAGGTGCGTGGTAGCATAGGGGTAGTATGGTGTTTCACATTACTCTCACTCCCGCAGAAGATGGCTGGATCGTGGCAGAATGCCCGGCCTTGCCGGGATGTGTCTCGCAGGGCAAAGACGAACAAGAGGCCATAGCCAACATCAAAGAGGCCATTGCTGGGTGGCTGTGGGCTGAGGATCAAAAAGCCACAGCGCGCCTTCCGCGCACCAACCAGCCCGAGATACTGGTATCTGTCTAATTGCGTGGCACGCCTTGCCAACATTTCCGGCAAAGAAGCGGTAAAGGCCTTCGCAAAGGCCGGGTGGAGCGTCATCGGCCAAGTGGGAGGTCATGTGGTCATGACCAAGTCAGGTGTGCGCGCGAATCTTTCTATCCCTCAACATAAAGAACTCTCGGTGGGGACGCTTCGCGCTCTCATACGGCATTCCGGAATGACGGTCGAGGAGTTCATCGCCTTGTTCTGAACGGAGCCTCGGGTGCCGCGCCAGGGCGACGGGCAACTGGTTGTCAACAAGAAGCTTCACGACGCCTGGAGGACGGCGTGGTCAGTCTGGTGTGCGGCGTATTCGATCGCGGCGATGATGTCTTCCTTCTCAAGCGCCGGGTAGTCCGAAAGGATTTCCTGGAAGGAAGCACCCGCCGCCAAAAGCTCAAGGATGTCGGACACACGAATGCGCAGCCCACGAATGCAGGGCCGCCCGCCGCATTTCCCTTCCTCCACCGTAATCCGCTTCAACCACTCGTTGTTCATACCCCCAAGATTACTTGCTTGGCGCTGGAATGGCAAGGGCCACGAAACGTTCTCCCCACGGGCGCCTGCCGTGAACTCTCGCGGGTGCCGCATACATCCACTTGTGTGCTTGCGCCCGCCTTTGGCATCAAGCCAGCCGGAGGGTTATCTTGACGCACGAGCGTATATTACTGTAATATACGTGCCTGATGGCAGAATTCGCCGAAGAACTTGCGCACTGCTCCGGCTTCGATTGGGATGCCGGTAACGCGGCCAAGAACTGGGATCTGCACCAGGTCACCCCGGCTGAATGCGAGCAGGCCTTCTTCAATCGGCCAATTCTGGTGGCGGCCGACGAGAGGCACTCTGCTGAGGAGCGGCGGTACGCGGCGCTTGGGCAGAGGAAGGCTGGAAGGCGGCTAGCGATGGTTTTTACGATTCGCGGCACGCTGGTCCGAGTAATCTCGGCCCGCAACATGAGCCGCCGGGAAAGGAGAATCTATGAGCGTGTCGAAGAAACCAGGTAGAAGGGTGATTCCCCGTTTCGCAAACGAAGACGCGGAGCGGGAGTTCTGGGCAAGGCATGATGCGGCCGACTACTTTGACTGGAGCAAAGCCGTTCGCGCGGCCTTCCCGGAACTCAAGCCGTCGACGACGACGATCTCCTTGCGCGTGCCGACATCGATGCTAGAGGAACTCAAGACACTGGCGCACGAAAAGGACGTCCCGTACCAGTCGCTCATGAAAGTCTTCCTGGCAGAACGAATCGCTCGCGAGCGCGGCTCGCGGCGCAGGATGCGAGCTTGATTTCTACGTTGCGCTCCAGCGCCGCCCGCCAGGCAAATCCCTGCGATCGGCGATTTGAGATTCGATATTTGAAAAGCCTGCGGAAAGACAGCTAGGGAAATCCCTGCGATCGGCAATTTGAGATTCGAGATTTGAAAAGCCTACGGCAAGGCAGATCACGAGATCCGGGATATTAGATTCGAGATTTGGAGATCGTGCCGAGCTCGTCGGTTCCCTTGGCGGGGACGGCTCACAAGTCTGTGTGAAAACCCGCCCGGCCTGTCATCCTGAGGAGCCGCAGACGGTCCTGAGCGAAGCGAAGGAAGGATCCCTGCAGTTCCGTGATTTCACTAGCTGCGACAGAATGCGGTGATCCTTCGCTGCGCTCAGGATGACATGATGGGCGAGTTTTCACTCAGACTCTCATGCCTTGCGGTGGAATTCGAATCGGGAAGTGCTCTCCTGGCCCTGCATGAGGAACGTCCAGTCTTGATAGTGGTGATTGGCATCCACGAAAGTGATCTTGAGGCCCACCATGTGGGGCGCCGAGGGGCTGGAGAGGTTGGTGGCGTCCTTGAACACAAAGGTGACGACATTGGGTTCGGATGAGGGCACGAGGTGGAAGCGCGGCTGGTTATGGGCGCCGCAATAGTGGGTGGCGAGCAGATCACTGTTGTCCATGTGAAACATGGTGACCATCTCGTAAGGCGTGCCTTCGCCGAGCATGTTCATCAGCGCCGAGCCGTCCGCGACGAGACGGAATGAGGTGGTGGCGGGCATCTGCTTCCCGCCTTCCTGCATGGTGCCTTCCCACTGGCCCGCCAGGGACTTCAGCTTGTCAAAACTCGCGCCGGCCGCGGTGGGCCGTTCCGCCGGATTCGTCGCCTGGGCAAGAACCACGCCGGCAAACACTAATACCGCAATGAGCACCTTTGCGCTTTTCATGGTTGATCCTCCTGAGGCGATTATACACTTCTCGGATGTCTCAAGCGACAAAAAGTCTGCCGTTGCCGCGGCGTTAGGGTGGCGCGCCGGCGCTGGCGGCCAAGCACAGATTTGACATTTGAGATTTGAACAGCGTGCTCAGGCGCAGCCGAGCAAACCACGGAAATCGGCAATTGGAAATTTGAGATTCCGGATTTGAAACTCGGAGAATTGAAAAGCGTGGCAAGGCGTTTGGAAGGGCTTGACAAATGCGGCCGCAGTGTCTACATTGTAGTCATGGCGGAAACCCTGGGAACCTTCGAGCAAGCGGTGCTGGTGGTTACTCTGCGGCTGGGCAAGGGCGCTTATGGCCGCGCCATTCTGCGCGAGATGGGCGAGACGTTAGGGCGCGATGTGTCGGCGGGCGCGGTCTATGCCACTTTGGACCGATTGGCAGCCAAGTCTTACGTAACCTCGCGGCTGGGCGAGGGCACGGCGGAACGCGGCGGACGAGCGAGACGCTACTTCCGGGTCACCGCCGCAGGGGTTCGCGCCTTGAACGACGCCAAGACGGTGCTGGAAACACTTTGGCAAAAGGTGTCCTGGCCGGTGGGAGGGCAGGCATGAAACGACCGCCGAATTCAACGCCACCCCGCTGGCTGGAAAAGCTGCTGGTCTGTGCCCTGCCCCTCTCGCGCCGGGACGACATCCCAGGCGATCTCCGCGAGGAATTCCAGGCACGCTCGGTGCAAGGCGCTTCCGCCAACCTCTGGTATCTCCGCCAGGTTGCGGGGCTGCTCGGCCGTCAACTCTACTCGGGAGGCAAAATGCGAACCATACTGCTGACGGTTTGCGCGTTTACGCTGCTGGCCTGCGCCTGGCTTACCACCATGGAAAGCGTCCTCCGCCATCCGGGATACCCTCCCCGGATGATTCAGGATGCCCTGCTGGGCGCAGGGAGCCTGATGATTGGGATAATCGTGCTGTTTCTAGCCGCCACAAGCTGGCGTTGGCTGGCGCTGCCGGCAGCGCTGGGCGCGGGGGGAGTCGGCGTCTCAGCCATTGTGCGTAACGCGCGCGCGGACCATTTCGAGGGCTTCGTTCTGTTGATTGGAACCGCTTTTTGCGTACAGGCGGCGCTGGCGCTTTGGGTTCTGGCGTTTCGCCCCCGAACGGAGCGCGCGTGAGGGCGGCCACAACCCGCGGCGCGGCATTTTGAATTGCGCGGGTGAAACACCGTCAGGATGTGGATTCAGGCCGTTTTGGAGGTTAAAAAACAGTCACATGATTGGACGCCCAACGAAATCAGAGGCCGCAGAGTATTATTTCACCTATATCGATCAGGTTAAAGGCGACGACATTCAAGTCGTCCTCGCAACCCAACTGGAAGAAAGCCCGGCATTGTTCACGGGGATCTCCGAGGATAAATCGCTGCACCGCTACTCGCCCGGAAAATGGAGCATCCGGCAAGTACTGAACCACATCAGCGACACCGAACGGTCACTGGCTTTTCGTGCACTCTGGTTTGGCCGAAACTTCTCAACGCCATTGCCGAGCTACGATCAGAACATCGCGGCATCCGCGGCAGAGGCCGACGGAATCTCCTGGGCTGCCCATATCGAGGAGTTCCGGAGGGTGCGCCTTGCGACGATCTCGCTTTTAGCGAACCTGCCGTCCGAAGGCTGGATGAGGACCGGTGTGGCGAGTGATAACCTCTATACGGTGCGCGCCCTCGCCTACATTATCGCCGGACACTACGCGCACCACGTCAAAATCCTCAACGAACGATACCTGTAATTATGGTCCCTGCTCGGCGAGGCCGGGCAGAAAGAAGGCGGCTTCCTGCGCCGCCTGCCGCACATGCTCGGGCGTGCCGATGTCCCGCCAATAGTATTCGTCGCCGCGAAAGGCCATGATCTTCTCCCCCTGCGCTGCAAGACGCAAATAGGTGGCAAAGATCGGGAAGGCGCCTTCTTCCGTCATCATGGAAAAGAGGCGGGGAGAGATGACATGCATGCAGGAAAAAGCCAGTGCCTGCGGGTGCTCTGAAGGCCGAACCAATTGGTTGGTGCCGTCGCGTCCGTACCGTCGTCCGCAAAGCTGGAAGTGTTCATCGATGAGCAGGAATCGAAAAGTCTCCCGATTCTGCACCGCGATGGTGGCCAGCGCGCCATGCTCAGCATGAAATTCCGCCATGCGCGCCAGGTCAAACGTGCTGAGGATGTCGACGTTGTGCAGGAAGAAAGGTTTATCGAGGTCGCCGGGGCTTTCCAAGAAGAACCAGGAGGCCTTCTTCAAGCCGCCCCCCGTTTCCAGCAAGGCTTCCTCACGAGAGACTTCGATGCGCATCCCGAAATTGTCGTGCTCTTTCAGATACTCGATCACCATGTCGGCGAAGTGATGGACGTTGATGATCACTTCGCGAACTCCAAAGGCCCGCAAGCGCGACAGGGTGATCTCCAGCAGGGGGTGCCCGGCAATCTCCACCAGCGCTTTGGGACGATGGTCGGTGAGCGGCCGGAGGCGGGCGCCGATGCCGGCCGCCAGAATCATGGCTTTCATTTGTCCATTTCCTCTAACTCGAGGTGGCGCACCGCGACCTCAATCCCGGGCTTGCTGCGGAGCCGTTGCGCCAACTGTTCCGCCAGGTAAACCGACCGATGCTGCCCGCCCGTGCAACCGAACGACACCATCAAACTCTTGAAGCCACGCCTTAGATAGTTGTTGACGCTGGAATCCACCAGCATCGTGGCGGCGTCAAGATACTGGCGCACACTGTCCTGGCCGTTGAGATAATCGATTACCGGCGCGTCCTTGCCCGTCAAAGCCTGAAGGGCCTCTTCGCGTCCGGGATTGGGCAAGCTGCGGGCGTCGAAGACGTATCCGCCGCCATTCCCGCTCTCATCTTTCGGCTGGCCATGATGAAACGAAAAGCTGCATATGCGCACCACCAGGCTCTTTCCTCTGGAAGCCAGGCTCTGGAGCTTTTCCGAGCCCAACATGCCTTTAAACGCGTCCGTGAGCGCCGGCAGCGCGATGGGCAGCTTGATGCGATGAAGCAGCCAGCGCAGGTTCTTCATGGCATAGGGCACGCTCTCGAGAAAATGAGCCTTGCGCTCGTAAAAGCCGCGAAATCCGTACGCGCCCAAGGCCTGCATGATGCGGACGTAAACGTAGGCATAGTAGTAGTGCATGAACTCGGCGCGCTCGAAGCTGATGAAATCGCCCAGAACATCGAGATAATGATCGAGCAGTTGCTGTCGCAACTCCGGCGGCAGGTCGGCCTTCGCATCGAATAAGAGCGAAGCGATATCGTATTGCAGCGCGCCCTTGCGCCCCCCTTGGTAATCAAGAAAGTAAGGACGCCCTTCGCGCCACATGACGTTACGCGACTGATAATCCCGATAGAGAAAGTAATCTCGTGGAGCGCTCAAGAGAAACTTCGTCAGGTGGTTGAAATCAATTTCGAGCGCCTGTTCGTTGAACGGTATACCGGCAAGCCGCAGAAAGTAATACTTGAAGTAGTTTAAGTCCCAGGCAATCGACTGACGATCGAAGCTGCCGCGAGGGTAACACACTTTGTAATTCAAATCGCGGCCGGCTTCGATCTGAAAACGCGGCAGCATGGCCGCCACCTGACGGTAGGCATCAACCACTTCGGGAGCAATGTCCTCGCCGCTCCGATTCTTCAAGAGAAATTCGAAAAGAGTGGTGTCCCCCAGGTCTTCTTCGAGATAAGCGCCGCGGCTCAAGTCCTCGGCATAGATTTCCGGGACGGGCAGGCCGTGGCGGCGAAAATGCCTCGAAAACTCCAGGAAGGCCACATTCTCCTCGTGCACGTGATACAGGATGCCCACCGCGCTATGGTTGACGTTAGCCAGCCGGATGATGTTCCGCCCCGAACCGCCAAGCTGGCCCTGCAGCGGCTGCACACGCGCCACCGGGGAGCGGAAGTGCCGCTCAAAAAGCCTTTCTAGAACATCCCTAGATGTGGTCTCCATTGAACACCAAGATACCATCGAAACGGAAAAGCAGGTAGCTCTCAGGCGAGAACTCGGGTCGCTAAAATCTAAAGGTGGGACTTGCAGATTGGCTGGAAAATAAATTGGAGTCGCAGATCGTCAAAGGAGGCTTTAGAATCTTTCGCAAAGCGCTTGAATTTCATCGGACGAACCATGTCCATTGCAGCTTTGTCAAGCGTAGGCGAGAGGGAGTTGACGATGTGAATATCCTTGACATAGCCATCCGGGTTTAGAGAAACCGAGAGGACCATCTTCCCTTCAGCGCCCGATTTCCGTTCCTTTTCAGGATAACGCGGACCCGGCGAGCGGTCGTCATCAGCAACCGCGATCAGCTTTCCGCCACTGTCGGTAAGCCCCCACCTGAACTTTACCTCGCCGGAGTCAGATTCAGGACCGGGGCAGGGCTTTGGAAAGCCAAAAGAAATCTCCGCTGTCTTCGTCACAGGGGCCGAGGCAGGTGGCTCGAACTTCCACAGTCTTACCGAAGCCAGTGCGGCCGGGACCAATTCTTCAGGTCCACTCAGCGCCTGCGCTTGCACAACATTTCCTTTCTTATCAACCACGATGCGCAGCGTGACTTTTCCCTCAATGCCTTTCCTGCGCGCGTCGTCGGGATAAGGCACAACCGGTTGAGAGATTGCCTTTAGCGAAGCCGTCTGGGCAGAGATTCGTTCGCCCTGGTAATACTCACCGGAGAACCCGGTACACAAAAGAACTATGCCGAACAAAGCTTCGCGCATGTTCCCTCCGGATAGACGCGAATTATAACACCGGGACCGCTCTGTGGGATGCGTTCATTGAACGATTTTGCGACTCACGACCGTTGCTCGGAATTCACTTTGGCGCGGGAGACAGGTTACGGTGGAAGAAAGCCAGCGTCTCAAGGGCAAGCTGCCGGCGGGCCTCGGGAGTGCGGAAGGTGTGGGCGTCGTCGACTTTGATGAACGCTACAGGAACTCCGGCGGCCTGCAACTTCTCAAAGAGTTCTTGCGCTTGTGCGATCGGAACAGAACTGCGGAGATCCTTCGCTTCGCTCAGGATGACACCTTTGCGTCGGCCCGAAGAGCCCAAGGCGACTAGGAATTTCGCAGTGCTTCGAAAACATTCAGAGCGAGATTCCTCGCTGCGCTCGGAATGACAGTCCAGGGCAGGTTTTCACCCAGGCTCGATTGCCCCCGGTTCGTCCTGGTGTTACTTGTTCTGCTGGGCCGCCACGTTCGTGCCGTTAACCTCCTCGTAGCGAGTCAGGTGTGGAAACTGCGGAGCCAGTTGGAACGGCATTTTCTCGCTGGGGTCGACAAGCGCCACAGACTTGCGGTTGGGAAATGTGACGCTCCCGTCCCAAGCGTTCACTTGCACTCTGGAACCGAGCGGCAAGGCCGCGATCTGGTCGGTTTTCGAGGGCTGGAGTTCAGGCGCGCTTCCCATCAGCGCTCCTAACCGCACGCCCCCTTGAAGAGTCACCAGCCGGTCGCCCAGGTGGGCGCCGAAAAGTTCTGGGGTGTGCGGCGCTGCCGCCGCAGCCGCCCTCAGAAAGAGGCCGGCATTTCCCAACTTGTCTTTGTAGGGTGAGTTCTTGAGGAACTCCACGGCTTTCGCATCGGCAGCCGCTTCCTCCTTAGGCTCGCGGGCAAAATCCAGCCTCTCCAGGAGATCTTCATCCCGGAGGATCAGACGATCGTTGAACGCATACATCGTGTCGAGCTTGTGCCCCAGCACCACGTGAGCCAGTTCGTGGGCCAAGATCATGGCCAAGCTGGGCTCGTCGGGCAGGACATCGAGAAGCCCCCGGCTGAGCACAATGGTGTAACGCAGGGGGAAAGACTCCAGAGGAGAGGTCAGCATCACGCGGCAATGCAGGGTCGGCAGGCTGGTGAGGTTGTTGGTGACCACCAAGTTGTTCAGCACGGTCTCCGCAATCTTGTCAACGGGGCCCGGGGGTGCGATCAAACCCGCCTTCTCGAGCCGCCACAGCACGTTTTGTTCTGCCTCCAGTTCCATTTGACGCTTGCCTTCCACGGGAGACAGGTCCGCAGCCGCATCGCTGGTGTCGCGAACCGGCGCCGGAGCATCCACGAGAATCTTCGTCCACGCCTCCTGCTGACGCGGCGCCGTAAGATCGTAGCCCCAAAGCCGGGTGGTGGCCTTGTAACGGATCGGGCTGCCGGGATCACTCTCCTCACTGTAGATATACACCGGCAACCATTCGTGCGGCTGGAGGTTCTCACGCCAGGAATCAAAGTGGGTATAGAACCTGAGACGCCGAGGGTTGACTCGCACGCCGTTCAAGCGGACGATCGCGTAATTGCGATCTTCGACCCAGATGCGGCCTTCGAAGGCCCCTTCGATCTTCCTGCCCTGCGGATGAACGTCCAGAGCGAGACAGCGCACATCGCCCAAGTACTCCCACCCCACCGGTTCGAAAGAATAATGCTGCGTATCGAACGTCTGCGCGTCCACCAGGGTGGCCGTCATGAATTGATCCACCATGAGCCGGCCCACAAAAGGCGCCTTGAATCGCCGCAGTCCACTGTGCAGCCAGTGGAAGTCGCTGAGAGCAACTGGGGTGAAGGAGATTTCCTGCGGCTTGCCCGCAAAGCTCATGCGGCCCAGAAAATAGCCATCTTTCCTCACCTTGTCGCCTAGTTGGGCGTCGGCGTCGTCGTACTGGAGATAAGTCTCGACGCGAGGCGAGTACTTCTTCAAATTTTCCACGTAGCGCTGCTCACCCGCGATAATCCGGTCGATGATGCCGCTCGCCTGCGCCGGCGGCTGCACCTGGCTCCCCGCGGCGCCCTGGCAATATCCGGCGGCGGGGATAGTCGGAAGCAAAACCAGCAACAACGCGAGCGAACTTGTCAGATTCCTCGTTGCGCTCAGAATGACGGCCTGCGCCGGGGGCGAGCCGGCATACCTTCGGGAAACCATCATCACTTCCCTCCTCTTCTCGGCGAGTGGATGTGCAAGCGTTCGTCACCCCCGCGAAAGCGGGGGCTCATTGCCAGTCCACGGACCAAGGGATTCCCGCTTCCGCGGGAATGACGTGCCAGGTTCAGCGGGCTACGCCAACCGGAACTCGATGTGCAATACCGCGGGAAAGCTCGTCGGCTTGCCTGCTTGCTCTGCCGGCTTGAATCTGATCTGTGTGGCGGCCTGTTCCGCCTTCTGATCCAATCCATGCCCAAGTGATTTGATGACACCCACCACCTTGAGTGTGCCGTCGGCCTGAAAGATCACCGAGAGGACTACCTCGCCCTGCACGCCCAGGCGTCGGGCCTCCTCGGTGTACTGCGGCGTGGGTTTGGATAGGATCTCGACGGGGCGCATTTCCGGAGTCCCGGCCATCTGGCGGTTCGCAGGCCGTTGGGCTGGTTCAGGCGCTGCGAAGGCGCCCGTTTTCACCGCGGCGGGAGTTCCGCCTCCAGACACTCCATTTGCTCCGGCGTCGATGCCGCCGTTTCCAAACCCGGAAGTAGCCACCCGGCGCGACGTGTCGGACTCGTCAAGCTCATTGACCAACGCCATCTGGCGGCGTGTTCCAAAGCCCGCGTCGGCAACAACCCTCTGCCTTCCCTCCGCTCCCCCCGTTCCGTTTCCGGCGCCGGGCCCGGCAGGCGCATCGAAGCTCCCGAGTTTCGGCACGTTTCCGGGGTTCCCGCCCTGTGCCTGCCCAGCGAGGCCCTGCGGAGAACCGAAGCCGCCGGTCTGGACCTCCCTTGAAGAAACCTTCGCAGCCAATGGAGTAGCCGCCACCTGGCTAAACAGCCCCGTGCGAATCGCGGGAGGCGGCGCGGGGAGTTGGCGTGCCGGGGCCATGGTTGACGTCTTCTTCAACAGCGGTTCGGGGACCATGGGCACGCGAGTGTTAGCTCGAACTTGAGGCTCGGCGATTCTGGGCGTTTGGACGTGCGGTGCGGGAACAACATAGGGCGCGAAAAGCCTTGGAACGATCCTCGGCAGAACGGGGGGCCTGGGGACGGGTCCCTGCTTGGCCACCCCAGGAAAGGTCAGCAGGACATAGCGGTTGACGTGGCCGGCGGCACTCTTTGGCAAAGATGCGCAGATGACCGCCAGTAACCCGGCGGCCAAAACCTCGCCGACACACGCCAGGACGAAGGAAGCCTGCCGCCTCCTCTGCTCCTCGGGGGACTCCTCCAGCAACCGGAATACACCCGCAGCCATCCCTGTGCTGATAACTAACCCTCCGTATGCTGATTGAGGCAGCCCGCCCCGGCCTATTAGATGCAATCGCGCTTCCGAAAATTCCGAGGGCTTATGATTCAATGGGTTACAGAGGACGGGAGATGCACATGGAGGTAAAGATTACAGGCATGATGTAAGTTCGTCAGGGATTAGGGATTAGGGAACAGGGATCAGGGATCAGGGATTGGGGATAAAGCATAGGGATAGGGAATAGGGAACAGCGGACAGAGATTAGGGTGGTGGTGCAGTCCGATCCAGGGGCGGCTGTACGCCGCCACTTGGCGAGGTCAACTCGCCGCTACAACATCAAACTGCACCACTATCCGATTTCCTATTCCCTGTTCCCTATTCCTTAATCCCTAATCCCTGTTCCCTAATCCCTATTATCTGTTCCCTATTCCCTGTTCTAAGGCATAATGGAAACTCAACCAACAGGAGCATCGATGACTGAATTCATCCCGACCGAACGCACGCAGGTACACCGCCTGCCGAAGCGCGGTGTTTACGACCGCGAGAAAGTCTATACCATTCTCGATGAAGGCCTGGTCTGCCACGTCGGATTCGTGGTGGACGGAAAACCGGTGGTAATTCCCACCGGCTATGGCCGCAAAGGCGACACGCTCTACTTCCACGGCTCGCCTGCCAGCCGCATGTTTCAGACCTTGGGGAAGGGCGTGGACGTGTGCATCACCGTGACGCTGGTGGATGGAGTGGTGATGGCGCGCTCAGCTTTCCATCACTCCATGAACTACCGCTCGGTGGTCATGTTTGGGAAGGCTTCCCTGCTCAACGACCCAGACGCCAAGAGAGAAGCACTTCAGGCATTCACGGAGCACGTTGCACCCGGACGCTGGCAGGAGATCCGCCAACCCTCCGAGAAGGAACTTCGCAGCACCATAGTCTTAGCGATGCCGCTCGACGAAGTTTCCGCTAAGGTTCGCACGGGCCCGCCCCTCGACGACGAGGAGGATTACGCCCTCCCGGTCTGGGCCGGAGTCCTGCCGCTCGAACTCACCCCCGCGGCTCCTGTGCCAGACGACCGGCTTCCCAAAGAGATCGCTGTCCCGGACTACGTCCGAGCCTATTCCCGGAAGCGGGCGTAAGGGATAAGACCGCCACCGAATCAAACCAGTTCACGCCAAGAAGCTAAGGCACAAAGAAATGCCAAGTGGAGCTGGATGCTTTTCTATGCGACCTTTGCGCACTTTGCGCCGTTGCGTGAAACCGGTTAGTCCATTCGCCGTCAACTGCCCAACGCAGGTTTTCTGCCCAGCGCACAGATCCATCCTTTTTCGTAATCCTCGTCTACTTGAATATCCGTGTACCCGGCCTTCGAGAGGATCTCACGGTGCCCCTCCCGGCTCAAGAGCCCGAGATTCATCCGCTTCAGCAGTTCTTGAAACCGTTGAAACCGCTTGTCGTACTTCCCGCCTTGGTAGGCTTCTGCATTGTGTTCCGAGTGTTCAGTGATGGTCAATGGCAGATTCCAGGCGCCTGGCTTGCCGCAGAGCTGTCGGAGCCTTGATGTCGCGCAGGCAGCCCCGTCTGAAATCTCCGATACCCGCAAGGAAAGATCTCCCGCCTGCGAATGATGCTTCATCCGCGCGGCAGGAATACGCTAGACTGCTAGCGTATAGGGTCGGTCCGGGGGCGGGCCCAACCGGCCTTCGCCGACCCGCGGACCTCACGTGAGGAGACCGTGCAGCCGATGTTAACTCGAGAGGAGTTCTTTAATGAACGAACCATACGGGAATGTTATTGAAAACAAAGGACCGATGTCTCAGGAAACTCCGGGTCGAGACACCGAACCAGGCGGACCGGGCCCAAACGAATCGAGGGAAATTGTCAAACCAGCTATTGACCCCTTGCCGGAAACGATTTATTATCAGCCCGCGTGCGACCGTTTAGTCTTAGGGCGCAGCCGAACACCCCCCATGACGTGGAGAGACGCAATGAATTCACAGCCGGAACGCCGCCGCCTGCCGCGAGCCAAGCCTCTGCCGGGTCAACGAGACCTCACACTCATCTGCCAGGAAGGAGCCGTCCGGAACATGATGACAGCCAAGCTCCTCGACTTCAATGACGAGTGCTTGACCGTCGAGGCCGGCAACCGACTGGCGGATGGAACGTTCGTCGAGATTGTCGGCGAGATCGAACGCTCCGGCGGCCGCCAGGCGCTCGATCGGCAATCTTACGTGCGCCGGGTCATGCCGGTGGGACGTGGAAGGTTTGCAATCACCTTGTACCTGAGCGAGGCCAGCAAGACAAATCCGGATTATTACGAGTTTCTCCAAATCAGCCCCAACGCCGAGCCTGCCACAATCCACCGTGTCTATAGGTTCCTCGCCAGCCGCTTTCACCCTGACATTCCAGGGACCGGTGATGCCGATAAGTTCGTCCTGTTGAAGGAAGCCTACGATGTGTTGTCCGATCCGGAGCATCGCGCCCAATACGATGCGACTTACAAAAAGCAGGCGCCTGAGTCGGTCCCCTTGTCCAATTCGGTTGACTTCATGAATACCAACGACGGAGAGTTCAACCGGCGGGTGGCGGTGCTTGCGCTGCTGTACATTCAGCGCCGCATCAAACCCTTCCTCCCCGAGGTCCCGCTTGCCGAGGTGGAGCGCCGCATGGGGTTCCCGCGCGATTATCTGGACTTCACGATGTGGTATCTGAAGAGCAAGCAATACATCACCATAGCCGACAACTCCGATTTCACCATCACAGCGCTAGGAGTCGACGTTGTGGAATCAAACCGCGAAAAGATCCCGCTGCTGAACAAACTGTTGAGCGACCGCACGGGGGGGCCGGCCTCCGCCGGGGGAGCGGGCCGGGCCGCGGACGGCTCGTCTCTAATCACTCCCGGCAAGAGCGTTCTCGAGCTGCCGGCCAACAACGCCTCGGAGGGGACCGACCCGAAGCGGAAAACTGAGATTTGAGGGACCCGCGAACCCATCCGCGCCACTTCCGGACGCTTGCCGAACCCGCTCGAGTCACGCCGAACCCACCCGGCCACGGCGCCGGCGAAGCCGGGGGCGGGTAGGCGGCTCGATTCCGGAAGCCTATACAAGTAGTCTACTCTAGCCTCAGGGCGTCCATGGGCGATATCGCCGCCGCATGGGTGGCCGGAATGAGGGTAGCCACTAAAGCGCAGGCGGCGAGCGCGCTCGCCGCCACGCTCAACGCCAAGGGATCCCAACTGGAAACGCCATAAAGTTGGGCGGAAATCAGCCGCCCGGCGCCGATGGCCAGCGGCAGTCCGAGGACGAGTCCAATCACCACACGCTTGAAAGCTCCGTGCAGCACCAATTGGATTACCCTGGCGCGATTGGCGCCCAGCGCCATGCGAATCCCGATCTCATTCGTGCGTTGCGCCACCGAGTAAGCCGTGACGCCGTACACTCCCACGGCCGCCAGCAGCAGAGCAACAATACCGAACAGGCCCGCCAGGCTTGCCACGGCGCGCTCCTGATCGAAGGCGCGAGCAATCTGCTCCTGCATTGTCCTGACGCTGACGATGGTGAGGTTCGGATCCAGTTCCGCGAGTGTCCTGCGCAGCACCGGCTCCAGTGCGCCGACCGGCGTGTTGGTCACCAGCATGATGCCGCCTATAAAATGCGAGCGCAGCTCGATGGTCTTCATTATATCTTGTTTGTAGTTGACATACTGAGCAAGCGGCACGTAGAACATGGGCCGCGCCGGCTGGTAAAACCCCCAACCCGCGAACTTCGCGTCACCCACCACGCCCACGATGCGAAAGGTGCTCGCGTTTTCGGGCATATCCAGGCCGAAGTGCTGGTCCAGAGGGTTCTCGCCCGCCTTGAAGAAGCGCTTCACGAAAGCCTGATTCACCACCGCCACCAACTCCGAAGTCTCGTTGTCCGCAGTGCTGAACCCGCGTCCTCGCAGAACCGGAATGTCCCAATTCTGAAGATAGTTGGCGCTCACGCGATCCCACGAGGAGCCGGATTCGCCGTCCATTTTGGGAGCCGGATGGCCGGCCACGTAGATCAACTCGCCCCAGTTGTCGGTGAGCGGGTTGTACATCGCCAGGCCGCTTCCCTGGACGCCGGGCAGACGGTTGAGCCGTGCCTCGAGTTCACGGTAGAGCGCAGCCAACTGAGGCTGGGTGTAGGTGGGCGGAGGATTGTGCAACTCCACCTCCACGCGCCCGTGAACCTGATACCCAAAATTCTGGTGTTCGAGCTTATTCAAGCTCCGCGCCAGCAGCATTGCGCCGGCCACCAGCACCACGGAAAGCGTGGCTTGCACCATCAGCAGCCCTTGCCGGGTGAAAGAGGAACGATCGCTGGTTCTGCGGCTCGCTCCGTGCAGAGCCTCCGCGGGATCGGTGCGCGTGGCCATCCACGCCGGAACGGCGCCGAATACAACTCCCGTTACGAGCGCCAATACGAAGGCGAACGCCAGGACCATGAGGGAAGGCATGGGGCTGATGGGCAGGAAATGCGCGCCGTGGAAGGCAAGCGTGAGCAGCAGGCGCGCGCCGCCCACGGCCACCAGCAGTCCCACCAGGCCGCCGCCCATCGCCAGCAGCACGCTTTCCGTAAGCGCCTGCATAACAATCTGCCGCGCGTTGGCGCCCAGGGCCAGCCGCACTGCGGTTTGTCCCCGGCGCGTCACGGAGCGAGCCAGCAGCAGGTTCGCCACGTTGGCGCTGGCAATCAACAACACTAATCCGCAAACCGAGAGCAGGATCTGAAGACTTCGCCCGTACTCTTCCTTCATTTCCGCCACTCCGGCGCCGGCGGGAATCACGTTGATCACCTGCTTGGGAAGATCCCGGATCACTTCCGGCATCCAGTTGGATGGGTACCCGGAGTCGTGCTGCAGCCACTGGCGCAGCACGCCGGTGAGGCGGGGACCCATTCCGGCAATCGAAGCTCCCGGCCGCAGGCGGCCGATCACGCGCAGCCACGCCGATATCGACTGGTGCAACAGAGCGCCCCCGCCGTCAACCATGGGCTCCTGCTGCAAGGGAAGCCACAGATCGGGCGGGTCGCTTCGCAGCGTTTCGCCGAAGAATCCCGGCGGAGAGATTCCGATCACGGTAAACGCGTGATCCTCCACCACGAACGTCGAACCCACCACCTTCGGATCGCCGCCGTAGTTGGCCTGCCAGATCCGGTAGCTGAGCACCGCCACAGGGGGCGCACCTGCCCGGTCGTCGTCAGGACTGAAAAGCCGGCCGCCGAAGGGCCGCACGCCTAGCATGGTGAAGTAGTTCCCTGTCACGTATTCCCCACGCACCGGCCGGCCCGCAACTTCGCTTTGACGGCGCATGCTCAAAAGCCAATTCCCGGCCTGGAATGCCGCGACGTCCTCAAATTCCGGCGTGTTCGCCCTCAGCCGTTCAAACAGCGCATACGAATAGAATCCCCAACGTTCCTGCGGTCCACCCTCCACACAGCAATCGTCGCCCTCGCCGATTCGATAGAGTCTTCCAGGATCTTTCACCGGCAGCGAGCGCAGCATCACCGCATGAACCAGCGTGAAGATCGCCGTGGTTCCGCCGATTCCGAGCGCCAGCGTGACTACAGCCGCGATAGTGAATACAGGCGACTGCCGGAACTGTCGCAGCGCATAGCGAAGATTGGCGAGCAGCTTTTGCATTACGGACCTCCTGATTTCATGACGTCGGTGCGTCGTTGCAGGCTCTCCATGAGATCATTACGGCAATGCAGCGCCGCGGGTTCCCGAAAATACGACATGTCCTGACCACCGTCTGACGGTCAGGCACCATACACGTGTGCTGTCACTATTGACGCCTTGGAGAGAAGTTGGTTAGCACAGCGGGGCGCCGGCATGGGGATTGCGCCGCTCACGGAACTGCTCGACGAACTTCTGGCGGTCTTCGTCATTCGTGAGTTTCTGGAACTCCTCGCGCTCGACCTTGGTTATTGTGAGTAAATCAAGACAATTCACGCAAAGTCGCCAAGCCGCGAAGAAACGCAAAGCGGAAGTTCCTGCTTTCCTCTGCGGGCTTGGCGTGCTTTGCGCCTTTGCGTGAAACCGGTCTGTCCCGTCGTGAATTAGTCCCAAAGTTCGAAGGCACACCGTCATTTTTCCCCCTTCAGAGTCAGCGGAAAGCTGCCGCCTCTCTGCGTCCATGTGCCGTCGATGGTGGCGAGGTCGCCGCTGATTTTGCCTACGAGTGCTGTGATCATGAGCACCTTGCTCATCTGCGACCTCCTCCAGATCACTTTCGATCTGGAAACATGAAAATTTGCGAGCTACCCGAAATGCAGCGCGTCCGTTTCGTACTGAACAACGACTCCGCGGCACGCTGCGATTCTACTACGCTCAACCAGTATTGCCAGACAGGCAGGATGGCAGTAGCGCCGACCTTTAGGTCGGCAGATGCTGGCCTAAAGGCCAGCGCTACGCCGAACTCGAACACTACCGGCGGCAGGAACTCCTAAGATTTTAGTTGACAAAGGAACTTTTTGTCGTGTAACCTCCTAAGAGTTTAGGAGATTGCTGATGGACTCCAATTCCCGCTCCCGTCCGCTCACCCCGCTGGAACTCGAAATTATGAAAGTGCTCTGGGACTCCGGGCCCGCCACCGTGCAGGCGGTGCAAGCCAAGCTGCCCGGCGAGCCCAGGCTCGCCTACACCACGGTTCAAACCATGCTCAACGTGCTGCACCGAAAAGAGAAGGTAACGCGCACGCTGAAGGGCCGGGCGTACGAGTACGCGCCCCTGGTCAGCCGCGAGATGGCGGCGCGGACGACCTTGCGCGACATCATGACTCGCTTCTTCGGCGGCTCGGCGGAGAGCCTAGTGATGAGCCTGGTGGCCAGCCGCGACCTGAAGCCTGCGAAACTCGCCAAGCTGAAACGCCTGGTCGAACAAGCCAACAGCCCGGCAAAGGAGAAACATGGAAACCCTTAGCCGCTTGGTGTCCACCTTCCTGCTGAATGCCTTCTGGCAGGTGAGCCTTGTGACGGCCCTGACGGCTCTCGCGGCGCACCTGTTACGGAATGCCGCGGCGCGGTACCGGCACGCTCTGTGGGTCATAGGTCTGGGGCTTGCACTTCTCCTGCCGCTCACGACCCTGCCGGAGACATGGAGGCTCGCCTGCCAGTCCGGGCTGGTTGGAAAGACGTTGCCGGGCGACCCCGCGCTCCTTGGTCAGAAGCCTGCGCAAGAGGCTGGGCTTCAGGCAGCGCCGGATCAGAACCTTGCTGGCGAAACATCGGGTGGAAGGAGTCCGAAAGGCGCGAGGCGCTTGCTATTCGTGGACTCGCTTCGCCGTCACAGCCGACCGATCACGTTGCCGCCCTTTTTCGCATACCCGGCGCTGGGCATCTACATCCTCTTGATTTCTGGCCAGCTCGCGCGCCTGGCATGGGCGTTGGCGAGTGCCACACGGCTGCGTCGCGAGGCTCGGGCGCGCCAACTTCCGGCGCGCCTCGCAGGGCTGGTTACGCGATGCCAGGAGGCGTTGGGCCTACGAACTGTTGCCGTGAACAGTTCTTTGAATTTGGCCGGCCCGGCGACGGTGGGGTGTTTCAGGCCGGTGATCGTCCTGCCGGAGAGACTCCTTGAATCCGGTCCCTCGGAAGAACTGACTACCGCGTTGTGCCACGAAATGGCCCATGTCCGCCGGCGGGACTACCTGGTGAATCTGATCTGCGAATTCGTTCTCCTGCCGCTGGCTTTTCACCCCGCGGCCTGGCTGCTCAAGCGGCGCATCGAGGAGACCCGCGAGCTCGCGTGCGACGAGGCCGCGGCAGGGTTGCTGCTCAGCGCGCCCAAGTACGCCCGCTCTCTGGTCAACCTGGCGCAATCCATTGCGCCCCGAGCCTCGGCTTTAAGTCCCCGCTATACCCTGGGCGTCTTCGACGCCAACATTCTGGAGGAGAGGATCAGGAGACTATTAGATAATCGGCCTCAGGAGAGCCCCCGTCGCGCCAGGCTGCTGCTGGGCGGGGTCACACTCGCGCTGGTCGTAGCCGCATTGACGGCCGGCATGTTCTCGCTCACGGCGGTCGGAAGCGCCAAGGCCCTGAGCACACCCGAGCCTCAGACTGACTTCTCGGGGCGGTGGGAGCTGGATAAGGCGCAGAGTGATTTGCCCTCTCCCTTCCCGCATAACCTGGTCGAGGTCATCGACCAGCACGGCTCGGAATTCAAGGTGACCACCACATCGAAAGACTGGAACACCAACAAGGCCATTGCTGTCTCGCTCTTTGCCCTGATGTTGCCCGAGTTCTCGACGACGACGGAGAACAAGGAAACCGCTCAACCCTTTGGCCCCGGGCAAGTACGGTCGAAGACTCACTGGGAAGGAAGTGCCCTGGCTACCGAGTGGACACTCGAGCGGAACGGCGAAGTGGCCGTGACCGGCCGATGGCTCAGGAAGTTGTCTGAAGACGGCAACACGCAAACCATCGAGATTTCCGCCCACGATCCCGTTCATAACCTGGACGGCCAGGCCAAAGCCGTGTTCGTGAGACGCGAGGAAAACCCTCGGGCATTTCTCGGCACGTGGCACGCGGATTTTCAGAACAGGCAGTTCCTGACCTTGACCCTCACCAATAATGGGCAGCGACTTGCCGGCACTTTGAGTTCTTTCAATCTCAACTTCGATGCGAGCGGGAACCTGTCCGAGGCGGAACCGGGGAGCGGCCCTGGCTCGGAAGTCGTTGCAGCCAGGCTCTACAGTGGCGTCCTGCATATCAAAGTCAGAGATTTAGATACAGGAGATACCCTCGAACTCGAGTTGAGGCTCGTGGAAAATGTCAAAGCGGAGCTTTCCATTGTGGACGTGCCGGTAACGCCCGGCAGCGCCGCGCCCAAGCCGCTGATTCTCATCCGTGAGCCAGCGAAAAGCCAAGTCGCAAACGCCGGAGGAGAGGAATACGGTCGAGCATTCTTTGGCACGTGGCGAGGCCAGTTGAACGGGAAGACATACATTCTGCTAACTCTGGAAGTAGCGGGCAGCTCGATGCGCGGCAGCGTGAGCGTTGGCGCGTTCAGCATTGATGAGACCGGCCAAGTCCAGCGGGTGAAGGAGGAAGCAGACCCGCGCAATGCCGTGCCCATTTCGGGTGGAAAGTTGGACGGTGGCCTGCTCTCCTTCTCAGGCAAGACCCCGGACGGCGGCGCAGATGTCCTTTTCCAGATGAAACTGGTGGGCGGGAATGCCGCAGAATTAAAGTGCATCCTAGTGCCTGGTCCCCCTCCTGGTACGCCCGTGGCCGACTGGTGGAAGCTTGTGAGGGAATCCGATGACTACCACGGGATCAGCGGGCCTGGACCACTGGGCGGCATCGTGGGCGGCACTCCCGGAGGGGTTGCTCGAGGTGTGTTGGATGGCACGGTCCGAGGCGTTCCAGGCGGCGTCACGGGGGGAGTTGTGGGCGGCGTCACGGGTGAAGTCGTTGGGGGAGTCGCCGGCGGCGTGTCCGGGGGCGTTGTCGGCGGGATTTGAGTCAATCTTTGCAGTCCCGCCTACTATAGGTCGGGCATTGGCAGGCCGCGGAACAACCCTATCACCTGTCATCCTGAGGAGCCGAAGGCGGTCCTGAGTGAAACGAAGGAAGGATCTCCGCAGTTGGTTGAAACTGCAACTGCCGAGATTCTTCGCTTTGCTCAGAATGACAGCGCGCAAGCGTTTTCCCGCAGCGTGCTAACGCACTCCCTTGGCGGAAAGGTGCGGAACGTAGCGCTTGTCGACCCCATAAGGTGCTTGGCGAGCCAGTCCTCCAAGAAATACATCACATCGATGGTCACCGCCACTTCATTTCTCTGGAATCTTCCCTGGAAATCCACAATCGTCTGCGTGAATTGCTCGTGTTCGGCCTTATGAATGACGAGATCCGGATACTGGTTCGCTTGCAGCAGGCCCTCTTCCGCAGCAACGTGGCTCTTTGTGTATTTGACAAGGGTGGCAAGCACTCTACCCAAACTCTCATTACCCCTCCGCGCCATGATGGCCTGGTGTAACTCGTTGATCAGGTCAACCAAAACTTTATGCTGCGAATCGACCATGGCGATCTTGACGCAATAGGTGTCACTCCAAGGAAACAGCACGGCAACCGCAGTAGGCATAATATCCTCCTGACAGCCCATCGGCTGCCTGGAACGAAATCTTTAGTTTTAGCTGGCAGTTGTGTTATATTCAGCGAATAAAAGGCGAAATAGAGGAGGTGGCCGGTGTCCGGCGCGGGGTGGCAGTGAAAGAGACCGCGCAGATTCTTCGCCCCCGGACCAGAGTGCCTCAGAATGACAGGCGAGGGGGGCAAGCAAGAACCCACGCCGGCCGCATGGAACCTGACACCTGAAGCCTGACACCTGCTCTTACGAGGCAACGTGAGCGAGGAAACCCAAGCACTAGCGAACCTGAGAGGAGGAGCCGCGGAAGGCCTGGCGCCGATCCCGAGCGCCCTCCGGGAAATTCGTGAGAGGTTCAAAGGCCCGGCCGCCCGGGGCGGAGTCACCGTCCTTAAACACTTCCCTGCGCGCGAGGCCAAGACCGCGCCGATTCCGCAGTTTTTGCCCGCACGGCTGATCGACGCCCTGAAGGCGCGTGGCATTGCTTCCCTTTACACCCATCAAGCCCGCGCGTGCGAATTGGCCCACGAGGGCAGGAATGTGGTGGTAGTCACGCCCACCGCTTCCGGGAAAACGCTCTGTTACAACCTGCCAATCCTGGGAGAGTTGGTCGAGAGGCCGGAGGCGAGGGCGCTGTACCTGTTCCCCACCAAGGCGCTATCGCAAGACCAATTGGTGGAACTGAATCGCTGGACGGAAAAGCTCGGGGAAGAAATCCGCACCTTTACCTACGATGGAGACACACCCCAGGATGCTCGCAAGGCCATCCGGGCGCGGGGAAATCTGGTCATCAGCAATCCCGACATGCTGCACGCCGGGATTCTCCCTCACCACACCAAGTGGCAGCGGCTGTTCGAGAACTTGCGCTATGTGGTGATCGACGAACTTCACTATTACCGGGGAGTTTTCGGCAGCCACCTGGCCAATGTTCTCCGCCGGTTGAAACGCATTGCGCGCTTCTACGGAAGTGAACCACAATTCATCTGCACCTCGGCCACCATCGGCAATCCGGCGGAATTAGCCACGCGCATTCTTGAGGAAGACGTTTTTCTGGTGGAGGAAAACGGCGCGCCCGCGGCGGAGAAGTACCTGGCCTTTTACAATCCGCCGGTGGTGAATCCCCAACTCGGTATACGGCGGTCTTACCTGAACGAAACTCGCCGCATCGCACACACCTTCTTGGCACGCGGCCTGCAAACCATCGTCTTCGCCAACAGCCGTCTGGCCACGGAGATTCTGGTCACCTACTTGAAAGAAGACTTCTCGCGCGCCCCGCTTGCGCCGGAACCGGTGCGCGGCTACCGGGGCGGTTATCTGCCGCTGGAGCGCCGCGAGATTGAGCGCGATCTGCGCAACGGCCGTCTGCTGGGCGTGGTGTCGACCAATGCGCTCGAACTGGGCATCGATATCGGGAGCCTGGACGTGGCAGTGCTGGCGGCATACCCCGGGACCATCGCCTCCACCTGGCAGCGGGTGGGCAGGGCGGGCCGCCGCGAAGGCACTTCCGCCGCCGTGCTCGTGGCCTCCAGCGCGCCGCTCGACCAGTTCATGGTGCAGAACCCTGATTATTTTTTTGGACGCTCGCCGGAACACGGCTACGTCAATCCGGACAACCTCTTTATTCTGCTCAATCACCTGAAATGCGCCGCCTTCGAGCTGCCGTTGCGGGAGGAAGAGAAATTCGGCTCGCTCGACTTGCGGCGACTCTGCCGGCATCTGGAGGAAACAGGCTTCCTGCACCATACCAGCGACGGCTGGCACTGGGTTTCGGAAAGTTACCCGGCCGACGCCATCAGCCTGCGCTCGGTTTCTTCCGACAACTTCGTCATCGTAGACAACACCGGGGAACCCAAAGTGATTGGCGAAGTGGATTTCTCGAGCGCCCTGACCACTCTGCACGAGAAGGCCATCTACATTCAGGACGGGCAACAGTATCACGTCGAGCGCCTTGACTACGACGACCGGAAGGCTTACGTGCACGAGGTGTCGAGCGAATATTTCACCGACGCGATTTCCTACACGAAAATCAAAGTGCTCGAATGCTTCGATACAGCGCCCGCCGGCCCGGCCAGCAAGAATCACGGCGAGGTGCAGGTGAATACCCAGGTGGTCGGCTTCAAAAAGATCAAATTCCATACTATGGAGAATGTCGGCGCAGGAGAGTTGGAATTGCCGGAGCAGGAGATGCATACCACGGCCTTCTGGCTGACCCTTCCGCACGCCTTCATGGCAAGCCTGCCTTATCATTCGACGGACAAACTGGACGGAGTGAATGGCTTGGCCAATGCTCTCGAAGCCATTGGCACGCTGCTGGTGATGTGCGACGCTCGAGATTTGGGGCGCGCCGTGGGAGAAAACCGCAGGAATCAGGATTCAGGATTCGGGATTCAGCAAGAACAGAATCAGCCTCCGGAGGGCGAATCCGAAATCCAAAATCCAAAATCCAATATTAGAGAACCTGAAGTAAAAGTTGAAGTATTGGCCTTCGAGCCCAACATTTATCTGTATGATAAGTACCCGGGCGGGGTTGGCCTCAGCGAACCGCTGTTTCGCATGAGCGAGTCTCTGCTTGAAAAAACTCAGAGGCTCATTGCAAACTGTCCATGCGAGATTGGCTGCCCCTCCTGCGTTGGGCCGATCGGCGAGATTGGAGAGAAAGGAAAGGAAGTGGCGTTGGAGATTTTGAGAAGATTGTCCGTGGTCAGTAGTCCGTAGGCCGTTGTCAGTCGTCCGTGTGAGTAAGCAGCCCTCTCCCTTGGGGAGAGGGTGTCCCGCTGCCGGCGTTTTCACCAGCCGGAGCGGGACGGGTGAGGGGTCACTTGCGGAGAGTTACATTGCAACGTGCGACTGGCGACGAACCACTGACAACGGACAACTGACCTCCTCAACAATGAACCTCGAGGACAAGCTCCGCCGGCTTCAGCGTGAGTCCGGAACTCGGGACCGCAATAAAGAACTCGAGCGGACGCTCGAATACTTACGCCGCCTTGAGAAGCCTGAGCCCGCCCGCAAGCTGCCCGCCCAGAGATTTCCCAAAGGAATCGAAGAGTACGTAGACGGCGAGGTGGTGAAGAACTCAAGCGGCGAGTTCTTCCTGGCGCGGGAGGCGTTTCCCTTTGGGCGGCCTTATGGAAAATTGCGCATCGGCGATATTCCTTCGGCGGACCTCAGTCCGCTAAACCTGCTGCTGAAGGACGCGGCGATGCCCGATCCCTCGCGCCTGATTTTCCTCGACACGGAAACCACGGGCCTCGCCGGGGGGACGGGCACCTGCGCATTCCTTATCGGCATTGGAAATGTGGAAGGGATGAAGTTCGTGGTCCGGCAGTTCTTCCTGCGTGACTATCCGGAGGAGAAGGCGCTGCTCGAGTCGTTGGCCGAGGCGTTGGCAGATTGCGATGGCCTCGTCACCTTCAACGGAAAGACGTTCGACGTGCCGCTCCTGGAAACACGCTATGCGCTGGTCCGCATGAAATCCCCTCTCGAGCGCCTGGTCCACTTTGATGCCCTCCATCCGTCCCGCCGCCTGTGGAAGCTGCGCCTGGAGAGTTGCAAGCTCACCGTTCTGGAAGAGGCCATCTTAGGAATCACGCGGGAAGGCGATGTGCCCGGCTCAGACATACCGGCCATCTACTTCGACTACCTGCGCAGCGGCGACGCACGAGGCCTACAGCCGGTTTTTTACCACAACGCTCTGGACGTGGTGTCGCTGGCCGCGCTGACCGTGGAATTGGCACGGACGTTGGGTGAGGGCGGAGCGGAATCACTCGACTCCCCCCTCGATCTCTTCAGCCTCAGCCGCATCTTGGGAAGCGCCGGCTCAAAGGAGAAATCCACCACGACCTGCCGCCAAGCGCTCGCGGTAGGCCTTCCTCAGCAAATAGAAAGCCTGGCCTTGAAACACCTTGCCGCGGAGTTCAAACGCCAGCGGCGGCACGAGTCCGCGGTCGAGTTCTGGCTGGAGCTTTCGCGTCGCGAGCCTCCACTGGCTGTGGAAGCGCTCGAGGAGTTGGCCATGCATTACGAGCATCGCCTTCGCAACCTCGAGCAGGCGCTCGAATTCACGCTTGCCGCGCTCGCCCACCTGGACGGTCAGTCTCCTTCGCCACCTCACCGCGCGCGATTTGCCCGGCGCATGGAACGAATCCAGCGGAAGCTGGCGCGAACAGCGGCAACGCCGCTCCTCCGGTAGAAGCTCTGGGTCAACCTCCGGTCTGCACTCGCTTGGCCGTGGACTTGGCGTATAATCAAAGACGGTATGGCACAGGACTACATCGAACAGCGGGATGGGGGCTACTACATCGTGGGAACCCGAGTTCCGTTGGATTCGATTGTCCACGAGTTTCGCAACGGGATGTCAGCGGAGAGCATTCGTCAGACGTTCCCTATCCTCACTTTGGAGCAGGTGTACGGAGCCGTCGCTTTCTATCTTGGGCACCAGGCGGAAGTGGACGTCTCACTGCGCGATGCCGAACGGGCTTGGTCGGCGTTTGAAGCCTCCCATCCCGCGCCGGAATCAATCCGAAACTCTCTGCGTGAAGCCCGCAACGGAATGACCAGCCGGCGGGAGCCGTGATCAGGTTCCTCGCAGATGCCTGCCTGGCGCAATACATCGTATCCGGCTGTCTTCGCCGCGAGCCAGCGATGGATTTTAAAACCGCACTTTCCGCAGGACTCCAGGGAAAAGACGATATGGAAGTACTCGACCTTGCGGCTGCGGAAGGTCGTATCTTGGTAACGCAAGACATCCGAACCATGCCCCGCCATTTCGCCAAGTTACTTGAGCTCGGAGGCCACAGCCCGGGAGTAATCATGATCCCTCAAACCACTCCAGCCTCAATTGCCATCGACAGCCTCGTTCTGATCTGGGCCAACACAGACTCAGCCGAATGGGCCGACCGTATCGTGAAGGTTCCGCTCTGAGGAGAGAGCCCGAGATGAGACCCATTTATATCGCCGCCTATCACCAGTCAAAGTTCGGAAAGCTCCTGGCCATGCCGGTGCCCGAGATCGTGAAGAACGCAATCCTGGAGGCATGTCAGGAGATTCATGCGAATCCCTCCCAACTAGACGTGGGATCCATCGGCGCCACCTGCAATTTCTCGCTGAACGAGCAGGGCCTGCTTGCCGGGCTGATGGCGATGGTGCCCGGCCTCGAGGGCAAGCCGCTCGAATCGGTCGAGAACGCCTGCGCCTCCGGCGGCCAAGCGGTGCTTTCGGTGATTCAGAAACTCCAGACCGGGTGGGGCGATGTAGGCATCGCCGTCGGCTACGAGAAGATGCGCGACGCCGAAGGCAAGATGGACGGCAAGTTAATCGGCAAAGCGCTCGGCTACTTCTCCCACCCCGACGAACGCGCCGGCAAGGTGTACATCTTCCCGCACCTGTTCGCCGAGGTTATGGAATGCTACCTGAAGGTCCACCAGGCGAGCGAACGCGACCTTGCGCAGATTGCGGTCACCGAGTACGAGAACGCTCACCATAATCCCTACGCGCAAATGCGCAATGTCAACCTGACACTGGATCAGGCCGTGAAGATTGAAGGCATCAACCGCTACATTGTGGAAGGCCTGCCGCTGAAAACCTACGATTGTTCCCAGATTTCAGACGGCTACGCTGCCCTCATCCTGGCGACGGACGAAGGCTTAAGCAAGCTGGGGGTTGCGAAGGCGGACTGCGTCGAGGTGGCAGGCTACGCCCAGGCAACGGACGCCTTGAAGAAAGAGGGCCGGGACGTGCTGCGTCCGGCCGGCGCTTATAAAGCCATGAAGCGGGCCTACGACATGGCTGGGGTCAAGCCGCAGGACGTGAACGTGGCCGAAGTCCATGACTGCTTCACCGTCATGGGCGCCATCGGCACGGAGGTGCTGGGCAAGGCGCCCTACTCGAAAGGCGCGCAGTACTGGGTCGAGGGCAAGGCGCGCGTCGATGGCGAGTGTGGCATCAATACTTCCGGGGGACTCATCGCCAAGGGCCACCCCGTGGGCGCCACCGGCATTGCGATGCTGGGCTGGTCCGCCTGGCAGTTGCTTGGCAAAGTTCCGCCCGAACTTCAGGTTAAGAATGCCAGGGTCGCCGCCACCTTTAACATCGGTGGTCCCATCTGCGCGTCTGTCTGCACCGTGCTGAAACCGGCGTCGTAAATCCTTCACCTAACTGGCCTCAGGCCGGTGCCTTACTTCGCACCTGCTCCCGTCTGTTCTTCCCCACATACGACCTACCACATGCCAGGTGCCACTTAGACAATCCTTATGCCTTTTTCATGCCTTTTTTATGCTGCCTCTTGTACCCTTGGAGAGGCTAAATTCACTCTAACCAAGAGAGCGGGGCAGGGTAAAGCACCGCCGCGAGTTTGATACAGCCCTGGGGGAGGTCCGTTCAAATGTTGCGAACTCGAATTGAGTCTCTATTGGGCGCCGTGCTGCTTTTGACGTCTTTAAGCTATGGTGGAGGAGGTTTCGGCACCGTTCGCGGAGTCACGCGGAACGCCGAGGGAGCACCGCTCGGCGGGGTGCAGGTGATTATCCACTGCCTGGATGAGGACGCCGACCGGACTACACTTAGCGATCAACGGGGCGCCTTTGTCGTCGAGAACCTTAAACCGGGTCGATACCAACTGACGGCGAACAAGTCGGGTCTGGCCAGCTTGTTAACGGCCACGGTTGAACTCGGGCCACAGCAGAGCCTGCAAGTTGAAATGACCCTCGCCGCGCCCGCCGATTCGAGGGAAACGATCGCTTCCACCCGTGCGGCTGACTTGCCAAAGCCGTTGGCAAACTCGAATGCGGACGGGCAGCCTCTCACCCAACGGGAGAAGCAGTTGCTCGAGCGTATTGACCGGCTCGAG
>Ga0326727_10002726_pt1 | contig 58992 bp, 73 predicted proteins | sample MB2enrmetagenome_FD_207643 | JGI IMG/M metagenome (GOLD analysis project Ga0326727, IMG submission 207643) | Lab enriched peat soil microbial communities from McLean, Ithaca, NY, United States - MB29MY | ecosystem: Environmental > Terrestrial > Soil > Wetlands > Peat | place: USA: New York... | reverse complement strand
CGCTTGCCGCTCCCGCCAAAGCGGACGACACCAACCTTACCGGAATCGCCCCAGTTGCGGAGAGTGGCGGAAGAGACCCCCAGGGTGGACTTGATGATGGATGCAGAAACAAACTTGTCGGGTTCATTTTGCCGCAGAACATCCATCAACTATATGAGTTCGGTCAACTGTATTTACTGTGTATGAACACTGAGATGTTTGTTTATAATAATGAAATGGTTCAGGTATTGTTAAATTGATTAAGCTAATAAATCCTTTAGATATTACACATCATTGAGACAACTAATAAACCGTTATGTGAATAAGGCATTGTAAATTGATTAGAATGTTAAGAAATCAAAGAAATGTATCTTTATTAGGCAGCCCTCTTCAACGACGACACCCTGTCAATCAGAAAATAACGACACAGACGACCGTATGCCCACGCTTTAAACTCTGGCGATGCCTGTTCCTCAAAGTTGTGGCATGCTATTAGACAGTCCACATAATCTGCCCAGAAATTTAGCATGTCTTCCTTTTTTATATTGTGCGACGCGACATATTGATTAATGACCATCTTTTGTACATCAGGTATAGCTGGATATCTTAGAAACATGTTACCAGTTGCTTGATCTACCCAAAATAAATGCCGTTTTATGTTTACTGGCATTTCGTAGAACGTCGGATCATATACCGGTGGCTGTACTGGCGGTGTCAGTGCTGCTGAAAATACCGCCTTGGTCAAGATGTTTTGCATTTGTTTTTCAAAAAATGAAAAATTATAATATCTATATCTAACAAAAAACAACAACAAAAATGTCTGGTGCTATCCAAGCAGATTTTATCACGCCGAAGCATTCACCATTCGTGACGATCGCCCCTACCGTTATTACCCCTACAATGACGACTTTCAGTGTTGCTGGTACTATTGGAACTGTTACTGGTGCAACTACTGTAACGGGATCGGCATACACAATGGGAAACCTCACAACTGTCATTATCAACACGGTCCCTTCAAGTGTCGGGACAAACGCGGCAGCGTCTGTAACCTTTTCACTTGCTGGACTTGGTCTGCCTGCTCCGGTTCAAACGACTTATGTGCCTTTTATGATTTTTGATGGCACAAATAACGCTGTCCTTACGACTTATGCAACAATCACGACGGGTCTAGTCGTCTCATTGTACAAGACGATCGCGGGTGGTGCATTCACGGCAAGTACAAACTACAGCACCTTCCCAAATACGCTCCACTATTCGTCAATATAAAAAATCTTGTCATAGAATAAAAACCTCTTTTACAAAAAAGATGTCTGCGAAAAGTTGTGTTCAAGCCGACTTTATCAATCCCAGGAATGCAGCAAAGGTAAGTATCCTTGAAGCAAACGCTATCCCAGTTACCACTGCCGTTACTGTATCCACAGCAGTTTTCACAGCAAACGCAAGCTACAACGTCGTTGGTAAGTTTGCTCAGCTGCATCTGCCAACAATAAACTTTACTGGTAGTGGGTCGCTGATATCCGCAACACTCAGTGGTATAACGGGACCTTATCAGCCGACTTATTGGCCGCTTATTGTCAACGATGCTGGTACTAGGCAGATTGGAATCATCAGTCTGTCGGGCAGCACATTGTCATTCAGTGCCACCACGACATGGGCCACTGCATTCACCAGCGCGCAGTCGTGCACAATTTACCCGATAAGTCTCGTGTACACAACATCTTCTTAAAAATATATAAAGTATACAATAAAAAGAAGATTCCATTTAAAAAATGACAACTGTTGAAGCTGATTTTATCGCTCCCAAGAACGCTGCCTCCATCCTACTGGATACGACCGCAAATGCGACAATCACACCATTCCAACAGAAATTCACCTCTCCTGTAATGTACAACGGAACAGCTGTGGCAACAATCACGGCTGTGCTAACGACACATCAAGGAATCAATTACCTCTCAGTCCCTACGTTCAGCTTTACCACTTTGGTTGCTTCCACGGCAACATGCGCTCTACTCACAGGACATTTCGTGCCCATAAACACATCCAAGTTTCTGAATCTTGTCGTCAATTCCAATGGTGCACAGCAGTGGGGCAGTGTCCAGATTGACACTACTGGCACATTGACGTTCTATCCTGATACTGCTGGGTCAAACTGGACAAGCCAATCGACAAACAGTGTCTTTGGCCGCGTTATAAAATACAAGAGCCAATAAATTTAATAAAAATGTCTTTTATTCATTAAAAATGTCGGCTATCAGTGCAGATATTATTACCCCCAAGAACGCCCAATATATATCAATTAATAAAGTCAGAACACCTGTATACAGTTGGGAAGTTGCTAACAAGCAGTATGTAGATGGAGCGATCCCTAATGCAAACGGTACAAATCCTGGTGTTATCTCTGGTGTGGCTCAAACTCTTGGAGGTGCTTTGACGTTAACAGCTCCATTGACAGCTGGTCTGGTCTATGCTAGCAATATAGATAACCCTTCCAGCACTTCATTTAACACACAAATCACAGGTCTATGGGCAAGTCCACTGCCAGCCACTTCAGACACTGTAACAATTTATGCTGAAGGATCTACTACTGCAATCCTCCATTATATACCTTCAGGAACTACACAAGGCACTGTCAATGCCACCGGTCCGTCCTTTGGGACCACCGTACCGATACCGAGTGCGTTTATACCACAAAGCAGTCAGTGCTGTGTAATCACTGCGTATAATAATGGTGCTGTTGTACCTGCCACTGCTACAGTAGGAACAAACGGTATAATAGGGATTACAGCTATAACTGGAAACTTTACTGGTGTATCAGGACTTGTACAAAGTGGTTTCACGTTTGTTTATGCACTGATTTAAATATAAATATGAGACGTTGTTTTAAAAAATGTCGTCTATTGATGTTGATATAATAAGTTCAAAAAATAGTCCATACGTGACCATAAATCAAGTAAGAACCCCTGTGTATAGCTGGGAGATTGCGAATAAGAAATATGTCGACAACTCGGTAGAAAACGCCAATGGTACTAACCCTGGTGTTATCTCTGGTGTCGCTCAAACTCTTGGAGGTGCTTTGACATTGACTGCTCCATTGACTCTTGGTGTACTCAATGCCTCCAATGTAGACAGCTATACTTCTACATCTTTTACTACACAGCTTACTGGTCTTTGGGCATCTGCAATACCTGCCACTCCGGACACTGTGTATATATTTGCAGTAGGTCAATTTGTATGTCTTAACTACTGGTCAACTGGAACGTCTGTGGGAACTGTTACTTCGTCAGGTCCGTCTTTTACCACTACTGTTGCTATACCATCATCTTTTAGACCATCTTCTCCACAGTCCACTACAATTCTTGGATATAACAATGGCAACACTATTATAGCATATGTGACTATTGGAACAGATGGTATAATGACCACAAGTACTTTTAGTGGTGCAAACTATACTGGTACATCAGGTATATTGCAATATGGTTTCACCATGACATACAGTTTATCTTAAAATATATTAATAAAAAGTAAAAAAAGAAATGTCGGTTGTCGAAGCCGATTTTATAGCGTCAAAAAGATCTCCTTATGTATCTATAAATCAAATAAGATCTCCGGTATATAGTTGGGAGGCAGCCAACAAGGCATATGTTGATTCTGTCATACCAAGTTTGGCAAGTGGTTCTAACCCTGGTTTCATATCCGGAGCAGCTCAAACTCTTGGGGGTGCTTTGACACTAACATCTCCATTACATGCACCATCAATAACTGCTACAAATGTCTATTCGACGAGTTCGTATCTAAACGATTCACTTGAACTTTACGGTGGTGCATTTGGAGATAATAATTATGGTAGGTTTGGTTTTGACGTTGTTGATTTTTATATAAAGAAAAATCACATGTGTACAATGAATTTCCACACCTCAGGACTCGTTAATCAGGTATCAGCAACCAGCAATTATTTCATTGGTATTCTTTATACTACTGAACCTGATATAATACCTGCTAGAACTCAAAATATCTTAGTTCCTGTTATAAATAACAATGTACCATATCTCAGTCATATGGAATTTGGTACTAATTTTGGTACGACGGTCCTGAATTTTTACACATATGACGGATCTAACTATTCTGGAAAGTGTGGTATTGCAGGACCAGGATTTACAGTGACATATTCACTTCAATGAATTCTGCTCTTTTTGCTCAACTTTTTCTTCTTCTTCTTTGTATCATCAAGCAAGACAATGCGGCCCATCCCAGGAATCATCTGAGCTGGTTCTTGTTTTTGCTGCTGAGCATGCTGTCTTATCCGAGCCGAATTCCATACGTCTGGATGCCCCATTTTGAAACTGCCCAAGTTAGGATTGGCTCTATACCAAAATATGCAATCTCTGATATCGTATGAACGAGCACGGAGATCAATCACCATTACACTGAATGCAGTGGTCAGCATTTTAAAAACGGCTTCAAACTCCTCAAATGACTTGAACACTCCGCCAAATTGCTTCCATATGCGTTCACGTACGGCAGTCGAGCAGTCCATCGTAAAGACAGCGTAGTCGAACGATCCTCTCATCTCCATTTTAATCTCCATAACGTATTGATAAGCAACAAAGAAGAACTCTTTATACCAACGTCCGTTGAAAATTACACCTCTTGTCGCCTGTTTTACCCATATGCTGGGCTTTAAAAACTCCAAGTCCTCAAAAACACACAGGGACGGTGGACATTTGGCACCAAACTTTCTGGCCAATGTCTTTCTTTCATGTTGTGTGGACAGAGCGGCCTTTAGTGCATCATCATCAAACTCTTCGAGACAGTAGTGGACCATCTGTTTCGGAGTATACCATTCCCAAAGATGTTCCTCATCGACAGTGCCGGACCATATGTGTGCATCATATACTCTGTCTTTTAAATACCACATGAACTCTCTCATCACTGAGCTCTTGCCAGTACGTTTACCGCCGGCAAAGAGAATACTGGAATAATCCCTTATCGCTTCAGGGTGAAATCTCTTAAAATGCACTTCACCGCCGGGTTCAGCCATTTTTTTAAAATCCAAAGTCATAATATAAAAAATGCCACTATTTCCAGACAGTTTTGATCTTGCTGGCATCCATGAAAACGTTACAACTGTGCAAGCCAATTTGATACAAAAGGCGTGCGAAAGGATAATGAGACTCACGTACGAAGAAGCAAACAAGGGTGCAGACGAAGTATCTTTCGAGTTGACAGAACTTTTCAAGTCTTCCAGACGGTCTATAATAGAAGAGCTTGTCTACAAGTTTCCCAATCGTATAATGGGCTTTGACGCACGGTCTGGTTCATCTGGTTGGTATCTCATAAAAGAAGACGACATTCAGGTCTACTTTACCAAATACAAGATTATTGGTTTGAACTAAAAAGAAAGAATTTATTCGTCTTCGTCCTCATCATCGTCCTCGTCCTCATCACCATCGCCATCGTCGTCGTCGTCTTCATCACTAGGAATATCCTCGTCTTCCTCTTCTTCATCGTCTGAGATGCGTTCGACCTTGGGTGCAACCTTCTTCTTCTTTGGTAGCTTTACACCAACAGACTCCTCTACCGGCTTCTTTTCGACTACTTCCTTCTTTTCAGATAGTGATTTTACAGCAACAACAGCTTCAGATGCCACCGCAGAGTCTATTTTGGCAGGCTGTTCCTCTACTGGAGCAGGAGTAACTTCCGGAAGTGGCGGCGGAGGTGGAGGTGCAACAGCAACTTCCTTTTCGACTGGTACTGCAGGTTCCGTAGGCGCTGGTGCAGCAGGTTCTGTAGGTGCTGGTGTGGCAGGTTCCGCGGGTGCTGGTACAGCAGGTGTCTCCTTTTCAACATCCTCCTCCTTCTCTTCTTCTTCTTTAGAAGTGGCGGCAGAACGAGCAAACTGATTGACTGGAACAATGCTAATACACTTGTCGACAACAATACCTTTGATCCATCTACGTGTCTTGTTCCGTTGAGCAGTGTCGGTCGATCCAAAGATAGAAATACCGCCTTCCTTACGGGACCGCATCTCGGCAAGATCACTTATAGTGGCGTCTATGATGGTGCGATAGAAGCGAACAATGTTGGGGACTTCGAGATTCTGACGGGTAGGTGCAGCAGTAGAGAGAGATAGAACGTATGCGTGGCACTTGGCGGCCTGTTGCAAACACGTGGATGCTGCAACGGAATTGCTCTCCCCGATGACTTCGATGATTTTGTCGTCTGGCCACATGTGGCACATGTCGACCAGTTTGTTGAAGCAGTAATCCAGTTGGAGATCAGGCCTCTTTTCGTGTGCAATGGTGGCTGCTTTGTAAAACTCTCGCAGCATCTTCTCAAGGTTGGGGACCAGTCTGACACTGAGGCCCTCCAACCACTCGTCGCGCTGTATCACGTACCTTTTGCTCTTGGATCCGTAAGTTTGCGACATGATATTTATTGTCTGGAGTATTTGATTAATACAAGGAAATATATTTATTAAATAATGTCAGAGACACAGTCTAGCAAGAAGCGTTCCCATGACGAGATAGACGATGATGATGATGACGATGATGACAGTGACAGTGACTTTACTGAATCTGATTGTTCTTCTTCTTCATCAGAGAGTATCGACGACGATGACGATGACGATGACGATGACAGTGAGGACGAAGACGAAGACGAAGACGAAATCCCTAAATAAATATATGTTTTATATTTTAAAAAATGGCATCTCAGTACGCTACACAGGCAATGGCACTTGGCCAACAGGCTTATATCAACTTTAAGAATAAGAAAACTCTTGTCATGAGTGTGGGAGCTATACTGCTCTTGGCGTTTGCTAGCATGGTCATGAGCAGCTACACTGCTGATCACATCAAGAGGTCCAGCTGTGACATGTCCAAGGACACCAAGCTTCATGATGCATACAAGTGGTCTACCGGTGCAGCAGTGCTTCAGGCACTTGTATCGCTATCGATGGTTTATATTCTCGTCAAAGTTGGTGGAAAGCCAAAATTATAAACTTGTACAAGTAAAAAATGGCTCGTGACTGTCCTTCGATGTGTCAAGACATGGTGGATTTTGGAAATTGCATGTCTGGTTGTGAAGCAGGAGCTCCGTGTGTGGAGTTGTGTGCTCAAGAGTGGGATCCTAGTGCATGTCTATCTGATTGTGAGATCTCCAAGATTGCTAGGAGCAGAGTCGCAATGACGATAGACAAAAACAAAGTAAAGAGGCATATGTATTTGGTGCCTGCCGTGTCAGCAGTGGTCTTGATAGGTGCAGTATTTATGTTGGCACGTTATAAGCATTAAACGTCTCTCTTTCTTTTTTTTCTCTGATATTAATCTCAATAAAAAATGTCAAGAGTAAAAGGTCCAACAAAGGTCTATCTTCCTACTATTCCTATGCCTCCGCCTCCGCCTCCGCCTGCGGCAGCAGCACCACCGCCACCGCCACCACCTCCACCTCCAGGACCTTTAGACTTTGCGATGGAAGCAGAAAAGCCCAAGTTGAATATGGGCCTAATAGCCAAGGCATCCCTACTGCTCAAAAAGGCCAAACCAGCAGGACCCACTTATGATATTTGGGTGTATAGTGCATCTGGTCAGTGTGAGAAAAAGACGATCCATGAAGATCCCAATACCATAACATTGAGATCCGATCAGTATAAAACAGAAGAAGAGTGCAAAAAGGCAAAGGAAGTTATAATCACAAGAGAACTATATCAATTACGGATACCTGACTTACTAGTAAATCCAGCACTCAATGGCGCACGCAAGACACTGAGTTCTATTGATACCGAATATTGGGACAAGAATATGGGCAAACTGGCAAAGATAAGAGACAAGCTATTTGGATCCGGTGTTATAGACAAGGATTTTGACACTCTTGTCAAAATAATGAATGACAGCGACAAGCTTTTGCACGAAAGACTCGTGGCTGATAAATCTATAAACGAACTTTCAGACTATCAAAAGAAAGATTATGCCAAAAACGGTCTGCTAAGAACCTTGGAAGACAATAAAAAGCTGTGGGACGAATACGACAGAAAGAAAAAAGACGCTTTGGCTATTGTAGAGAGTCAAGAAGTTCCTTGGCTCACGTTTATAAATGGCCTTACAGCTGACCAAGTTTTGAATACCAGAGACAAGTTGAAACCGATACTATTGGGACCTGGCAAAAAGGACGAAAAACTGAAGATGGTCGCCCAGGAGTTTATGGAAGTGTTGAATCTCACTGAACTTTTGGGATTTAAGAAGAATGAAGAAGAAGTAGGAGTGATGGTTGTACAGCAGCAAGTAGTGGGGGCTTCTAATGCCCAAATGAGAGAGATACAGACCAAAATTGACGATTTATACAAACTCATACAGAATACTCAAGTGCAACAGCCATCGACGGTGACCAAAGTTGGTGTGGACATGGAGGAACTGCAAAAGGCCCTTCGCGATAAAGATGCTGATCTCATTGAGCGCATAATATTGCGAGTAAAAGAGATGTTTGATGGCGACAGCGGCACTGTGCAACAAATAAGATCGCTTGTTGTTCGCGACGTCTCTGAAATGTTGCAGAGCAGAGGCGACCGATTCATGACAGAAGATATTGCTGCAAATATATCAACTGAAATATCCAAGTTGGGAAAGGAGCCAAATATCACATCAGATGCCGCAGGAAAGATACTGGACCGTCTGGTCTCTATGGTTCAAGAATCTCCAACGGCCTTTTACAAAGAGACTTCTGTCACCGCCAAGCAAATAGCGGATGAATTAGTCAAAGGTGAGCATTCGGGGATTGTTTTAGATAAGATTCAACAGGACATTGAGAGTCTCAAGCATAAAACAGGTCTAGAGTACTCGAGAACTTTGAACGAGATTAGTGATCTGCTAAAGGTCAAAACAAGTGATGCCGGCATTGTGGCACTAGTTGATGCTACTATACTTCCTCGTCTCTCTCAAATGTCCAAATGTCTTGCAGCAGGTCAAGCTATTGATGAAAATGGTCAATGTACTGCTGTTATCACAAGGCCGTCTCCGTCTCCGTCTCCGTCTCCGAAAGTTTTAGTCAACACAAGGATCAGATGTGTGAAACGAATAAGGGGCGAAAGATGTAAAAACTTTGTGGGACCGCATGGTGATTTAAAGAGAAAACTTTGTTACATTCACTGCTGATCGTTTAACCGCGGTAAGGCGGTTGATTGTCGGATGTCGATAGCGACATTAGAATATCAACTTTTCTTTTGAGCTCAGTAATGTCACTCCCCATTTTGTACACTGCAAACGATAGTGCTATTATGCTAATAGCAAAACAAACGACTACGTCGAGCATTTTATAATAATGAAAAATCAATAGATTTTGATGAAATCAAATACAGTTATGTGAAACAAAAATCAAGTCATATTGGTGATTCAACCGATGCTTTTGGTGAGTGATTTGCATAGTACTTTTGTCTGTACCAGAGACGCGTGTAATACGGGGCTGCAATAAGTGGCATAGCGTCGGCACACTTTTCGTGAAAGACATCTATCTGGATGTAGCCGAGTTTTGTCATTGTGGGCCAGTGGTAGAGCATGAAACTGTCGTTTGTCTGCATTTCTGCTATCTCTTGGTCTGTCGGGAGTACTCCATTGTCTTGAATGACTTGACGCAAAGCACTCTGTGGGTAGATCTTCATGGCAAGAAGCTCTTTGCGCGGCTCTAGCCACAGAGACTGCCAGATGTTCCGATCGAAAAGCTGTTTCATCGAAGGAGCCCTGACACCTTTTAGGCGCAGCGACATGTAGGCCGTGTGATAGATGAACATCATGAAGGACTCCCACTCTTCCATGTTAACTTCTTTTTTATTATGATAAACTAATATATCTTCGGATTGATTGAAATATTCAGATAATAGAATGTCAACTGTAGAGGAGAAAAGACGTGAAGAATGCTTTGAACTACTTAGAGGATTATACGACGAAAAGTCAATCATATCACAGTGTTGCACCGTGGATATTATTCGACAGATCGCAGAACGGAGATGTGAGTTTGTACGTGTCGAATATCTTGACGGCCATGTTAAATGGCACGATCCGGATGATTATAATATTTATATGGAGAAAGGCAACGGTGAGGTTTTTTGGTATAAAAACGGTGCATTGCATAGAGATGGCGGTAAACCAGCCGTCGAAAGGGCAAATGGTGATAAATATTGGTTCAAGAACAATAAACTTCATCGTGATGACGATTTGCCTGCAATAGAATGGTCAAACAGAGCAAAAGAATGGTTTCAAAATGGATGTAAATACCGTGCCGACGATAAACCAGCCGAAATTAATGCAGATGGGCAGGTCTGGTATACTTACAACGGACACGACACATACTTTGAAACATATCGTTGGTTAAACGGTACGGTAAGCCTATCACATGAGACTGTGCACCGTGATGGTGATAAGCCGGCAAAGGTGTATGCCGATGGATCAGAAGAATGGTATCAAAGAGGAAAATTACATCGCGACGGGGATAAGCCAGCATACATAGGCGCAAATGGTACAAAAATATGGTATGTTGATGGTTGGCAACACAGAGATGGAGATGGTCCATCATTTATTTCTCCAAACGGCACTAAACGCTGGTGTAAGCATGGAAGTAGACATAGAGATAACGATCTACCAGCAGTTATTAAAAGCAATGGCACTCATGAGTGGTGGTTTGAAGGTTTCCGGCATAGAGATCACAGTCTTCCGGCAGTTGTTAGGGCTAATGGTACTCGTGAGTGGTGGATATATGGCATCCATCAAGAAGACCCAAATCAATAATATTATATTTTTGGCGGCAAAGTGTCTTTTCGTTTATGAAAAGTCAATATAAAATTCCCGTGTCCTCGGTGTCCATGCATGTCCATGCACCTGGACACACTTTTTAACTCCTTATGGATAAATTCCATTGAATTTTGCCTAATTAGGATACGTGTCCACCATGTCCATGTTTTTGAAAGGCTCTATAAAACAGTTCACGCGATGTCGAAATTTCTATTTTTAGATTTCAAATTGAATTGTATCTTGTAATTTGAATTGAATCTCACAATGGCCAGGACTTAATTCCCGTGTCCTCGGTGTCCATGCATGTCCATGCACCTGGACACGGTTTTTAACCTAATTAGGTGAATATCAATTGATAATTGCCTAATTAGGATACGTGTCCACCATGTCCATGTTTTTGAAAGCTTCTATTAAACAGTTCACGCGATGTCGAAATAGATATATTGGATATTTTGACCCATCAACTGTTTAGGGCCGCCGAATTTTGGCGCGAAGAATCACCGACGATGAAGATATTTATAGATAAAAATAGCAGCAACGGCGGCGATACCAGCAACTATATACGGAGTTGCATGATGGCGCCTGTCCTTTGCTTTTGATATTGGCACGGGACTCAAATCCATGCGACAGTCACGCATACAGAGCTCCTGGTTAGGATTAGAGGCACAGAACTTATTACAACTCATTATTTATTACTTATTGTTTATTATTTTTAATGACCGGAAGTGATGCTGGCCCGTCGTACGTTTGTCTGGCTGTTACCGAGAAGTAGCTGGGTAGCCTTGTTGCGATTACCTACGCCAAAGAAATCGTACTCGTCCTCTTTCTTGGACTTTTCAGCCATTTTAGAGTGTGTACTGTCCTCCAGGTCCAAACTATTGTGCAGCAACAACATGAACCCTGAAACATCCTTTTCTATATCGAAAAGATGAAACATCCAATTTGTGTCCACAGTCTGGCTCAATTTGGATGGCTTAAAGTCAAATTTGTCCCTTCTGTCTGGTGCATACTTGGACACAATGTCACAAAACCAGACGTCTATATCGAAATTTTTGAGCTTTCCATCTGGCGAAAGTCGGCTGACGGCTAATTGAAAAACATCCTTGCCCCACGTTGTTCTAAAGACTCCTCGGCGTGTCTCGTCGTATCTAATGTACTCTAGCTTGGCCATAAGAGTGCTGGAGAGTGCAATTACTTTGGGATCTAACATGAGACGGACAAGAGGATCCATCTCTTGTTTGTTGCTGCTGTCACTATCGGGTTCTTCGACACTCATGGTTTTGTATAAACAATTACATTTGAACATGCAATATTTGGACGCGTCAGTCTTTGAGAAAAAACGTTGGGTGTATAACAATCACAAATGGAAAAAATCGTTAAAAAGTGGGACTGGAAGACGTGGGCCATCATCGCTCTTGGCGGTGCTGCTATAATAGCTGGAGGAGCCTTTGTCATGCAGTCAAAACACGCAGTCCTCGGTAGACAAGTACACCGAAATGTCACAAAGTTCCTCGTTGATCATGGCTCACAAGTGCACAGCGGAGTCATCAGTGGAGGACTGGTCAGTGCTCCGATGAAGACGAATGTTGCAGTAAACTCTACTGTTGTGTCAATGCTCAACAATTACAACGAGATGATGGCCAATGCCCCAGCAGGGAGTGGGTTTGGCAGCCCAGAGCTTACACAAGAAAGTGGTGTGAACACTGGTATGGGTGGAGTGCAGGGTAGAAGTGCCATAGGTGGAAATGCCCCCGGAGCATCACTCAATCCTCCGCCCGGAACACCGCAGCCAGCAGGACTGGGCAGTACAGCACGTACGATAAAGCCGTCGGCACATATGATAAAGAATCCTACCGATGGAGTAAGGGATGATGGTGGATTTGCAACCAGAACCAAAGAAGATATTACAGAGTATAATCCAAATGAGTTTTCTCCACAGGGCCCCAAACCATCGTCAGATGTAGATCTCTTTGCTGGAGATGGTATTCCTTCTACCGGAAGTGGTCGCCCTGCCGCTGCTCCAGTTGCTGGATATGAATAAAACTATTCTTTTTTTGTCAATAAGATTCTATTCATTATTATTTTAATACACAACAATGGAGGAGGTACATTTCAACGGAGAAGTGGAGAGGGAAAAGGTGGCAGCCGAAGGCCCTGGATATGTTGCTTATCAGCCAGAAATGGTCAAGATGATCACTCAAGGAGGATCAAAACCTCCACTGTGCAACGTCGGGGATGGCATGGCACCTCCTCATCTCTACACATTGTCAAACGGAAGTATCAAGTCGTACGTCTTCCTCAAACTAGTGGAGGAGCATGAGGACTGGACCGTTGAGACGCCTTTGGCAATGTGTCGTTATGTCAAGCCAGAGGGAGATTTCATCTTCAACATTCAGGCATGCGAGGATGCGGTACAAGAGAACGCAAGGAGGCGTTTACACAACCAGTTTGTGGTGGACATTTTCAGGGAGTTTATGCCGCTGTACGATTGCGGGGCTTCGGCAAACAGGATGACAGAACCACAACCCCCACCAGACTTTAAGCAAGAGAGAAAGGACAAGATCGAAGCGCTAAAGAGCGACAAGTTGGGATCGACGCAAAAGGCTATCGAGTATCTGTCCAAATACGAGATCTATTGCGGCCGCGACTTTAAGTTTGACGAGGCCTTTGAAAAGGCGTCATCAGTCTGCTTTACAGAGACAATCAAGGAGAAGCAGGCAAAGGGAAAGGTACGTGTCAGACTAGAGGGTCGCAAGCCGTGCTGGTGGGACGGGGTAAGCCCTACAGACGAGTCTGGCTGCCGTGTCAAGTTTGCCAGGGGGGATGGTCACACCTTTTTGACTCCAGACGTTCGTGTTGTCAAGGATGATCCACCGACTGATATTATCGTGATACCAAACGAGGTCGAGGTTGGTGATAAGGGTGAGCTTATAGTTCCTGGTGACACACATGTCAATCCTTTTGCGGCGCTGTTTCCACCACATCGTCGTGGTCATACTCCCGAAGGTCTCGCTTACCCATTCGCCTCTAACGATCAAGAGAGTGTTGTTGTTGTCGTCGAAGACGAGGACGAAGATGTGGACAACAAGATTACTACTCCTCCAAACAGTCACAATGACGATGACGACAGTGCTTCCATGTTTTTAACAGATGACGAAGACGACACCGGATCACTACCTTGATTTCACAAAACAATGTTTATTTGTTTTGGTAATTGGAGTTCTTTTTGTTCCTGTACAAATGTTGCTACTGACGACTCACATTTCTTCTTCTTGCACACTGGATCATCTTTAATGACAGCACGTCTTTTCTTTGTTAGCCACATATCGTCTTTGATCTCATCAATCTTTTCAGATACATGATCGACAATCCCGTTTTCCAAGGCCCAGCGGAAAAAGTTTCGCTGCTTTAGTTCCTTTTCGTCGCCCTTGCGTTTGAAAGAGTCAAAGCTGGATTTGTGGTAGCACCGTAGAATGTCCTTGTAGTCGCTGTTGACATCCACAATCTTGCCATTCTTTGGGTTCCTGAAGATTTGGGGTTTGCGCGCCGCCATATTCGTCACGTACCAATCAATCTCACGGAGGGAAAATCCAGCCTGCTTATTGACAATCTGACGTAGGCGTTCTTCTCGCTTAGGGTCGGCCTTGTAATATTCGTCAATGCTCTGTGCTAATGACATTGTAATAATTAATTAATACCAAGTAGATTTTTCTGGTATTCTTCATGGCCGATGGCAACCGCAACAACAGCGCCCAATAGAGAGAATGAGTTTTTCGCCAAGAAATGCATTGGTATAGTGGTTGTAAACATCATGGTCTGCAACGTCTCTGATCGACACATTGGACAATTAAATAATTTCAACGATTCAAGACATCCTTGATGTAGGAAATGTCCGTTTTCACAACATCGCACCAACTCTTCCCCTTCTTCATCCTCTCGTCCACACATTGGTATGGCACACTCCTTTACTCTGTAAACTCTGTTAACTTCGTTATCACTCATCTATTGTAATTAAATCGGATAGTTCTAGTGGTTCGATTTGCGCAGCTTGTATAACAGGCTCTACGACTGCTGCTATATCTCGTAAGTCACAGTTCACGTCTGTTAATTTAGAGTAAAATTCGATCTGCGACACGTTGTGTCCGTCCTTTCCCATTGGAAAGACCAGTGGTCGCTTTACAGGAACGAATATATCATCTCTATTCATCTTGTTTTACTTTTTTAATATACTCTTTGTATTGATTATTTAACGAATTTATATGAGTTGTTCAATAAAACTTTAAAAAATGAAAGCTGCACTGATAGCATCTGCAGTATCTGCAGTCATACTGGTGTCAATATCACTCTTTTCTTTACACGATACATACAAGAAATCATATACCGCTGGGTTCCACGCTGTTAAAAAAGAACCACTGCAAAGCATAAAACCTGTTTACTCTACAGGAAATCCTGATGATATTTATTGGTAAAATTTATATCTTCTTCATATGACGGAGGACTAGAGCAATCACGACGACTGCAGCTACTCCACCTCCAACAACGAGTGCTGCCTTCTTCTTGTCCATTTTCGGAAATACCATTGGACTAGAAGCTCTCAGATTAGGGGTAGAAGTCATTCCGGTACAGTCTCTCATACAAGAGAGCATATCTGCAGAAGAAGCACACTTATCACGGCAGTAAGGGGTCTTGTCCATTTTGGGGAATGAGGGATGGGGTTTTTAGCAATTGAACATATAAATTTTTACTTTGCGACTGCCAAAAGCAATAAACCAACCCCAGCAATACCAACTCCGCCAGCCACCATTATTGTCATCTGCTCCTCGTCTGATAAATCTTTCCACCAATTTCCTGTACACTTGTTCTTGTCCACACATTTATCCTGACACCAAGTACAAGTACCATCACCCTCGCAACTATCTGCATCACGCGCAGAACAACCGCATTCCTCTCTATTAACACATTTATCACCACACCAACTACAGTTACTATCAGTGGCACAATCGATTATACCACGACCAGAGCAACTTGTCTGTCCACCACACTCTCCTCTTTTTACGCATTTATTTGTACACCATTGACAACCGGCAGCTAATGCTGAACATCCAGACTCTGTTTTACCATCACATTGACTTGGACAATTTATATTCAACACCCAATCGTTTGCATACACATTTTTAGCATTTTCCAAATCAATATCAAACAGACATATTGGCTGGCAATCAATTTTAACAGGTGGATGCCTGTTTATCCTCTGGTCTAGAGTGGTCTTTAGATTTGGATCGTTAGTACATGGTGCATACCAACAATGAGGAGACCCTAAAATATCCACCCCCGACCCTTTTGTGACTTCTTTCATACGAGGATCCAGAGAATAGTTATAGCACTTACATGCCGGATCACTCTTTGAGGGATCGTTAAAATTAATGATATCAAAGTTATTATGGCACCATGTGTCTATTAACGGATTGACAGATGCGTCAGACTCCTCTAAATCGGCCCATTGCCTACACAAGTCACAAGATAAAAGATTGGAACAGATTTGCACACCGTTCCCATCTTTATAAGATTTACTCTCTGTTAATTGTGGACAATGATCTGCTTGTCCTCTTTGAGAACAGAGGTCCTTCATGAGCTCTGTATCAAACCATCTATCACTAACGCCCAATTCGGCTCTCTTTCTTTTAGTGTATTCTGTTGCTGCTGCACAGCTTGAAGCTATCATTCCCCTTTTATACTGACACGTTACCTTGTGTGCAGGATCAAGTCCGGGGTTGGTAGGAATTCCACCCACTGCTCCTACTTGACCCCCTCCTTCATCTTGAGTATCTAAAGAAGATCCAAGATAAGGACACACCTCCTGCCAGTCGTATTTGATATTTGCACACATGAGCTTCTTATGACGACCCCACGCACCACTTTTTGTAGCCTTGTTACCGGGATCCGCACATCTACACTCTTGCATACCGTCGTCTGACCAGAGTAAAGAGTTACTGGGACATCCCGGATGTTTATCGAAAACTCCAGCATCTCCGCATATAGTATCTGTCCACTTACCATCATCCTGTTTACCCCATATAAAGAAGTCTCCTTCTGTCCCTGCCCGCGGGCCTGTCTGTGCTCCTACGAGTGTTACTTGACTGTCGTCTGTAGACAATCGTGCTCCCATTAAATAAAAAATATTTACAATATTTAAAACATTTAAAAATAATGGGCGCATCCACGTCTAAAGCTGAGTCATTCGTTAATAGCTGCGTTACTAGTGGGCTGTCTGTTGTAAATAGCACAGTTAGTCAGGCAAATGCAAACGCGCAATCACTTGTTAATATGGATTTTACAGGCTGTGAGAATTTGGATCTCAGTCACATGAAAATTGATCAATATCTCAGTTTTGACCTTGAAGCCACCGCACAAGCTCTAACTAATAACGATCTTACCAACGAGCTCAAAAACTCTATATCAGCTACTGCCACTTCTTTGGCGAAAGCTGGTCTTTTTGTCGCGGGGTCTGAAAGCAAGGTCGTTGAGGACGTGACCACACAGCTCACTACGGCAATAAAGAATCTATGCAGCTCGATGGCCAGTGGTATGTCCACAATGATCGTCAATATCAAGGCTCCCTATTGTAAAAACGTCAATCTGTCGTTTTTGACTATTGATCAACGAGTTCAAATGGTTGAAAAAGCTGCTACCGCCTCTGAGGATTTTAACACTGTGAAACAAAGTCTTGTCCAGGAAGTGTCTGCAGCCACATCCTCCACGGCGTCGGGGTTTGATCCCACCACAATCCTCATCATTATTGCTGCCATTGCCGGAGTTATCCTTCTCTTTTTCCTTGGAGGAACTTCAACTGCTGTCAAAATGTTAATGTCCCCATATACTTGGTTCTTGGTCGGCTCTCTAACAGCAATTACAGGAGGATATTTAACAGCTTCATCCGTAATTGATACATGGCCATCTAAAAAGGATAAAGATAATACAGGAGTGATGACAGCTGGGCTTATCGTCGGAACAATCGGTCTTGCTGCATCAATTGCTACTGGGTTTATGATTTTTAAAAAAGGAAAAACTAATTTCTAAATATAAGTTTTGGCGCCAAATCCTTATCGTACTTTGTGCATGTCCATGTCTGTCCAGTGCATGTCCATTGAACTGGACACACTTTTTAACCTAAAAAGGGAATTATCAATTGATAATTGCCTAATTTGGATACGTGTCCACCGTGTCCATGTTTTTGAAAGCCTCTATAAAACAGTTCACGCGATGTCGAAATTTCTATTTTTAGATTTCGCGCCAAAATTCGGCGGCCCTAAACAGTTGATACCTACAAATATCTTTATTATATAAATATCTTTTTCGACATCGCGTGAACTGTTTTATAGAGGCTTTCAAAAACATGGACACGGTGGACATGTAACCCTTTTAGGAAATAATCAATTGATATTCGCCTTATTAGGATAAAAACCGTGTCCAGGTGCATGGACATGCATGGACACCGAGGACACGGGAATTAAGTCCTGGCCATTATAAGATTCAATTCGAATTATTCGATTCAATTCAATTTGAAGAATCTAAAAATAGAAATTTCGACATCGCGTGAACTGTTTTATAGAAGGTTTTAAAAACATGGACATGGTGGACACGTATCCTAATTAGGAAAAGTTCAATTGATATTCGCCTTATTAGGTTAAAAAGTGTGTCCAGTTCAATGGACATGCACTGGACAGACATGGACATGCACTTTTTAAAGAGGTTAACATCTAAGGACTCTTCCCGCCAAAATTCGGCGGCCCTAAACAATTGGTACCTTTAATATCTTAATATCTTTTTCGACATCGCGTGAACGGTTTTATAGAGACCTTTAAAAACATGGACACGGTGGACACGTATCCTAATTAGGTAAAATTCCATGAAATTTATCCTAAAAGAGTTAAAAAGTGTGTCCAGGTGCATGGACATGCATGGACACCGAGGACATGGGAATTAAGTCCTGCCCATTTATAAGATTCAATTCGATTTACAAGATTCAATTCATTGTTTTCTTTTCTTTGATAAATTTCATACATGCATCATTCAAAGCAATGTGAGCATCTGGCCAATGCAAGTATAATACCGCACGACCCATATCTGTCACACGCTTCCATTCATCTCCATCGAGACAACACTTTTGTGCCAGCATCACAGCGACGAGAGACGTGTCGTCGATGGGAAAGTTGCTGAAAGTAGCGGGACCAGTGCCGTTGGCGATTTCGTAGACTTGTTTGGCTAAGGTGTCGACTCTTCTGAACTGAGTTTGATCAAAGTTGGTAGGAACCTCTACTTTGACATATATTCCGGCATGGTCTCTGGGCGATCTGAACGTGACAGTTGGCATTTTTGATATGGTAATAAAAAAAGGCGTTGGTAGATTTATTAATTAAATAAGCCTTTATCTGTTAATAATAATAATGGCAGAGATAAGAAGGGCAAAGAAGACGTTCAACATCATCAGCATAGCCCTGATTGATCAGATGCTTACGTTATTTAAAGAGGATGCAACGTTACAGTTTCTCAAGTCTGAGATAGAAAAGATGGCTGTGGACAAGAAGAACGACCATGTGTGCGCTGCCAACTATTTCAAGACGATGAACATCGAGACCAAGATTCCACCATCAAAGGATCTAGGCAGAGAAGAGGATGATCCTGTGCTAGGAAAGGTGGTTGTGGGAGAGTTGGTCATTAGGATGGATGACCGTCTGTTTGGACCAGATACAGGAGTTGCTATCCCGGTGATTGATCAACTCGGTCTCAAAGAAAAGTGGCCAAAGTTGTCAGAGAAGAACAAGCAGATGGTGTGGGATTATTTGATCCGCATGGCGAAAGCAGCAGCACAGGTCGTTATTGGCACCCAGATGACAAACCCAGAGTTCATGGGGACAATCCAAAAGTCAATGTCTGGCGTCAATGTCCAGCCTGGCATGACTGAGGCAGATTTTACAAAGATGGCAAAGCAGGTCGGGTCGCTTGTTCAGAAACAGTAAAATCTATGCAGCTTAATAAAAAATACCCAAATGGATAGAAACGACAAAGAGTGGATTGCAGCTGGTATTTTCTGTGTAGTTGGGGGAGGTCTTATCGCTCTACTTAGTGGCAAACAGGCATGGTTTGCTTATGGTGGTTTACTAGGAGCAGGTATTGTTGGATACCGGATGCATATCAAGGGTCGACATGGTCACTCATGTGATTTCAATCCTCAGACGTATCTAAAGCACATTCTCAAGGACAAGCCAGATTTTGCAAAGCTTGGAGCACCGGAAATTCCAGCAGAGGAAGTCCCTAATGTAGGCACACCGGAATCACTGACCAGAAAGGATGTGGAAGGCTATCCAGTGCAGTTTAGGACGCCAGATGTTGAAGTGCATACCAATCCGATGGACGATATGATCCGTCCTCATTTTGTGGGACCGCTGGGACCGGCAAATGATCCAGTGAGGTACTGGGGGTAAAAAATTATGTGCTGTGATTAAATAAAAAAAGCCTTATTGGACAAAAATGGCAACATCACCAAGAGCACAGGAACTTGCAGAGCAGCTTCTCGGTCTGGAAGCCACACGTGCACCTCTGCCAGTCGAATCTAGACACTTTGGCGCAGGGATGGACAAGATCAAGACATTTTACAGGGATCACAAGACGGTGGCGCTCGTTGGCACTGCACTGGTAGTCGCTGCGGTTGCATGGGCAGGGTACAGGGTCTATCAGAAGAAGAAGAAGCCTGCGCCTCTGATGTAAACAATTTTGTATCCTCCCTCACCTAATAACAAATAAAATGGCAACACCTCACCAATGGGATGGGCGCAATCCTGGTGAGAATGCTTCGAAAGCAAAGACTGTTGTGACTAAATCAAGGCTGTGGGTTGATAGCAGGGATAGGAATATCACAACATATCCTTGTGCTAATAGCTTCCGTGTATCATTGGCAACACCCTTGAGAGCTATCAAGTCAATAACTCTGACAGATTTTAGAGTCCCTATTATCAGTGGCTATTACTATGCCGTGCTAGCTCTGAGGAACGTCAAGGACAATACGTTATTGCAAATAAAGGAGGACGGTGGATGGCCAATGGGAACCCTAGGTATTATTCCTCTTGTGCCAGCAGAAGGGGCTGGTGGAACTTATGCCTACTACCACAATACGGTCGATTTGGCGAACCCAGGAGGGTGGAGAATTGATTTCCCACAGGCAATGGGCCAATTGTCTGATCTGCAGTTTGAGGTTGTGACATGGGGAGGAGGGAATGGATGGGGTGGACCGACTGTCGTGTCTACACTCTATCCCATTCCTACAGAGGCAGGAGCACAAACCAGTGACATTGATAAGAATGTTCTTATTGGATTGGAGGTGGAACACAATTGTCAATAAAATTTTATTCGATTATTGCCATTGACAATAAACTTGCAAGCACATTTATTGGATAAAAGATGGTGTGAAGTAGAGTGAACTTGAACAATGTCGGGTCGCATTTGTCTCTAGATGATTCGGTGACCAACGAATACGTGTACAAGAAACACCAGCAAGAATAAGCTCCCAGTATAATGGTCGGAACAGCCATTATCTTTTTATACGTGGTGATAGCAGACACATGCATCAACGGTGTCGACGGTAACGAGTAGAGAAGGAGCACAAACGACCACATCAAGGCCAAAGCAAATGTCAACGAGTCTGAAATCAATGCGAACATCATGCTCTTGCCAAAGTCGACGTTGCAGGTGTTGTTGACCAATGAGATACCGTAGCCTGACACAAAAAGCATCCAAGCAGCACACGTGATGCTAACAAGTGCTACGGCGGCGTTGTACCTGAATGAAAACTCCATTCTGCACTATATAACAAATAAAAACTGAAAAGATACCAAGATGCAAAATCAACGTTGTTTGATTTGAGGCATCCACAAATGAATGTCGTCAAGCGGGGATTGTCTTTTCCATCACCTTGAAAAGGCAGCCGACAAAGATCACGGCAATTATCAGTCCAAGGACGGCCACCGCAATGAGAACAAAGACGGAAATGCAATACGCGAGACCTAGACTGTAAAAGGTGGAGTCGCACTTGTCTGACGATGTTCCAAAGACTTGAGCGCACAAGTAGATAAATGCAGCCAAAAAGTAAAGGGTCTGGCTCAGGTAAAAAGCCGTCATCTTCTTTCTGTGGTTGATCATGGTCTGAGTCGTGTTGTCGATGCCATTAATGAGGTATGCGACGGCCTGGAGTATAGTAAAAACAGCACTTATCGAGTTTGAGATCAGAATAAGAAGAAAACCGGTCCACAAGTGAGTGCTGCATGCGCGATCACTACCGTAGACGAGTCCGGCGAGAGAAAGAGCAAAAAACGCAAGACAGGAGAAGATGCTGACAGTCACCACAGAAACCACATTGCATGCGACGGTTGCCATCTTTTTAGTGTTTTGAGTGTTAAAAGTCAGATAGTTGAATGAGTTGACTTTTGTCCATTATAATAACGAATTTTCATTATTAGAAAAAAACTCGTAAGAGATGGAAGTTTGATCTCTGCATTATTTGAAAACTACGTAATCAGAGATATTTATAAGGATATTTGAAATCATTCTGTTATATAAAAACTCTCTTAGAAAAATGGACTCTTTCCCCGTTGATTTCACCGCTGCTGATATGGACAAGAAGTGCAGCGAAATGCGCGACGAGGCTGCGGCGCGAGAGACGGCTAATCTCCGTAAATTCATCGTGGACCTCGTGACCAGGACAGTGCGGAATGGTTTCGTCGGAGTGATTCTTCCTCTCTACAAGTTCTCTGCAGTGGCGATAAATGCTGTAATACCAGAGATGGAGGAGAGATTCCCGGGGAGACTTTACTACAACGTAGGCAAGAACGAGTTCAGACTGGTGACTGTGGAATCCCCTCTCAGCTATGAATATTTGATGATCATCCCGCCAGATTACAACACTGCACACGATCCGCTGAGTCCTGATGATGTCGATATATGCTGCAAACGCAGAATATAAACCAAATTTTGATCACAAAACAATGGTTCAACTCATGTATTCGTCAAATTCACTGTCAAAGTCACGCCTCACACCCTTGAAGAACTTGAGGAGGTTGTCGTTGAACATGCCACAGACAGAAGGAAAAGGCCTGCCAGATGCTGCACGACTCTCCTTCTTCTTGATGAGAGTGGCGATGGTGCGATCGATCTTGTCCGACTCTGACTTGAGCATCGTGTAGCCCGGAGGGTGACGGCCGTCTGAAGTAGTTGTCTTGTCGAAGGAATGCTTGTCCTTTCCGGAGGACTTCTTCTTGCAGTCACTGACAGACTTCTTCTTCTTCTTACTGTCGCTGTCAGTCTTTTTTGTCAACTTCCTGCTCCTCTTGTGACTAGACCTATGCCTGGCACAATCATCATCACTATCACTGACACTTGCAGCACGCCTCCTCCTAGGAGCACGCTTCTTTGGCTTGGCCTTTTCCGCAGGTACTTGCTCTGTCGCAAGTGCTTGATCTGACGCAGGTGCTTGATCTGACGCAGGTGCTTGATCTGACGCAGGTGCTTGATCTGATGTAGGCACGTCTGCTGGAGCATCTGCTACTGGAATGTCTGGCACATCAACCAGAGGCGGTGCTTGATCAACAGCTGGAGCCGCCTGATCGACAACTGGAGCAACGTCGGGAACAGCAGGTTGGGGAACAGGAACATCAATAGGAGGAGGAACGTCTGCCATATCCGATGGTACGGAGGTAGCGGTAGCAATGTTGAGAATGTCGAAAAGAGAGTCTGCCATTTGGGTGAGTTATTATAAAAATGTTTTAATTGATATTAATATATACATATATTTCAAGAGAATCGCTGACGCATAAAATGGAGCTTGCTATCCAGAGATCTGGGTATCGTAACCGCATATATATGGACGCCAATGCCACGACACCACCTCTTAAAAGGGTGCTTGAATCAATGATGGATACTGCTAAATATTACTGGGGCAATCCGAGCGGGGCGTATGAAGAGGGTGTTAGATCGAGGGAGAAACTTGATTGGGCGCGTGACGTTTTTGCAGTGCTGATGCGGGTGCTGCCAGAGACGATAATGTTCACGTCCTGTGGTACCGAATCGAACAACATAGCTCTACGGAGTGTGATGTGCAAGGCAATAAAGGAGGGGAGGAATGTGTTGATAACAACGTCTGTAGAGCACCCAAGCGTAAAAAGGACCGCAATGTCTATAAATGGATGTGAACACGTGCAACTTCGTGTTGATCGACATGGATACGTTGATCTTGGACATTTGGAGCAGGTATTGAGGAGCCGGAGGTCTCGTGTCGCAATGGTGAGCATTATTCTGGCACAGAACGAGGTAGGGACGCTGCAACCTATAGTAAAGATATCGAATATAGTCAGATCATTATGTCCTGGGGCTGTTATCCACACCGATGCGACGCAGATATTTGGCAAGGACTATATAGAGCCGGATAGATTGGGTGTGGACATGTTGACCGGATCGGCGCACAAATTTCACGGACCAAGAGGAGTCGGCATACTCTATGCGAAAAAAGGGATAGTAGATGCCTTTGGCACAATAATGACGGGAGGAGGGCAGGAAAGAGGGTGCCGATCAGGGACAGAAAACGTTCCTGCAATAGTTGGTGCAGCGGTGGCATTGCAAGAATCGTTGGGAAACGAAGCCATGTGGCATCAACGAACCGTTGACACAACATCGTGTAGAGATATGATGCTACAAAAGCTTCTCTGGGAGATACCTGGACTTATTGTCAACGGGGATCCGTTAAGAGGGCTTTATAATACACTCAGTCTGTCTTTTCCAGGAGTGCATGGCCATATGTTGGCAGAGTATCTTGATAAGCAAGGTATCGCGGTCGGCAGTGGGTCGGCGTGTAGCAAGGGCAAGCCGAGTGAAACGTTACAAGCAATGTATGGGACATCAAAAGAAGCAGAGCAAGTGATCCACAGTACTTTACGGATTTCTCTTACTCAATATACGAGCAAAGCCGACTGTGAATATGCAGTGTCGCAGATAGTAAATGGATGGAGAACGCTGAGACGTTGAAAAAATTTATCTATTTTAAAGAATAAAACAAACACTTTTCTACTATAAAAAATGGCCGCACCAGCAGTAGCATCTCCGATGAATCTCGATACATCGAAGCGGTCTCCGGTAAAGGGGGCAAGACGCAATCGGCACACAAACCGGTCCCGCTTACTCGGTGCGATCAAGATGATTGCTCTCGATCAAGTCGGACAGCACCGTGGGCGTGCACCGATCTCAGGCATGGCAGCTGGTCTTCTTGAGGACATTTGTGGATATGTAATTAAGAAGACTATGGACAATGCTGCACTCATGATGGACAGACGGTCGACGGTCACCATTGAGATCTTGCGTTCTGCGTTGCGTATGGAGATCCGTACGCCTCAGGTATTTGAAGGGATTGACAAGGTTGGGATGGCATGGGTGAATCACTGGGGATCGCAGCGTGCCGCGGCAAGGGCCACGGGAAACTCGAAGAACAGAGTGCACACTGGTGGAAAGCACTCGATAATGCCCGGGAGGATGTCGGCAAATCGCGTGCGTAATGCGATGCGCAGGGCCAGGGCTGGGTGTACGCGTATGAGCTTCCAGAATGGAATTTACATGGCCGGTGTACTGAACGAGATTGTCGCGCAGTTTATTGGAGAGACAAACACTGGTGAGTTCGCGAAGAAGGCGCCAAAGCGTCTGAGCATCAACGACTTTTACAGTGAGACCAAGGAGAATCTCAACCTTTCGGCCATTATTCCTCATACGATGATTATGAGGTTTGGGGCGGATAAGCACCCGATGACGCGTAAGCGTACGAGGCGGAGTTCAGAGTCGTCTCGTCCGAGCAAACGCCAACGCCGCAACAAGTCAGGCAAGTGGTAAATTTTGTAATGCTCAAGTCAATAAAAATGGTTAAATGGTCTCAAGCAAGTCCACAAGCAAAAGTGTTTGCGGTGACTCATGCTGTAGCAATGTTGACAGAGCTGGTGGGAGAAGTGTCACTATACGGCCTTGTAAATACAGATAATAAGGTGGTCAGGACACGTTTTTGGGCACAGTATCTAGTGGGAGCGGCAGCGGTAATGCTAATAGGCTATGTAGGATTCGTTGCAACCGATTGTTTGGCAGCATCTGGATGGAAGAAGTTGTCGTGGGTGTCTGCAGTTTTGCCAACGTTGACGACAGTTTCTGGGGGATATGTACTTCACGGGGTCGATACAATTTTGGGGTCGTCTTCGGGGACGGGGAGTATAGCTCTGATCAAATCGGCCTATGCAGCGAAGAAAAAAAAGTCTGTTCGTAAGTAAAAAAACTCTTTTAACCTCTTGAAAAATGTCGTCTACTGTCAGGACAAGTTCGGTAAAGAAGGCCCGTATCCTTCAGAGTGCCACAGAGAACACGAGGTCGACTCGCCACAGGTTTTCGATCCCACCAACAGCCTTTGGTCGTGTAGCCAGAGAGATTGTTGCACTTTACGGAAATGAGATGAACATCAGCAAGATTTCCCCCAAGGCCATTGCGGCGCTGCAGCGTTTCACAGAGGTCAGTATAGTTGATCACATTGACAAGGCGCGTATGATCATGAGTGCAGTCAGCACCAAGAAGCAGCAAAAGAAGACTCTAACCGTCAAGCACCTGAAGATTGCTGACAAGGCGTTCCATTCTGCTGCTGGGGCGCGCATGGAGTCGCTTTAAAAAATATATTGTGTCTCTTAATAAAAACAAACCTTTATCTTTAAAATATAAAAATGCCACACGGAAGCAGTGCGTACGAGGAGGTTGCCAAGTCGGTGCAGAGTGCGGCTGTGAGCTCGTCTTCTGGAAAAGGAGGACACAAGCCACACCGCCGTGATTTCAAGGGGCGCGTTTTCCCCAAGGCGAGTATCCGCAATTTGGCGCGCAAAGCGAATGTGAGTCGCATGGCATACGGACCGTCGACGGACGGTGTGGCGGAAGACTCGCAGAAGGATACCTATGGCTATGTCGACCGCAAGGTGTTTGCGATCATGGAAAACGTACTATACGATGCGATTGCGATCGCCAACGCGACGAAGAAATCGGGCAAGGGCAAGGGGTGCATTATTAAGGAGAGGCACGTGCTCAAGGCGCTGCACCGTTATGGCGGGCTTGGTCTTGGCACTGCTGACGCCCGTCGGACAATGTTTTAAATAAACTTATTCTGTTATTATAACGGGGTTTTCGTTCTACGCCGATTCTCCAAACGAAAAAGTAGAAAAACTCGGTCTGTTATTATAATGGTAAAAATAGAGTCATCCCGAAATAGATAATTTCCGAAGTGGAAAAACTCGGTCTGTTATTATAATGGTTTTTAAAAATGGATAATTTCCGGTCCCGCTGGGCCGGCCGTCCATTTATCCAAAATAGGAAAAATGCTATGGATAAAATAACACATTCCCATGTACGATGTAATGCATTGCCGATGGGATAATACAAAATAGGAAAAAAGCCATGGTTTTTCCACGCCTGGCTTTTCCACAAAAACGCCTACTATATTTGGTACTGTAATAATACTGCACATTATACAAATGTGGAAAAAAATAAATATCTCCGTGACGTGGCTGCACAGAAAAGTGCACGCTAAAAAGCACTTTGTAAAATCTAAAGTTCATTTTTATAAAAACCTTCTGAAGAACACACAACACAAGGATGACTTACTACACCAACATTTCGACTTCGACATACAGCGTCGACATAAAAACATCACCGCAAATGTCCGACGTTATCCTGTGCCTGAGCATTCCTGGAGCAATTGTTCCGGACATGGTCCTCGACGACTCGACGGCCATTGGCGGCGGCTTTACGGGGAAAGTTTACCGCATGCGCAACGTAAAGACGGAGCAGTACTACGCGGCCAAGGTGTTGCCCAACGACCCTTCGAGTGCCTGGGACGTGCAAATGTTTTCCAAGGCGGCTGAAAGACTCGCGGGCAAAAACGTCGTTCCGGAGCTGTACGGCGTGCGCGAAATACTCGACGGACAATGGCTTGTCATCGTTATGCAACTTTTGCAGCCGCTGCCCGAAAACAACTACAGAGTCTCTGCCCGCGAGATACGTCGATGCCTACAGACGTTCCACGAAGCGGGGTTTGGCCATGGCGATGTTCACATGGACAACTTCATGTGGGATCCGGAGACAGAAACGGTCCGGATAATCGACTTTGGGCTGGCGTACGACTACGAGGACCCACCAACGGGGCCGTTTAGGTTTCTACCAAACGTCCTAAGGGGAAAGAAGATCGGTGTCAATATGCAGCGCATGATACGGAACGTGGACCGTAACTCGATCGAAAGTGTAAGAAGAGCAGATTTCATGGTCGATGACCAGAGAATGGAAGCTGTAATTGATTTTCTTTCTTTGTAAACAATAAAAAAACCCTGTCTATTTATTTTATAAAATGCTGTAAGTAATGGTGAATCCACCCGGAGGTACTCCAGAGAGAGCGGTGAAATTGGAATCTGGTGCCAAATGGATACTCCACGCACCATTCGGATTCAAAATTTGAACATAAGCCAGAACCACGTTACTGTTGCTGTAAATGAATGAAGACACAAATTGACCCGGATATCTGGTTGGTATATAACCAGTTGGAATATTTGTGGTCATAGTGATGGTGTCAGTTGCTGCGCCAGACACTGTTTGATTGCTGCCTGTAGGTGACAAATAATTTAAAACAACAATATTGCCTATTTTTTGCAGGGTAACAGTATCAGGAGAAGCCGGTATATTGCTACTACCCCAAGGACCCGTCATTTGAGTAGTAAACGAAGTACTGTAGTAATAGGGAATATTAGAGGCGTATATATTGTTGCAATATATATCATTGGCAACTCCAAGTCCTCCGCTTAGGATCATGCAACCTGTAGAAGTGGAAGTGGCGTTTGTAGTAACCGTTGATAGGAACAAAGAGTTCAATAATATGCCATAAGGAGAACCCAAGGAAGTTGTGGCTAGAACTGGTGTGTAGTTTGAAGTGTGTTGAACGCCCCTGAAAATGAGGAATTTAGAAAGCTTAAAGTTTGGAGAATTGCCTCCGGCAACTTGCCCGCCGATTGTAAGCGGTGTTGTATAATTACGAGTACCAGTGAAATTTAACGTGGATCCTGCCTGAACTCCGTTAATGAAAAACCTGGAAGCAGCATTAACACAATCCATATCGAATTCGAGCTCATATTGGGTATTTGCAACCATGGTGGACCAATTATAAAAGGACCCGATATACAAAACAGACCCGGTATTATCTTCCACCGTCAGGCCAACATTATTACCCAGCGAAATATACAAGGACAATACGTTAACATTCGAACCCAAACTGAAGAAATAAAAGGTTTGATTCGTGGCTGTAGGAGTAAACAAAAATCTGACGGTCATTTGGCCTCCTGGATCGCTATTGTAGTTAGTTGCATAAGTAGCCGTCCCTGTTCCAGAAACTTGAAGCTGACCGCCGGCTATACTGATACCCGTAGTTGTGGCATATGGAGCCAATGATCCAGTTCCACAAAAATCAAGATTAATGGTACTGTTCCACTGAGCCTGAACCGTAATAGGATTAGCCACTGTGACACCTCCAGTGAAATCAATAGATCCTCCCAATGTCTGTGAAGATCCAGAAATCGCACCAGGTAGTGTACCATTAGCGTTGTTAATTATAATATCTGTAGTACCAGAACCTGCCGTTGTCCCCAATGGTGTTATGAAAGTATAACTTGATGGAAGGTTAGGGGCAACAATGGGATTTGTAAATGTGATATTTCCTCCAAGAGTCTGAGACCCACCGGAAATTACTCCAGGCAGCGTTCCACTGGCATTATCAATAGTAACAGACATTGGCAAAGTCCCGTTGCTATGCAAAGGACTGGTAAATGTAACATTGTCCATCACAGTGGTGAGATAATTGGAGGCGATTACAGAGGTAGCTGAAGACGGAGTCGTTGTCGTAACGTTGACAGAGGTAGCAGTCATTGCTGCAGCAGTTAAAGGACCCGTGGAAAGTCCAACGCATGTAACCGTCCCTCCAGAATTCATATTTCCACCAAGACCAAGACCTCCTCCGATCGTTAATGCGCCAGTACTCGTAGAAGTGGATTGAGTAGTAGGGGGGACTTCGACATTAGGACCGTTTGTTGATGTACTTGTGTTGTGTACTTGAAAAATGCTACCGCTGCCACCAGTAGTGTTGGCAAAGACACTCCAGTAATTAGATGTAATAGCATCAGGCCGAAATATAAAGTTAAATCCGGTATCTGTATACAATCCACTACCAGATGGTGCAAATATCGAACTTCCAACATAAATATTTCCACCAGTGTGCACATCACCTGCAACTCCTAATCCTCCGGCTAGTGTAGCGCATCCTGTAGACGTGCTCAAACTTGCAGTATTATTCGCAACCTGCAATGCTCCAGAAGTTGTGATGACAGCAGGAGTGCTCGAACCTACTGAAGCAGAAGCGCCACTCAACTGACCAGTAGCTGTTATTGCTGCACCTATTAGAGGAGCAGTGAGTGTAAGAGCACCTCCCAACGTTTGGGCAACTCCTGAAATTACTCCAGGCAGTGTACCGACGGCGTTATTAACGATAATATCGGTATTAGTTATATCAGAAACTGTTCCTAGAGGGTATATGTATGAGAGATGTGATCCTGTTTGTGCATCCACGTAAGCTTTGTTTGCAACCTCCCAAGAATATATGGGCCACCTCACTTTGTTGATAGTAACATAGGGGGCGTTTTTAGGGCCAATGAAATCCGCATCGACACACGCCATTTCTTATTTTTTAAACAAGTATATATTTTTAACTACATTGGGGAGATTTATGCAATGTTATAACTCACGGTGAACCCACCGCCTGGTATTCCGCACGTGCCGCTAAAAGCGCCAGATATTAGGTAAACCTGCCATGTGCCATTTTGTTGGATTATCAAGTTGGCACAAACGGTAGTGGTGGTGTTCTGAGCTATAATTACCACAAGATTTTGCGTTCGTGATGGAATATAGCCAGCTGGTATATTAGTGTTCATGTTGAAATATGTGAGAGCACTTGTTTCGGTGCCGAGGGTTCCGCTGGAAGTGTAGTAATTCAAAACAACTGTATTACCATTTTTTTGAAGATAGACAGTATCTGGCGAAGCTGGGATATTACCACTCCAGGGTCCGGAAATCTGAGTGGTGAATGTGGTAGTAACAGAGTTGATGATATTTGAAGCGTAAATATTGCTTGCGTAAATTGAACCAGCAACCCCGAGACCACCCGCCAATACAGCAGATCCAGTAGAAGTTGAAGTGGATGTAGTGGTGCTATTTACCGTGATAGCGCCGGTAATTGTAGAGGTACCACCAATTGTAGAGTTACCACTTACCACAGAGTTTCCAGCAACAAAAGATCCACCCAAGACAGTCAAGGCGTTGGCATCAGTAGCTAATATCTGGAAATCCCCATTGATTACACTCAAACCAGTGATACCAAGAGCAATCACATTGTCATAGAGAGTAGTGGTAGCCAGTGTTGGAGTGTAGCTAGACGTATGCTGGACCGTGTTGAACATAATAAACTTGGAATAATAAGAGTACTGACCAGCAGTAGTGCTACCGATATACAAGTATGGCGCTCCGGTACGGGTTCCGGTAGAGTGAAGAACATTGCCAGTTTGAACACCGTTGATAAACAATTGTTCCAGACCATTGACTAGATCCACATCCAATTCAATTTCGTATTGAGTTCCAACGACCCAAGATATCGAATTCGTTATCTGATTATTGAAAATTAGGCCGCTCGTAGAATTGTAGAGATAGGCAGTTATACCAGTTGTGCCAGAAGCGTAGAAATTGAGCTTGTTGTTACTATTTGTACCATTCCACAATTGGCAGAACATTACTGTTCCTCCTGGTAATTGGGAAGGTGTAAATAGGAATCTAATAGTGAATTGCGGTCCGGGATCGACACCAACACTGATTGGATACTTGACATAGGCGTTGCTTCCATTGAGGAATAACTGATTAATAGTATTTTCTAGGGCGATAGAAGCGGCGTTGGAAGCCACAGGTAATAAACTACCAGAGTTAATGTTCAAATTGAGATTGGTATCAAAAGTAGCTTGTAGCTGACAATTTAGTACGTTGGAGCCTGAAACTGCAGAGTTTAACCCGCCCGCACTGATTAAACCTGTTGATACCAAGGTTCCTGTACCAACAGAAGCAGCACCCAAACCACCAGACAAAACAAAAGCACCAGTAGTTGGCGATGTACTTGCTGTGGTATTGGTGTTGGTTTCTTGTATAGTAGAAAAGATTCCCCCGGTCAATGGGTTGAGACAATTGATGTAATTAGCGGATACTGCACTATATGGTTCGTTTGAAAAAACACTACAGTTTCTAAAGATAACACCGGTCAAGTAATTATTAGATATGCCATAACTGTTGGACTGCATCTGGAATCGACAGCCATTGAACTCGCAAGCAAACATTGCACATGTAGCTGATAACCCATTACTAAATACTTGGATGTTATAATGATTACCTGTGGCAGACTCAAAGTCACAATTTTTAAATAACATTGTCAAATAAGTGTAATTATAGGGATAAAGATCCAATCTCAGTGTGTTATAACCTCCTAGACCGACTATTGTGCAGGAATCAAAGATCAAATCGAGTAGATTTCCGGTATTGATGTCGCTGTTTATATTATCAAGAGTTATATCTGGGTTAGCATTGTAATAAGGACCATCGATGAGACAATGATGGAAATGGAGATAACTCTCTGGAGTAATATACCCTCCACTGTAGGAGCCAAACGCCATTGTTGCAATATGACAATTGTTAAATGTATCTTGGATCAGCACATACGGAGTATAATCAACAAACTGAATACCAGCACACTCGCAGTCGTTGAATGTAATATTTTGATTATAAGTACCCTGAGGACCCCCGGCGGTATTGGGGCATGCCAGGTATAGGCCAGAGAATGAGCAGTTTTGAAAAACAACATTTTGAAATCCTGAGCAAATCTTGCATCTAGTGTACACTGTGGCCAACTGATTCCCCCAATTACAATTGGTGAATGTAGTGTTTACACAAGAGTAAATGTAAGTCATCTGTTCCATAGTGTTTCCACCGTTGCTAAAGGCGTAATATGGATAAGACAAGGCCTTATTAAACCATTTAACCGTCAAAGATGTCGGCGGAGAGCCTGCATTAGCAGGATATGGGTACTTGGTATAATCCAAAGTGTAATCCAGATTTATAAACGAACAGTCCAACAAGTTTGCAGTATATAGACCCCAGACACCAGGCTGTTGGATAAAAATATTTTCAAATAGACCATTTGTGATACTAGTAACCCATAGTGGAACGTTTCTACCAGTGTTAATTTGACAATTTCGTACTGTCATCGATGTAACAGCGCTGGCTTCGATACCCAATCCATAATTTGAAATTATTAGATTGTGCAAATTGATTCTTGTACTTCCAGCACCACCATCACATCTAATTATAACTGCCGCTTGAGACAAAAATCCATTATAAACCTCGACATACGATTTGCCGCTCAGATTGAAAAGACCAGAGTTTAAATAACAAATGAACGTCCCATCGGTATTCAAGTAATTTGTAACAGTTATACCATCATTTGTAAGCACGGTGGACTGATTCATATTGACAACTTGGTAACTTAACAATGTAATTGTTGCTGTGATTCGATAGGTCTTATTGTATCCAAATATTACCTTGTTATTAGCACTGATACAAGCCTGTATAGCTGTCGTATCATCAGTTAGACCGTCTCCGACAGCGCCATAATCGTCAACACATGCCCAAATCTTGGTATTATCGACACTGATCAATTTGCCATTTAACTGGAGTGTTCCTCCGACAGTCGTGTTTGAAGAAAGAGTCAAAGCGCCTCCCAATGTCTGAGCGGCTCCAGAGATTACACCAGGCAACGTGCCGTTTGCATTATTAACTGATATATTGATTGTATTGGGTTCCGGTGTGCTAACCAAAGGGGTTACACATGTGATATTGTTTACCACTTGATAATCCACATAGGCTTTATTCGCTACCTCCCATGAGTAAACAGGTGTTCTTACCTTGTTTATCGTAACGTACGATGCATTTTTTGGACAAATAGTATCTACATCGATACTAGACATTTCTTTCCTTTTTTATAAACAAATGAATATTTTATTATAATAATAATAATAATCTGATTGATCATCAGTTTTATAAAAAAGAAGGGAAGAATGACAATAGGCGACTGGAACGAGTTTAGGACCTATATCTACTGCAACGGCCTTGGGGTCAAGAAGGGGGAGAAGCTGCTCGGAAGAAAGCCGACACATCTACTTCTCGACGGAGGCCGAGTTATCGTCCCGCCTGAACGCGAACAAGAATTTTTGGAGAAGTACGCCGTTGCTTTCGGGAAAGGTCTCGACCTTTTTGTCGTCGAGATGAAGAGCGACCCGTGCTTCTTCTTTATGAGCGAGTTTGATATGAAATTCCCGCTCGAGAAGCCCATGAACCAAGAGCAGCTGTATTCCTTTGTCCGCGTTGTCCAGAGCGTAATGTTTCAGGCCTTTCCCGACTTTGACGTTACGGCTGGGGTATCAACAGCACCGATTGCCGAAACTCATACTACAGATGGGAGACCGGCCCTAAAATGCGGAGTGCATGTGAACTGGCGTGTCCCGGTCAACCTGGAGACGGCGTGGATCCTCCGTGCCTGGATTCTTCGCGAATTGAGTACACGACTCGTCGATGATTTCCCGCAAATGGAGGCTTGGACAGAAGCCTATGATCCCTGTATTTTGCTGGATAACGGTCTACGCATGATAGGGTCGAAAAAGGCCACGCCGTGCGACGTCTGTAAAGGCGAGAGCTGCTACAAGCGGGGTAAGAAAACAACTCTAGTCGGTCCTAATAACGGTAAAATCATTTGTTAGTTGTCCATTATTATAACCAAAATATTTATCCCAAATAGGACAAGCGGTCACTGCTGATGACATTGGCAGCGTATGTGAAAGATGTCACTCGGTCGGTCGGCTGGATCTCGGAAGACCCTATACACTGTGCATGGTCGTCGACGGACAGGGGAATCCGATACAGGAGGCTATCGAGTACTATAAGAAGTTGGAAAATATCGTCGATCTCGTCAAGTTTCTTTCTATCCGGTGTCCAACCGGCAACCCTGAATATGCTACTGGTGCCGAAGTCGTATTTGCAACAGACGAGATCAAGATCAAGATGATAGAGGCGGCGCGTCTCGACAAGCAAAAGGCGAGGAAAAAACCTGCAAAGGCTCCCAAAGCAGCGGTAGATGAAGAAAATACGACAGAAGCACAGACGAACAAGCGCCAACAAAAACGAGACGAACTAGTAGATATTATGCCAGACGATCCAATCTACGCTGCTGTAGGCAGTTATATCATCAGCGAGTTTGGAGGAGCTCCTATAGTTACTCATGTCAAGAAGACTGCCGGAGGCGATTGCTACATTGTCAACACTCATTGCCACTTTTGTGAAAACAAGGTAATGATTATATATTTCATGATTCTCAAACCATTTTTAAATAGCAAGGTACGCATGGGCACTCGACAGTGTACTTTATAATCAAGCCGACGGGGTGTGCACAACGCTGCTTTAGCAACCACTTTTACGGGACAAAGCTGTGTAGCGAATTTGTCGGGAGATACCGTAGGATGCCGACAGAGTTGACAAACATGCTCTTTGGACGCAATTTGATCACGGCAAAGAGAAAGGAGGAAAGAGCCCTTAAAATTGCCCAACAAGTCATGGGATCTGCGGTATATGGAGACTCGTCCAACATCGCGCTTCCTCTACCGTCAGCAAAGGCCGTGGAAGGTATACGTCGTATATCGCCCAAGAAGGACTATGCGTCAATCAGATCTATTGCTGTCCCTCCCTATTCCGTTTCTCGGTTTGTTGAAGACATAAAAAACGCCTGCTTCCGTCTGTGATTAAAAAAAACAAGGATAGACTGTTAAAAAAATGGCTACTTGTGTGGACGCTGATATCATCAGTTCCAAACGAGGACCGTTTGTAACGATAAACAAAGTTAGATGGCCAGTCTACGACTGGGAGGTTGCTAATAAGCTTTATGTGGACACTGTCGTAGGCAATCCATATACGTATGAATCACCACTGCATATTGATAACGTTAATTTAAAGATATATGTGGACGATGCGGCATCTGGAATGGCAGGAGTCGTCTCTACAGGTTCGCAATATTTCACAGGGACCAAGACCTTTAGTGATATAAATGTGGTCAATACGATTCCGTCATCGGCCAACTCGGTGATAACTGCAGGTTATTTAACAACGGTGATGAGCAACGTTGTGTACGAGACGCCTCTATCCAGCAGTGGGACCTTGCCAATGACAGTTACAATTAATAACGCTAGCGGTACTTTGCCAGGTGTAATTTCTGGAACTGCTCAGACATTGGGAGGAAATCTTACGTTCACGGGCAATACGGTACAGATAGGGGATGAAACAGTGTCTGGAACTGTATTACAAACAGGAAGTCTTACTGTGAGTGGAGTTTCGTCGTTTATCAATACTGCAACAGCATTGACACAGAGTATCACAGTAGCAGATAATCAAATAGCAACAGGATCACTTGTGAGAACGGCTACTTTGGGAGAAGGATTCGATGGATGTAGTGGTTGGATAAGTGGTTGTGTATTGTCACTGGTAGATCAACACACATTCTCGGTAGGGTCGGGCTCATTCAGATTTACAGATTATACAAACGAATCTTTCCCAATATGCGGGCCTGTGATGTCTCATGCAGACTGGGGCAATTTTACAGTACCAAGTGTGTACGCATCGTATCCGAGTTTTGAAATTGGAATCTATATAGAGAATACGGTAAATGGGCCTATAATAAACACTCAGGGCGGAGCGTCAAATGTGCAGTTGATGTATGGCCAATATATAGAGATAGGGGCTGCAGTTCTTTCGTACGGCAACATTATCTCTATTGTGAACGGCAAGGCACCTTTTGGAGATAGGAGTAACTTGACTTCTATAGAATTTGCTTCTCTACTGAGTCCTATTAATCTTGGACCAAATAAAGTGCAGGCGGGACAGACGGATTTAGGGGATTTAACGCTGCAAATGATGGCTGGGGGGAGCATGTGGGAATACGGTGCCAACGCGACCAACAACCCGACAAATAGAAATACGATTTCACTGCCGGCGTGGCAATCTACCACTCTACCAATGATCATGATATGGCAGGATAACAATCAAATGCTACAGAGTAACGGGACCTCAACCTCCTTGGATACAACACAATACAATCCAGGAGCTGCAGGGACTCAAACAGTGGTAATAGCTACTACAAGCGACTATTACGTGAATATACCGATCTTATATAATCCGTCTGCCAACATTTGGATGATGCAGTATCCGACAGAGCTGTGGTCTTCTTTGGCACAGGCACAAGCAAATAGTCACAGTTTTGTCAGAATGTGGGGAGGAGGCACAATGACGCTGTTTGTAGTAATGGCAATCATAAGTGTAAAGGCATATGCAACAGATCTGACAGCTGCTGTGATAAGCAGTGGTGAATACTTTAATTATGCCGTTGGAGGAGCTTCTGGATCTACAGGAGGAGGAGGGGGTGCGGGGACACTCAACTCGGTGACAGAAGGATATACGGCAAGTGTGGGAGCCAATCCGTATTATTCAAGCACGGGAGGAGCAATGAATAATTTCGCAAGTGCCTTTTCCAGTTATTCCAACGCTATTTCAGCAGCTATACCAGAGGCTAATTATACAACCCCCTGTCTGGTGCATGTATCAGCAGGTTTGCAACAAGAGGCAAATAACTTGACACTCAAGCCCCATGTATCTATTGCTGGGTGGGCACACGGATCGACGCGGTACAAGTTAGGATCTGGAGGCAATATTGTTGTAGACGGTGCCTTTGCTACTCAGACGTCGAATGGATCTGATGTGACTATTAGAAATATGAGGATGGTAGACGGAGCCGGAGTGAATATAAACCTGTGGACTCTAACAGGGACGTCGAGTCAGCTGAATACCGTGTTTGATTTTTACGATTTTGAATGCGACGGGACCTTTTCGTTTGACGGACGACCCTTTTTACTGCCGGCAGCCACATCTGGAGATGTATGCAGAATGACTTATTGTATGCTCAATAGCAACGCCAGTCTTGTTGCATCGTCAACTCTAAATGGCGGAGTATTTTTATTGAACAATGTCTGTTATCCGTATAGTGGAAGTACACTAGTTTTCAGAGCGGATCACTGTCAAACTGATGCTACAATTATAGCATGTTTATTGCAGAACGTTACGGTTCTACTCACTGGGGCTTATGATATTAATCTTCTCATGTCATCTAATTATTTACAAGACGGTGGCATCTTAACGCTGGTTAATAGTGGAACTGGGACGATAAATGTACAAATAGATAGAGCGTCGTTACCATTCCCGACTACGACGCGAATAAGTAAAACAGGCAGTAATATTGTCTTTAACGTGTATGATGAAGAAGAGAGTGAAGAGAATCTGATTTATATGGCAGCAGTCGGTAACGATGGTCGAAGTGGCCAGAATCTTAATAATTCAGTGCTAACACTATCGGCGGCCGTGAATCTGTGCACTGGAGCTTCCTCAAGCAATCCTTATGTGATACATTGTGCAGATGCCGAAGTACTACCAGCACTAACAGACTCTGCGACACTTCCACCCTTTGTAAGCTTTAATGGGGCCAACGTCAATCTAGAAGGAAATATCACAATGGCAGAAGGATGTGTAGTAGAGGTTGGAACGATGCTTGGAAACGTTACCATGCAGGCGCAAACATCCACGGCAACTTCTTGTGTACGGATGGTTAGTGGGACCATATCTGCAATAGTGGCTACAGGAAGTGTATCAAACCATTGGTATGTGGATTTTGCAGAGTTGAGTGTGACTGGTCTTACATGTGGAGGGAACAATACGGTGTATTTGATGGGCGGAGCGTTGACAGGGGGTATAAATGCAGTAGGAAACAGTGCTATTATAGATGTTACAAAAGTTGGAAATCTGCAGAACGCGACGTTTTCTACGGCATCAGGAGGCACCATACGATTCCCACCAAACTACGGAACTCTGCCAGGCACTGCAAACGGAATAGTCAAAAATATTGGGAATGGCACACTGACTGTGGCGTCTGCGGGAACCGACTATCTCGTGGGAACCCAGAATGTCGTACTGAATCCAGGGGTAGCAGTAGTTTTGAACGCAACGACGGGAAGTGTGGCAACGATGATCGCGGGAGCAGCAACTACGACGGATTCAAGCACAGAGGTCTCTATTCTCAGTTATAACGCGTCGACTATCGGCAGTGCAAACGCATTATCAGTGACTTATAGTATCGTGTGCACTTCATCTGTAGCAGGCAGTTATGGGCAGTTTACAGGATCCTTCCGAGCTTTCTGCACTGCGGGAGGAACTGTATCTGTAACAACGCCATTCTCAACGGCAATGGTGTCGTTGGACGCTGGGGTGAACAAGTGCACGGTAACGGCTGTAGGAAATGTACCGTCTAATGGGTATGTAACGATACAGGTAACTGGTCAAGGGGTGGGGACCACAGTGTTGTGGACGGGTGAAATGACGATCACACAGCAAGTAATATAAAATTTATATGGCATAAACGCCCAGAACTTGTTTATATATAGCTGAAATGTTTTCTTCAGTTAGAGGGATGGGGGTGTTGCTTTTGTTCAAGCTGTCGTAAATCTCTCCATTTCGTACACCGACCGCATGAGGTTCACCTTCTTTACCTTTACCGAGAAAGATTAGATGGTCTTTGTGAACGATTTCAGGAGTCAGCGATCCAGGATAGGCAAGACGTTTAGGTAGAGTACATCTTCCGAGAGCGGCAGCAGCATACCAAACGGACTCTGCAGAGAAGAATGTATCATTATCGACCAACTGTTTTTTATATATAGAGACGACCTTGCTATCGAGAGGAAGAGACAGAATAGAGGCGTAGGCGGCAACACGTTTATCGATTTCAGCAGAGACTTCTTCCGGTGTTATTATAACACGGCCCATGGCATTGTTTAGAGAGTGCACGGAACAGTCTTTGGAGTTTTGTTTTTCAAAGAACGGCATTTTGTTGTTGTACAAGACGAGGTATAAAAAAGTCCATGGTATAAGGCTGACCTCGGAAAATGTCGGTGGTGTGAAATCTCGTAATGTATGTAGGATTGCAGGCATGTGCAGCGGTCATCCATTCTCTAGCCATAGGGGTGCATGTTTGAATGACTGAAAGAGGATCAAACCAGTTGGCAACAGATACTTCAGAACCATCTGCTCTAGGACGTTGATCTGGAGCAGCGAACAAGAGACAGCCCATTATGATTTCATCACGGTCGAATCTGGTACGAACTCTATTACCTGTGCCGATGAAACAGCCAAAACGACATATGATGCCGGTTTCTTCACGCACTTCGCGAATGGCAGCATCCGCAAAGAACTCTCCCGCGTCAACAGAGCCGGATACGTGTTTTAGGGTGCTGTCGGTGCCTATTCTCTCCTTGACCATGAGAATTCTCCCGGTAGTGTCTTCTAATACAACACATTCGACCTTTACGTAGTGTGTACCGTAACTGGGGATTTGAGAAGTGCCTTTGCTATCGGGATGTGTTCTGACGAGCATGACACGAGTCGAATTTGCGTGGTGGATCTTGAATCTGAGGTCTCCGTAGACGAGCCAAGGGACGACCTTGACTATTTCAATGGGGACGTTGAGCCACATTACAGCGGTGAATCTTTCTCTGGATCTGTACAACTTGTCTGCCCACTTGTCGTATTCGTATTTGATGACTCTGTGGAAACTTTCCTCATCGTCAAACTGAAGACGGGACACGTCTATCTCTAGATCGCGATAACGATTATATCTATATTTGCCCATTTGCCGAAATTTATACAACTGAAGAAAGATTATTTTTTGATTGCTCGGATGATCGGGCGGACGATACAACATTGACAAAAGAGCTGAAGCATTCCAAACGTCAAAACCGTGAAGTAAAGCGTGACCATTATGGTCGTTTGCAGACTCTGAAACTCTCTTTCTATCATGGCAGAGCATTGGTTGCGTGTTATATCACATGAGTTGTAAAAGGCAGGAGTGAACTCTGGCTTGTTCCCCATCATTCGCGCGCAGATATCAGGCTCTGGGATATTATGCCACCACGGGCCCTTGAAGTAGAATAGACGGAGTGGATGAGTTATCATTTGATCGTATATCCACCATCCTGTTGCTGCTGCGATAGTACCACAGGCAACCGTGGTATTTGATATCCATTTGTACCAACACATACTGTTTGTTTTAACCAGCAGATCATACAAAATAAATTTATTGGACGTTACTGGAAAAAACTTCGTCGCAAATCGTGCTCAGACCTTTGAATGCATTGGTTGTCGCAATCAATTGTTGTTCCATAATGTAATGTTCTTCGCGAGATCTGTCTTTTCTCTTAATATTTTCCAATTGTTTGATAAAGGGCATGGCGATTTGAGCCAACTCACCGGGTGATGATAGATCTTCTCCCTTTGGCATAACGTAAGCAGACTGTCGGAGATATTTAGAAGACTGTAATAGTAAATTGGAGCATTCGGTATATGCAGCTTTCAAATAAGGCTGAAGTCTCAAAATCAGTTGTCTGTCAAATTTAGATGATTTGAGATTTCTTTTATTATAATAGTCTGCAACGGCTTTTATACCATATATGTATAAATACTCTACTGAATAAGTGAATTTTCTGTGCACCTCTGTGCCCACACCAATTGTATTATTTAACCGGATTAGGTCATATGACATTTTCTTTCTTTCTTTCAAATAACAGATGATTTATAAAACTCTGATATAATCTTTTTGTTGTTTTATATAATATTCAAAAAATGAATAGCAGGGTGAAATACCTCGAAGAGCGTGAAGGCAATGTAAGCCCGCTTATGATACCCCAATACCACCGTATCATGGCGAAGGAAAGCGGAGAAAGCTCAGTGTCTGTTTTGTCGCAGCGGATGATGTGTGTGGACATTATAGTGTTCCTCTGCACAAAGACCAAGGAATTCGACACGACCATCTTCGCAGCCGTTCGTCTGTTTGATAGATGCATGAGCGCGATGACCTCTTATTTCAGCAACAACTGCTTGCTGTTCACGGCACTTGGCTGCTTTAACATTGTTCACAAATCTCTACTGGACGGGACAAATGGAGATTTGATGCCCACCATGGAGCAGTACTACCAGCACGTTTTCCTTCGCTACAACTACGACATCTATTTGACACTGGATGTCTTCAAATCCACGTTGTTCAAGACAGAAGTCTACATATTGAACATGGTAAAAGAGGGACCAGTATATCCAGCAGCACAGGATTATCTGGCCGAGTGCTTTTCTCTGTGGTTTGCGCCGCCATCGCCCAAGTCCGATATTTTATACGAAGAGTTTCGGATGCAAGGACGACGTGCCTCTCTTTTGTGTACAGCATTCCTTTATACGATAGAGAGTGCCGAATACACTGCTGAACAAATTGCTGCCACTGCCGCACGCCTGACGATAGGCCAGCACAATGCTCCCTCGCCAGAGATGGAACAGCTCTGCAAAAAGGTAAACGGGAAAATGGCGGACAAGATAGGCGAGATGATGCTGGAGGAAGTGGAATACCTGTTTGCTGCTGGCAATGAAAGCATGTTGTACTACTTTTACAACGATCTGTATAAAGTGTGGTCGAAAAAAACTACTCAAATGTAAATAAAAATGAATTTTCAAATAGCCTCTGATCTACACCTGGACACACGAGGGGGTTTGAACGCGCCAGACAGTGCTTTTCCTGTGCGCAGAGCACCAGTTCTCTTATTAGCAGGAGATGTTTGCTCTGCTACCGATCCAGACTATTTCGAAATACTTTCAAAAGTGGCCAAGCCATTTGATGCAGTGATGTATATACCTGGAAACCATGAGTACTATGGATCGGACGTGGATCCGCAGCAATTGGACAAGGAAATAGAGAGAGTGTGTTATGATGTTGGAAACGTTGTTTATTTGAATAAGAGACGAGTAAACTTGAGAAACATTGCGTATATAGGTGCTACACTGTGGACAAACTGTCCCAATGATCCAACACCCATGAACGATTTCAGGCATATTAATAGAGGGAAATTCACTCCGGCAGAGGAGAACTGGCTGCACAGGGATTATAGGGATTGGATAAAAAAGGCGGTGAATTCAGCCAAGAGAGAAGGATGTTACGGAGCTGTGGTAATGACACACCATGCACCCGACAGAGCTCTTGAGTATGGGACGACATCTAGAGATCCGTATGTGTTTCCATACTACTTTGCCAGCGATATGAGTGACATTGTGCATGATCCGTTTATTCAGGTATGGGTTCATGGACACACTCACGAGTCTTACAGATTGCAGCTGGATGATGGCGGTCCGATATTTGCTAGCAACGCTTTAGGATATGAAGGAGAACACACAGGATATAGCAATCAGGCAGTATTAAGAATATAAAAAATGGATACACCATGTCTCTATGCTGATAAATTTGAAGGACTGGAGAAGCAAGCAATGTGTAAATGTCCAGTGTGTCTTGCACATTGCAGTACTACATCCGCTGTTACATCGTATACAGAGACGGTACGAAAGGACGAAAACGCAATATCAATAAGATATTATTCCAATATCATAGTTTACATGGGGTACACCTCTGATTCCTGTCGTAAAGGATTTTCTAATACACACCGACTTTAATTTCTGCAATATCTTCTGGATTCGTTAAGAGCAATAGCGATGGCCTGTCTTCTATTTCTCACTATGGGTCCGACAGGAGAGCCCGAATGAAGTTTTCTTTTCTTAAACTCCCCCATGACATACTTTATTTTATCTTTTGCGCAGCTAGCTGTTCTCCGAAACGGACGTGACGGTCTTTTTGTCTTCCGAGATGGACGAGATGGACGTTTCATCTTTAGTTTCCTGAATATAACACATTTTTTGAGATGACAGAGCAGCTTCTATTGTTCCCGGAACTCCATCTGCTCTTGCTTCAACCAAACATTGCGACATGTATGGATCGGGAGCAAAGTACTTGAGCAGTTTACGTTGCTCTGGCTTCATCTTGAGTTCAGCTGTCATCAAAAGTGCGGCTCTGCGTTGAATGGAGTTTTTCCCCTGAGAGATGGTGGCTCTATAAGTTCCGCTGTGATTGACCTTGGTGAAATATTCGTACCGCAGAGCATTGGATTTGCTTGTAAATCCGTAGACGAGACAGCAAATTTTCCAAGGTCTATCTGTGTGAGTGGCTCTGGCACCGCCTTTGATCAATCCGTTGTGCTGACGGATTCTGTGGACAAAGTGATTGGTAGATCCGGAATAAGTTCTTGCAGGTGCTTTGGTCGACCTGAGTGTGTAACACAGATAAGTCTCGCTCTTTTTAGCGCCACGGCAGCAGTCAGGAACCAAAAGTATTTGATCTTGCACAAATGACTTGATATCTGTCATTCTCTCTTTTTTATTAGAATGGTTGATAAGTTGTATTTCTGAACTTGTTCAAAGCATCCGATTCTCTGTCCCAATCGTACACGGTGCCGACAGCAGCCCTGGGGCTCTTGTTGTTGTGTAAAAGGGCGACGTCGCTGTTGTCGTCGTCCCACAAGTCGACGTCGCCAGTGGCCCACGGCACTTTACCTCTTGGTTCGGCGGATGCGCGAGATCTCTGAGCTGGTCTAGGCTGGGTAGGAGGGATAACAGGTTTGTACGGAGGCATGGAGATGATTTTCCAAGCAACTAAACCTGCGGCTACAATTGCAAGAGACCAGGCGGCAACCTTGAATTCGATCTTCATGATGGATTTTAAACATATCTGAGATAATTTATTAAAAAATGAAAAAAGCGATTGTCTTTGATTTGGACAATACTCTGGTGGAGACATTGGATGTCCCACTTGACAGAGCGCATCCATTTGTCTCGGGAGTGATAAAATGCATCGATGGCGTTGTTCGTTATGTATACGTGAGACCTAACGCATTTATAACATTGAGAGTGTGCCGAGGCGCACCAGATACCGCACTTGTCCTTTTTAGTGCTGGAGGAGTTGAATATATTTCTGCGATATTAGAGTCGGTTATATTCCCTTGGCTTGGGCCAGCGTTTTATTTTGATGCCATCTACACATGTTTCGATTTGGACGAGGACGGAGTCAAACGAATGGACAAGGTCAAAGAAGCCCTCAAGGTGAACGAGATTTTATTAGTTGACGATGTGGAGAAGCACTGCATGGACGGTGCGGAGAAATACGGACTTCATTGGTTCAATATTGCTCCTTTTTACGCAAAGGATCCGTCCTCTGACAAAGACTCGGAGCTGTTGGTGATGTTGCAGCACGGCTTCTTCTATTCATCATGAACTTCTTCAAGAAACCAGACAAGTGAAGAGCACATTACGCATCTCGGCCAGCTCTTGTCCACGACGTACCGCAGAGGCCACAAGTACGCCTGATTTGTTGCCAGTGCTCCGCACTCTGGACATTCAAATCCCCAGACACCCGTGTAGTAATATTCCGCCACCAGCGCGCTCAGTGTGTATACAGTAAAGAGCACGAAAACACCATAGAACGTGATCATTTTCTTCTGTAGAGTTTTATATCAAATCTCTCATCTTATAAATACAATTTCCAACCGCATTATTATAACGGAATTTTAATTGTTTTTTGTTTCGAAAAAAAGGAGGTGTATTTATAATCAAAAAAAAAGAAAGGCGAAAGAAATGAGCAGCAGTGTTTCTCATCAGGATTATGAACAGTGCAGCGTTCTGGTCCAGCAGTCACCGTCATCGCATTCGGCAAGGAACGTCTCCAATGCGCTGGAGTGTCCCGATTGTGGATCGTTCACGGTGCAATTCTGCGGTAGGTGTGCCACCTGTCACTCCTGTGGGTGGAGCATGTGCAGTCGTTGATTGGCTCGTTGCAAAAGCTCTATGTGGACTGCTTGCTGCGGCTGGAAGAACGCCTCCTTTTTTTCTTCCAGTGTCAGGAGCGGGGGAGCTTTTTTCAATGCGACTTTGGCGATGTCTCCGTCTGTGATCTTTGGGGGTTTCAATAAGATGGCGACATCACCACAATTGCCTGGGCATACCAATAAAGGACGACGACCCCCCGTTCTGGAGTCCTCACCATCTTTTGTCAATGGTAGTTCTTTCATCTTGTAGAATATGCGTGTTTTTGGTTTGCGGGCCGGAGGTGGAGGTGGAGGAACTGGTGGTGGCAACGGCGGTGGCAATCCCGAACCTAGAAGAGTTTTAACAGAGGCGGCACCAACAATGGCACCAGCAGCAAACGCGGCTATAGACGCCTCTATCATTTTTATAAAAACTCTCTGTTTTTATTTGAATATCAGTGGCTTCAGCTTCTTTGAGATTTCGTTTACCAGTGCGATGTCCGTCATTTCTTTGATGTTTTCGAGCTCAAAGTCCCACTTTACACAGTCGTCCAGGGCGGTTTCGCTCTTGTGATTTGCATCTCTTCCACAGTACGTTGTAGTAATATCTGTAGACACCACACGGCCGACGATGCCGACGCGTGTACGGTAGAACCACTCGTACTCGTTGGGGTAACGGACGTCGTCAATGACATAGTTCAGAGTCGGATCAAGATCAAACTCCAACGCCTTGACCCAGTAGTCAGGATCGACATAAGTCCTAAAGGCCTCTCCAGTTATCTGAAGCAGACGTCCCAAGCTGTGGTTTTGGTCTGATTCTTGCAGTAATACATCGTTGACGTGCTGTACACCAGTGAGATCGGACAGTGGATAAGGCAGATCGTCTTTTTCGATAGGCTTTGGCACACCGCTAGGTGGACACATGCTTTTACCGTGCTCACTGTAGCAGAGAGCAGAAGGAACCCCGTATATTTTGGCAACCAATACCTTGAGACTGTCGCCAAATGCAGCAGAGTACCATTTTTCGCCGGTTGTGAGAACGAGTTGCTGCTTGATGAGTAGAGCGAGACTGGTCTTTCCAGAGCCCATCTTTCCAGCAATACCCACAAGTTTCACCATCTTCTTTCTTATTAAGAAATGAAAGATCTATTTGGCTTTGATCTGTTGTCTTTTCTTTAAAAGAAAAAACGTCATTCAATCGGCAGAATAGATGCTCTCCAGGAGAGAACGGCAGACAATCTGATTTGACACAGTGTCGACGTTGAACACATAGTCAAATGCGAAATGATCAGGAGGAGCGGCGTTGGAGACGTAGATATGGTAGTCTACGGCGTCTTCTTCATTATTGACAGACGGACCAGCACGAGTGTAGTCCCAGTGGGGCAGGTTTCCATCGTCGTGCAGCTTGACGACGCTGTCGTTCGGGCAGTGTATGATGCCGGAATTTGCGCCAAAAACCTCTCTGAGCATTGTGGACTTGCCAAACCTTCCGGAGGGTCCATAGATGTAGATGCTGATACTGTTCATCGCCCTTTGTTATGAAATGTGATTACATTGATTTCTTTTAAATATCAAAATCTTACGTGTTTTTATAATAACAGAATTGTTTCATTTGACCGATTCATTCAAATAAAACTGGAAAATCTATTTATAGCTTTGATATCTAAAAACCGTCGGTGCATCTAAATGCAGAGAATCACTTGTTTAACGCCCAGCATTATAATAAATAACACTGTTTCAAGTTTGGAATTTCCTGAGCATTGCAGTGCATTTTCTGTTGATAAAAGATATCACCTGGGTGAGATACCCTTCAGAATTTATTTAAAAAATGAAGCGCGGACACGGTGATAAAGTCAAGCCTGTTCTGTCGTTCACGCGCCGCACGGACGGTGTGGGCAACATCGAGCAGCTCAACTCGTTTTTATCGGGTCTAGAGCGCGGCTATATCACTTATGCGCACCCAAGAGTATTTTTGGCGCCTCCTCCCTTCTCGCCTCTAATATTTTAAAAAAAGTTCGCACTGAACCGCGATAACGACAAGTTCTGCAACTTTGCGGTCAGCCCGGAGACGATCGCGGCGATCAGTTGGTGGTCAAAGGATTTTAAGAATCTGGTGGAAGCGTGGCCCGCACATTCCAAAGTCCTCAACAAGTACAAACACCACTTTTCCTTTACGATAAACGGCCCGAATCACTCCATTCTCGAGCCTGGCGTAACGGCTACTCTGAACGAGCGCATGGAACAACTCCGCTGGATCGTCGACAAGTGCCTTGAACTCGGGCAGGATCCAAACGCCTCGATTGTCGTAAAGGTCGACCCGATCTCAGTGTACACGGTTCCTCCGAGCGGCGATATGCGCGATACACTCGGCCACATTCCGGCACTCGTCGAGTGGATGATGGTGTTTAGTTTAAACCGCCTGCACATTTCCTTCACACAGTTCTCGTTCCCAACGGTGCGCGGGAGAGCTCGTCGGATGAGCGAACGTCTCTTTATACACGAGCTGAGCTCGGAAGAAGAGCGGGTACTTCTCGAGACCAAACTCTTTCCATACACCGGGCCTGCCAAAATCAAAGTCCAAACCTGCACAGCTATCAATGCGGTCAACTACTACCGCGAGCACAAGGTCTCTGGTACTCTTGTGCAGGGCTCTTGCGTCGGATGGCGTGACATCCAATCGATAACAAACGGCGAAAGCCAAATAGCGTTCACACTCCCGCCGGAAAAGGCGTCACCTACCCGTTTCTGCAGCTGCTACCCTTTCCGTGATGTTGGTGACAAAAGCAAAGGCTGCATTCATGGATGCCGCTACTGCTTCTCCAACCCTCTTGAATATGACTTTTAATAAAAAATGAGATTTCATCATTATTTAATTATCACTGTGATCGAAAAATGGATCCAGAAGATCAGATATCATATCTAAGAAGACCAAATATCTCAGAGATTAATCTCTGCAGAAAATTAAAGTACAAGGCGGTAAACCAGCGAGAAGGAAGAACAAGGGTTTGCAGCTACTGTGGAACTACGGTAACTCTGTTTTGCGACACCTGTGGGACGTTGTACGAAGACTCGGAGACTTTATACGTGTGCGAACACTGTGGGACTTCAAAGACGTTGTATTGCGACACCTGCAAAGAGCCCTTTACTCTAGACTGCATCTACATCAAGAAATGACGGCGATCGACGATGTCATCCCATTGGACCATGTACCACAGGTGGACATGAGCCGTCCACGCCGTTTTCTGACCAACCACGGGATTTCTGGAATGATAGGACGTTACATTGCTTCGCGGAATATGCAGAGAGACAAGTCTGGTATAAGGATTATGGAACACTACTGTCCACTGACAGAACTAGACTCCCCGTACTGTCTAAAGCCGCTTTTTGATTTAGTACCGACCGGGTCGTTGATCGTCGCAGGAGGATCGATACTGTCTTATGTAGAAAGTGTCTCTCGCCGTTTATACCACAACTCTGATCTCCCAAACGGCGGCGAATACAGTAATTTTTCGTCGTCAGATCTTGATATGTATATTAGAGGAGCCACAGTACAGGAATGCGACAGCACCCTCATTATATTACTTCGGGAGCTCTGTCCACACGGAGTTGTAATGAGGACGGCAAACGCCCTGACTTTTTATACCTCTCGACTTTCGCTCGAAAATATGGTGACCCGCTGTAATGACGGTCTATACAAGATCCAAGTTATCAATACAGTCGTTCCACGAACAGCAGACATTCTACAAGATATTGGAGTGCTGTTTTCAAAGTACGATCTGGATTGCTGCAAATGGGCGACAGACGGTAAACAAATCTACAGTACTCAGAGGTGTATAAATACCTTTTCGTCGAGGATATGTTGCATACCGTTTCAATGTCTAACCGACTCTTCAATACCAAGAATGGCACGTTATTACAGACGCTGTTACGATTTCGAGATTGAAGGGATCCCAAGGGTCAGAAGCCATTCCTTCAAAGACGCGATACAAAAAATACTAGAGATCGTGACGGACGAAAACGCGGTTAAAGACATGCCGGAATCCAATTATGAAAAGCAGCACAACAGCTACTTTGCCAACACGGATCCAATGTTTTCAATTTTCAAGGCTCATGGAATTAGCGGAGAACAGCCGTACATGGTGTGTGCCGATCCCGATCAGTCGGCCGAAGTGTGGCAAATCGTATCACAAGGAACGCAGCCAGAGTCTTATATGAAGGATTGGAGCATGACGGCACTGGGTAAGATGTGTGAATACATTGTGTGGATGGCGAATACAGAGGAGAATAGGAGCAATATGCAGGATATCGTTATAAAAACTGTAAACGATTGGATCGACCTAGTGATCAAGACCGTCAATCTGGGGCCAATGTTTTCACCAGAGACCGTGCTAAAGCCAAAACCACTCTCTCCTGAGTTTTTGACACTGTATTGGACACTTTACGTAACAGAAAACGTTGTTTCATAACAGAAAACGTGGTTTCTTATTAATGTTGTTAAGCACTATAAGAGATGGGACTAAAGAAAAGTAGGGGAATCTCCTTGTCCTTGTCAAGAGTCTTGTCAGGATGGTCAGGATCGGTGACAAAATCGCAAGGCATCGTATCGGCAGGAACAACGTCTCCAGAGAGCAGTTTGATGTCTTTGAAGATGTTAGCAACCATTTCGGAGCAAAACTGCCAACGGCTGGGCAAGTTATCAGCGCCAGTTCCCGCGCCGTCGGCTCTGTTTGTGCGCCAGAACCAATAGCAGATAGCGTCCCTGAGATGCTCAAAAACGGTGTTGTCTCTGAGGCGGCGGACGGGCTTGAACGCGCAGGCGGCGAGATCGACAATGCTCATGTCGTAGCTAAGGCCTCTGTATTTCTCGTACTCGGCGCGCACAGTCTCCTTGGCGGGGGACGGCAGCGGCACGACGAGGGGGCACCAGGCTAGTTCGGCCTTGGGAATTTGGCTATAACGGATAACGACTTCAGAGAGCAGGCGGAGTTGGACGCCAAAGTGTGCTTCGCCGTGTACATCAGTGCACGTTCCTGCAAGATCTCCCGACATGGTGCTCTCCAAAATGTAGACTTCGTCTTCGCAGAGCCAGTCCTTCTCTGTGGGATCCTTGTCCGTTTGCCGAGGCATGAGGTCTCTGCCGCGAATGACAAGACCGACGTGGGTGTAATTATTCGTGGTATTTTTGGGCAGCCCGTCTTCAAAGGTTTCGACGGTGGCTATGGTGTTACTGATGATATCGTTGCCGCGGAAGAGCAACAGGTCGTAGGTGTTCATGAACTCCTTAATGTCGGAGAACTTTGAAACAACAGTGTGCCCCAGGTCTGCCATTTGAGTATTTTTTAAAGTAATGAATATTTACTGTATCTTTGCGATTATTTAAGATATTTGGCATTATTTGAAAATTCACGCTAAAAACATTAAAATAATACCGGTTACACAAGCACCTGACGTCACGCCCCCAGCCACGGCGGTGGACCAGGCCCATTTGTAGGCCTTGTTACCGCCGTCGGTCCCTTTGCATTGAGATTCTTTGTGGATTTCTCCAGCAATTACCGAGGTGCTGACGCAGGCAGCGGCGGCTAATATGGCAGTTAGTCCAAGAATACCAACGGCTTTTACGCGAATGGACATTTTTTTTATATTTACAGTGTGGATATATTTATTTAATATCGCGCCAGAGCTTGGGGATCATGGCGTCTGGCGACCACGCCGCAGTGAGATATCGAATCAAATCACCCGCGGTCTGAATGTTCTCAGGGACATTCTGGTATTTGCCAGAATATTGATGCCTGGTCGTGTTGGTGTACATGAATACGATCTGAGCAACACGGGCGCCCACTGGAAGAACGACTTGTGTATCGCTAAAGTTGGTGATCTCCATTGTCCATCTGTTTATGTATCCAATGTCTCCCCACCCGGCGCATTTGCAGACGGCGATACACGAGCGACCGATGGACGACCGAGCTTTCATCATGGTCGTTATGTGTCCGCGGCCACCTATAAACTCACGTGTGTGGGCCAGAATGGTTTCAGAAGGGTCCAGCAAAATGTACTCGGTGTTCTCGGGTAGTCCATAGTAAGTGGCGTTCTTAGAGGTCGCGTGGAACGGTTTCCCCCAAAACTTGTTGACATGGTCTTCGTTCCAGGGGTTGAAAAAGGGCATGGATGTCGCAGAGTTGCGGTAGAACCATTTGCCCAGAGTGACATCGTAAGAGCAGTTTGCGAGATTGGTGTTGTTAAAAGGATGTATAACGATGTTTTCGGCATTGAGTTCACGCTCAATATCAATGTCGGAAAGCACACAATTCGCTGTCATTTTTTATAATAATGGAGAACTAATATCTTTTTATTTCATGTATTCCTCTATGATACATGCAATCTTATATGGCCAAGCTAGACTGTAGAATGCACCTTCGCCAATCCTATTGTACCAATCGGGGTTTGTATCTATGAAATGTCTTGCTGCAAATAAAACGCCCCAGGCATATGCTTCTTCCAACGAGTTTAAAGCAATCTTCATTGTTAAGAGAAAGAGTTTTATCTTTTTGAAAAAAGATTCTTCAGAGGCAAGAGTGACGCTTGGCAGCATCGACAACATCTGCTTGCTTAATGGTGTAACGCCTATTGAACTTGGCGCTCGCAACAGCGTCGGTAAGCAGCTCCTTCATAAAGTCGATGACGATGGTGGTCCTCATGTACTTGTAGACACTTTCGCGTACACGAACGATACCAGCTTCTACCGCAGCACGCTGGATCCCAGGGACAGAGATGGCTTCCTCATTGTCCCTGTAGATCTTGATAGGTCTTGCTGTCGTCGAAGAGGAAGAAGAAGTCTCCTCTGACTTGGGACGTACACGACTTGGCCTCGGAGACTCCTCGACATCGGTAAACTCGTGCGACGGTCTCTGGGCCAACTCTTGAACCAAGTCAATGTCCGCACGACGAAGAGTCTGCCGAAGTCCGTGGCCGACTGCCAACTTGGCACGGTCCATAAGGCTTGCAACATACGTCTCGGTAACGTCCTGGATGTCGCGGAGAGCCTTCTTAGACACGTGGACATCAAACTCACCAAGCTCCTGAATGATCTGCTTTGTCAGCCTGACAAACGGTAGACGGCGGAAGAACATCCCACTCTCGATCTTCTTGACAATCCTCGGCATCTTTTTGAAAGTTACTTAAAGCAAGAGATTTATTTTATGAGACCGATTTCCAGTATACGACACGATCTTTTATTTTTTAGATGCAAAAGTCACCATCCAGATCCTGTAATGTATCTTTTCATTCCTTCCCGGTCCCAATAACCGGCAGTATAGTTCCACAATATCTCCTGTCCTTGACGGATTGCCTTGGTCGCATACATTCGTGCATTACCTCCTTTCGTTAATGCATTCACTCTAGAGTCGGCATCAGCTGCGGCATTATACCGACTGACGAAATCTCGTTGGTTCTTTGACTGTGACATTAGTTTAGCAACGTCCAAGGATTCGTTAGCATATGAAACAGCAGAAGCGGCAGCAAGGCCATCTAATATAAATCCTTTTCCTCCATCTTCTGCGTACGAAGCAGTCTCGTAATCGTCCGGGTCCCCCATCCTGTCGTCAAACTGTTTTTTAGTCAGTTTTTCACCGCCGTACATCCCAATTGCCTGTCCTTCGCGAAATACAACATGTCTTGTCGCAATGGGTATACCGTTCTCATCCTTTTTGAGAGGCATTTCGACATCTGGATCGTAAGCGTATAGACCCAAGCCGTCGACGCCCATAGAGTGCAAACGTTTTGATTTTGCAACGAGTAGGTGCTTGACTTTGGCCAAGTGGGTGTTGCAGTACATGTAATCCTGACATGTCTTGCGTTTGCATCGCTGACCAGTCGATTTCGAAATGGCAACACATTTTGTACCACATACACGCGGAGCAGTGAGATCAACACCTACAACCCGACGAGGGGAGATGCGCCATCTTCTTTTGTCATGTCTACTAATGTACAAATCCTTTGAAGGATCACCGTGAGGATAATAGACTCTTTTGGTGTCCACATCGACCTCTTGTCTCTCGCCCATTTTTTAATAACTGATTTACAATTAATTTTTACTTGTATTTGGTTCTGTTGCGAAAATTCACGGCGTAGCTGTAGGCGGCATACATGCTGTTTCCAAACTTACTGGCGGTGAAAGCCTTGTGCCGTCTCTTGTTCTCAGAATCTATATAGACCACGACCCATCCGTTCTTTCTCTTGTGCACGCCCTTGAAAGGACTTTCCTGATTTCTGATGTCGTCGAGAATTTCCAGAGTCGTTTTGAGTATGAGATTGCTGCGGCAGCAATTGAGTAGATTGCCGTCGACAGCACACACATTCATGCCAACGGCATTGAGACCGAGGACCAAACGGTGCAAATAATTCTTGCCGGTCGCCATCGACTCGCCGACAGCGTAGAAATTTTGATTGCGCTTGATCGCGTGGAAATGGTAGTTCTTGAGTATCGCCCTGCTGATTTCGTTATTGTCGAGGATAGCCACCTTGCCCATGGTGAGGTGCACTATCAAGAAGTTCCCAGACTCCACCACGGGGTTTCTATAATGAACCTCCTCCTCCATCTATGAGCAAGAAAGAATTTTATACAACTGATGACGATAAACGACAGTTCAATCGTTTTATTTCTCTTTTCTACCATTCTTTGAATGAAATTTGACCCATTCTTTGAATGGAATGTGACAGTTGATTTTTCGCAAATCAATCGTCTTCTTCTTCAGATTCAGAAGATTCGGAGACCTCGCCATCGGGGACGACAAAGCAATCACTGTCGCTGTCGCTCTCCGAGCCGTCTTCTTCTTCGTCTTCAGATTCGTTGTATCCAATCAGGGCCACAGAGACCTTCCACGAGCCAAATATTTCGCAGACGAGCTTGCGGACGTCTTGGATCTTTTCAAGGTCGAGCAGGATCTCGTCGCCGGTCCTGATGTTTGGGTCGATCGTCCAGCTGTCGATAGAGAGCTTGAATGCCCTGGGCGTCGTCTTTTGCGTCTCCATCTGGAATATCTTGAAAATATCGTAGTCACGGACAATTGTCGGGTCGTCGTCAATTATGGTAATGGCAGTGGCAAAGATGTAGAAGATGAGGTCGTCGCGTTGATCGTCCGAGAGGTTTTCCTGCTTGGCAATCTCTCTCTTTATCGACTTGTAAGCATCGCCGCTACATTTGCTGGGCATGATCGGACGCTTGAGGCCATCGTCATAGCCGACCCATTGGCTCGGATCAGAGAACGAGAAGCACCACTTGGTGTTTATCTCGGCGACGGGTGCATCGCGAACTGTGCGCACAAGGCCCTCCTTTACTTTCGGGTCCAGCGACTTGACATGGCCGAATCCTTCCTCCATGTACTTGGCGTACTGCTCGATGGCATCACTGAGAAATCCACGGACTACGGCTTCAATCACGACACCCTCTTCTTCCGCCTCGTCTTCACAACGATCTGTCGGTGCTTGACTTGCAGCAGCGGCAACGTCCTCTAACTCGTTCGACCTATGGAGTCTTTGAAGCGGCATTTTTTTCTTTTATAGAAAAGAAATATATTAGAAACCGTTTTTATTATTATAAAATTCAAACGATTGTGATATTATTATAATAAACGTCATTCATTTGCCGATTTTGGTATCTTTTCTATTATCTTAATTAAAATTTCGCAAGGCGATAAATGCTCTCAGCAGAGGTTATCCGGGGTATCCTTCTGTTCGAGACGGACTGCATGTGCACCATGTTCAGCGGACTGACGCCGAGACAGTTTGTGCGGTTCCACGGCTGGTTGGAGAGTCATCCTGCTCGGCCTCCGGCAGAGAACGCATTCGATAACGCACACAAGCTCGCCGAAGGACTGAGTGACGCTGTCAAGGCATACCGCTGCCGCCCTGAACAAGGCCCTTATGACCACGAGTGCCCGATCTGTCTGGAGTATAACAAAGAGGACGTAGACGAGGACGGCCCCTTTGTCGAAGAACGTATCACGCTGCTCTGTGGCCACAGTATACACGAAACGTGCCTCTACCCGGTGGATGAATACACCCCAACCGTTAGCAGGTGTCCGATTTGCAACCGCATCATCGAGAGGACCACCAATGAGCCTAACCCCGTTGTGGACATCGACCAGCTGGTCGCAGTCATCACCAACTATCTGCGGAACAACGCTCCGTGGGCCCTGAATTGACCGTTTGGCGCCAATTAAACGTTTTTCAAACTCACGTGCCAAAAATATCACTGCCGAGAATCTCCGTGAGTATTCCACACTGGTTATTTCAAATAATTAAAAAATGACTGGTTACACAATCCCCCCAACTGGTCTTGTGCATTACGAGAGAATTGAGGAATATCACAATGCCAAACTGAACTTGATAAAGTTTGCGGTAGCGACAAAGGACAAGCCGGAAGAGCATGAGCGTGTCTACATGATCAGCCGTATCCTTGACGACCTCGGAGACAAGATCAGTGTCTTTATTCTCAATGCCGATCTTAAAGAGAATGATGACAATGAGTACATTATCGAGTGCAATGGCGATGTTCGTAGGATCACGGTGTATTCTGCCTGCAAGTTTGATCGTCTCGTTATCAAATCTGCAGAGTTTCAAGGAACTGTTGTCATCAAGGGTATGTTCAATGAAGTGCACTACAACGACTGCTTCTGGGGCCCATCTGCCATTGTATCTACACGTCCGGGCAAGATCGTAAATGTCAAGTTTACGACAGATGGTCGTTCGGCAAGGATTGGTGTACTGGATACAACACAATCCGTGAATTCTCAAGTCGCTGACGCTCTTGCGCTCATGTCGCTTCTATTCTCTCTTGATACTAAATAACACATAGTCTTGTTTCAAATGAAAAATTATTTGTATTTATCAACGAGGTCTTGGAAAACAACGGGTAAAAGGGTGTGAAACTGCTTCAGCAAGTCTTTCATCACCCTCCTAATATTATGTTGAGCTCCTGGAGCACAGCGTTCGTTAAAGATATGACGCCAGCTGCGTAGGTTTGCAGTCGTATAGAACAAAGTCCTTGCACAGTTGGGCAAAACAGCTCTAGCGTCCTCTGGAGGAGCTCCACCGTCGCGGAGCAGCTGGTACTCTTCTTTTGCTAAAATGCAAGCACTATTCAAGTTGCTGTACAGTTCCGCGGCTTCTCCAGGTTCAGACTCTGTGTAATATGTAGTGCCGACACGAAATTCCGGATCGATAAACGACAGGTCGTCTTTGTAGGAGACGTAGCGCTGACTTTCCATGGTATACGCAGCTAGACGGTGTCTGGTCCACTGCTGTGCCATGGCTCTGTCGCATTCCACCAACACGGTGACGGAAACGTGTTCGAGAACAGACTCGTGGCCGAGACGGATAAGCATACTTACAAACTTGTCCGCGGTCTCTAGACTCTTTGATGGACCTGAGGCATGACTTATCCTGCCAATTGTCTCGAGTAACGACATGACCTGAGACGGATTCTCAAGTCCGCTGACGATCTTGGCATTGGCGAGTTTCATCATTTTGATAATTGTAACCAAATATATCTGTAAGATCTCTAATTCATTTTTAATCAAAGAATGCCACGCAAGTACGGTCTAAAGCGTGAACGTGTTTCTTGTCCGACGGGACATCTGACATTCAGGGCGGTCCACCAAATTCTACCGCCCATGGTTGATCTCAGGAATACCGCGTGCATGCCCAATATCTGGGATCAGGAAGATCTCGGTGCATGTACGGCCTTTGCTGTTGGAAGTGCTTTTGCGTATACAAGTTTAATGGAGCGTATGACTCCATTCACTCCAAGTCCACTCTTTATCTACTTTAACGAAAGGACGATCGACGGTGATGTCAACGAGGATGCCGGATCCACATTGTCTACAGGAATCAGGGCACTGAGACAGTACGGAGTCTGTCCGATTGATCTCTGTCCGTACGAACCGGAAAAGTTCAAGGAGAAGCCCTCGGACAAGGCATATCTAGAGGCGGCGAAACACGAGGTTATAGGGGCGACTCAGGTGGCTGCCGATGTGTTGGCGATCAAGAGTGCGCTGTTCAAGGGTTTCATTGTGGTATTGGGCATCCAGGTGTACGAATCGTTCGAGTCGGCAGAAGTTGCGGCGACAGGCGTTGTGCCAGAGCCGAATCTCAAGAAGGAGGAGTGCATTGGCGGACACGCGGTCGCACTGGTTGGATATGACGACACGAAAAAGGCGTTTATTATGCGCAATTCATGGGGAGAGAACTGGGGGCTGCACGGCTATTGTCTGCTGCCGTACGGATACATTTCGGATGAGCATCTGGCATCTGACCCGTGGATCATCACATCTGTTGAGCTCACTCCAGCATCTAGGCGCCAATAAAGATCCCTTTATTCACATAACGGTGTATTAGTTGTTATCAATAATGTGTAATATCTAAAGATTTGATAGCTTAATCAATTTAATAGTATTTGGATCATTTCATTATTATAAACAAACATCCCAGTATACATACACAGTAAATATAGTTGGTCTGACTCATATAGTTGTTGAACGTTCTATAGCAAAATGAACCCGACAAGTTTGTTTCTGCATCCGTCATCAAGTCTACCCTGGGGATCTCTTCCACCACCCTCCACAACTGGGGGGTTTCCGGTAAAGTTGGCGTTGTCCGCTTTGGTGGGAGCGGCAAGCGGTCCGACGTCGAGTCCATATTCAAAGGCTTCCCACAACACCGACAGGAAATGGCCAAAGGAAGAGTCTGCTATGCAAGAGTCTCGAGTGCACCACAAAAGGACGATCTCGAGAGACAGGTCCGGGCCCTGCAAGAAGCGTTCCCGCAACATGAAATCGTACGCGACATTGGATCGGGCATCAACTGGAAACGTCCCGGCCTGCTCACCCTTCTGGACCGAGCGCTGCGGGGCGATGTCCAGGAGATTGTGGTTGCCCACCGTGACAGGCTGTGCCGGTTCGCCTTTGAGCTCCTTGAGCACGTCCTCGCTCGAGTCGGTTGCAAAGTCGTGGTTCAGCACCAGAGTGACGAAGACGATAAGTCAGAACTCAAGGACGATCTCATGTCCATCCTCACCGCATTTGTGGCAAGCAACAATGGCAGACGTTCTGCCGCTCATAGACGAGCGCGAGCGTCGCTCATACTCAAACAGCAGCAGCAGTCCACCAAAGAAGAAACGAGCAAAGACAGAGTCGAAGGAGACCAAG